>Ga0209751_10004139_pt1 | contig 13931 bp, 8 predicted proteins | sample RifCSP13_1_FD_184019 | JGI IMG/M metagenome (GOLD analysis project Ga0209751, IMG submission 184019) | Soil microbial communities from Rifle, Colorado - Rifle CSP2_sed 13_1 (SPAdes) (version 2) | ecosystem: Environmental > Terrestrial > Deep subsurface > Rock core/Sediment | place: Rifle... | reverse complement strand
TAAATATCAGAACCCATCCCAGCTGCATCTCCTACGTTATCACCAACGTTATCTGCAATTGTTGCTGGATTTCTTGGATCATCTTCTGGGATGTTTGCTTCAACTTTACCAACCAAGTCTGCGCCCATGTCTGCAGCCTTTGTGAAGATTCCTCCGCCTACTCTGATAAACAAAGCAATGAGACTAGCACCGATGCCAACGCCAGCTATCGTGATTGGATCTGGAAATACGAAATAAAGTAAGGTGATTGCTAATAGAGCCATCGCAGGAACCGCAAGACCAACAGTTGCTCCACCTCTAAACGCTAAAGCAAATGTGTGTCCTAATCCTTTACCTGAGGCATTTGCAGCACGAACAGCAGCCTTTACTGTAATCTTTAATGAAATCAATCCTGCAACTGCAGATAATCCAGCTCCTACTGCAAATGCAATACCGTTTGAAAATCCAATAGCTGCACCAATGATAACAGCTAAACCTATCGCAACAGGAATGACAATTTTAAACTCTCTTCGCAAAAATGCCATCGCGCCAACCTTTACTGCATTTGAAATGTCAAGCATCTGTTGAGTTCCTGGTTGTTGTTTGGAAACCCAGAGAGCAAAAATTGCAGCGACGACAAATGAAACAATAGCCGCGCCTACAGGTATCATTAGATCTTGAAGGAGCATTTGTTAAATTTGCCTATTTGTGGTAAATATAAACCATCTCTGAGTGATTTTTATTTTCTTTTCTTGTAAGGTGCAAAAGTTTTCCCTGCCAATCCCTTTCTTACTTGCTTGTTGAATCTTTTCCCATGACTAAGATATGGAAATCTTAGGTGGATTAATTCATGCACAATGGTGTTTTCTAAAGATTTTTCATCTGGCAGTTTTCTGATGTTTAAAAAAATCATATTATGTTGCATGTAAGATACTCCATAATACTTGTAAGCGGATGTCCTTCTTCCCTCTGTCATATTTTTTGGCATCTCAAGAACCTCTCTCGTGGTAAAAAGAACTTTGGGTTCTGAAATTCCAAATCGATTTGCATAAATTCCAGTATTTTCAAGAATTCTGAATCTTACATCATCATTAAACTTCAATGTTTTTTATCATCTAAAAATGGTTTAATCATAATTGTCAAATGTTGCATCGACACTTGTTTACTTTAGCTGTTTGTAATTCAATAAATCAAATTTTTGAGATTTTGAAAAAAGCCGTGAGATGGATTAATTCACCATTCCAACATGTATGCATCGAACGCCAATACGTTTTTTTGTTCCCAGGATACCACCGTCTTGCCATTTCTATATCTTATGACTGGTGATGTCGACGCGTATTCCTTTTGTCCTAACTCTGGAACTATCTTGAGAACTCTTTGCTTTAGTCCAACCTTGTTGGAAATGTTAAGAAGGTATCTGAATCTCTTGCAGTCTGATGAAAATTTGTATACGTAATTTCTAAAGGGCTCTTCCCAATCCCATTCTAATTTTAGAAATTTCGTACTTCCGGCTTTGATAGGATTATCAAGCCTTACGTTGAATTCCTTATGTTTTGGATCTCTGTCATCCAAATCTTGTATTTTGAGTTTCTTGCCTTTTGTATCAGTTATACTTACATGCAGGTCTGCAAAGTTCCTTGGAATGTCACCATCAATGTTATAGTGGATTAGGTCCCTTGATTCCTTTGAAACATTAATCAGAATCCAATTTTGAGTATGATGTGTCATCATTGTCCTTGGATTCTTTACATCAAGAATTAATTCGACTTTCTCAAATTCAAAATACTTTGGAACAACAGTAGGTTTAGTGGGAGGATTTCGATTTCCAAACTTTCCTTCTTCATAAATATTGAATAGCTCAATTTCTCCTTCCCATTTTACTTGATATTTTCCAACAGGGTGCAGTATTGCTTTATACTCAGGAGTTAATCTTCCAAGCACTTTGGCAACGTTGTCAGAAGTAAGAATATGCATTTTTTCCCCAAGATCCATTATGCGCCTAGCCATTATGATCCCTGGACCCCAAACGGTATGATTTCCATTTAGGTCTTTCATAAAATATACAATGCCAGATTCAATTCCGCTTCTAACATAAACTCTGTTTTTTTGTGACTGTGATTGGTTGTATTTGTTCAAAAGAGAATGGAGTTCTAATGCTATTGTTAACGGGCTTACTATAGAATCTTCAAAGCCTATTGCATAACCATCGCCAGATGGTAGAACCACTAGAGATTTAGGATCTTGTTTTTTAAAATATTCTGTTTTAGAAATTAATTCATTTAAAACAATTATTTTGTGGACTTGTTCTCTTGTCGTAACTTTTGGGTTTGAGCTTGCTACTACATCGGTGTAAAACCAGTGTAAATGTTTTAAAGGTGGTAAATTTGATGGCCTAGGATTAGGCTCAGAAGAATCAGTAATGGAATTATAAATATATGAAATAAATCTCATAGGACATTTCTTTAGGATCTCGATAGTGGTCATAACTGGCCTGATTCCGCCAATGTGTTTCCTTTTCACTTCTTGCTGGATCCAATCCTTTCCTACGTTTTGCTCATCCATGTATTCTAAAATTGCTAAAATCTTGGATGGTCTGTCTTGGTTTCTAATCTTGTGTCCCAAATTCTTTCTAGACAATTACGGGATTATGGAAATAGTATGTTATAAGGAATTTTCAAAAGAACATTGAAAAATAAAAGATGTGCAGCAAAAAAGTAGATTCATTTTTTCAATTAATACATAAGATAACTCTTAACCATAATGGCTCTTTCTTTGCAGTTTCAGGTGTGCAATGTGGTTTGTGAAAATCTTGTAATTATATTCTACTGCTGTCTTATTATTTCAAGAAATTCTTTTATGCCGTCTTCTTTTGCAAATCTCTCTAAATTTTTCATTAAAGACTCAGTAAGTACATTGTAAGAACCGTCAAAAACATATCTTAACACATCAACCAAGTATTCGGGCCTTTCAAAGCATTCTGAAATTTCACAGCGATATTTTTCATATAGGCTGCGGTTGATCATATCATACGCTTCAGGTCCTGATTCAAGGATTGTTCTATTTAGAACATAAAGGACCACTGCTTTTTTCAATTTATATCCACTGAATTCAAGTTGTTTAGATGATGGAAGATTCTCTTGTACTTTCTTCTTATCATTATCTAAGCTAATTCCTCTTTGCATCCTAATTCAATCTTTTATTTGCGTGATAAACAGAAAAGAAATGCTTTCAAAAAATGCAAATATTTAGCTTTTTTAGAAATTGAATTATTATCTAGCTCTGATCATATTTTTATCATGATAAAAGGCGGTGAAATTAGCTAAATGGAACATGATCATGGTGGTAGCGGTGGTACTATTTTATAGAATTAACCAAGATTTTCTAATAATTGTTTAAATTTTAAAATCAGAATTTTTATGAAATTCAGAACCTTTTGGCTTCTAAAGTTAAACGCTAAAATCTTTCGATTCTATTTGTTTCTGAACGAATCTTCTATCAGGGACCTTGATTTTTTTCCAAAAAGTGCAGGACTATCTTCATCCCAGGCAAGGTACTCCCACTTCCAAAGTTCGTGGTTATTATCACTTTCAGCCATTGCATGATTTGATGTATTTATGAAAACTATGGGACTTTTTTTGTTACCAAAATAGTGTTTTATTTTACGTTTGGGAACTTTTCCTGAAGGTGTCCTTTTATCTTCGTGAACGGTGTCATGTTCTAAGGTATACTTGGCACTGTAAATTCCTTCGAAGATGAAATTTTCTGGTTCATTATCATTCAGAAGAATTCTGAATGTTTCTACATCCTCAAGCCTTTTGTATATCCTAGATCTCATCCATCTGTAGATCGAGTCAAAAAAAGCATTTGCCCTTAGTGATTCATCATTAAAAATGAGAGTTACTTCATACTCGTTTTCGCTGATTTTAAAACAATTAATCTCTCTCAAAAAATTTTTCCAAGAATCAATTGCAGGTTGGTATATCACTGGTAATACAGAAATTTCGGTCTGACCTATCGTATTAAAGATACTGCTTTCAGTGTAGACTTCTGATTGCTTGTTTTTTAACATTAGATAAATATTGTAAATATTACTATCCTCAATGAGACCATTTTCGGCCCATTGCCATAGCCAATGCTTATCATCAAGCTTTATTGCCCATCTCGGCCTTGAAGGTCCATACTCTTTGTGTTTTGAATTGTGTTCTGGTGGTTGGTGATAATCTTCAGTTATTGGTTTTGGTATTTCTTTGTCAAGATCGAATCCTAACATGTATTTTAGTTTTACATCACGTTTTCTAAAGTTGCTATAAATTACTTTCTCGCTTCTTATTATAACTCTTAATTTGTTTTCAGCAATTTTGACAGCAGCGACAGTGCAGTTCTTATAATCCCAAACTTGAAGTTCTTCACTCCAATCAAATCTTCTTTTAGAAAAAATTTTTGCAATCCATTTATGTGAATTATACACCCTTTCTTTATATGAAAACCAAACAGTAGAATTTTCCATTTAATCACTAGGAAATTCTTTTTAACAAATATGAAAGGCCAATCCTTGTTCCCTTTTTTTCATGCTTTTCAACGTTTAGAAAACTAACACCAGCTTCTTTTGGCAGAGGAAATCCTCTAATGTGTAAAGTGTTTGCCATGACATCAAGGAAATTGCCAACATCTTTTGCTATTGGAATAGGAAGTATGCGATTGAAGTCTTCGATGAATGGTTTTAACTCGTCTTCTGAAGACCAATCAGTAACCCATCGTCCAACGATTAGATCAGGTGTGACCATCCTAATCTCATCATGGAATGATGTGGGATCATCAAATCTGAATAGTTTTTTTGTTACGCGAGTATCTGATATTCCTACTAGCATATTTGCAAATGAATATCTCATATCCACCTCTCCATCCTCATAATCAAAGCGAAAGACTTGGGTTCTTGGTGTGACTGCAGAGTCTGAGACAAGCATGCCTTCCCAGAGGCCTGCAATCTCTCTTCCAGATGGAACATAGGACAACTTGGAATCATCAAAAATGGTTTGAAGATCCCTTTCTGTCATAAAATCAACATCATAAACACGAGACATACTAAAATTGAATAGTTCCCTTCCCCTGCCGAATCTTCCAATAAATGCTCTGCCTATTATCGTGTTCTCATTTACCATCTTTAGAACATCATACGCATTAGAGAAAGGGAAGTTCTCGTATTCTAGATGAATCACCTTGCCGTATCCTGGGATCTCCTTTTCCTTGGCAATGCTTCGGGCATCAACAAATTGGGTTTCGAAGGGATGAGTAATTCCCTTGAAAGTGGTATTGTCAACTTTCCAAAATTTCTTGTAAAATCCTCCAAAATATCGCAAAATGTTTGTTATGGCATCAGGATCTCTTCCATAAAATCCCTTCCAATAAAGATCATTGTAGATCTGTAGCGTGTCAGGATCAAATTTCCAGTTTTTACCTATAATAATTTTGTCTCCCTCAGAATTTCCAAGTTTAGAAAACAAGCTAGTGTTATGATCAATGACTGCAAACATCTCTCCTATTGTTTGGGTCTTGCAAAATCTTGGCTGTGTCTTGTCGCATGTCTTGCCAAGAGATTCTTTTACAATTGGAAAACTCTTCCAGTTTTTGATAATCTTGTTTGCAGTAATTGTTGCTAGTGCCATAATAGTTTGCTGTGGATTAACCCCTAGTGCTGTTGGAAAGACGCTTGCATCACAAACATAGAGGTTTTTAAAACCAAATACCCTGCAGTCTGAGTCAACTATGTTTTGAGATTTATCTTTGCCCATCCTGTTTCCGCCTTGTGGATGAGCAGCTCCAAGCCGTAGGTTGTCTGGATCGTTTCTTACGGCATCACGCAATCTTGGGATGTCTGCGCGCGTATTTATTTCAGGAACACCGCTATGCGGTGTAATGATTGAAGTTGCGCCAATGTTAAACCACATTCTTGCAAGAATTCCAATGCCTCTAGCTAGATCATTTATGGTAGACTCGGCTGGATTGTATTTTACTTTTGGCTTGTCACTATAAGTCAGGGAGATAATTCCCGTGGCTTCATCTCTAACCATGATTCCAGCCATCGTGTGATAATTGAAATCCTTTATCGCAAAATGCTCCATTTGCATTGTGGGAAATGCAACAGCTGTTTGAAAAACTGGTAAGAATATACTTTCAATTAAAAATCCTCCATTTTCTACATTATTGGTTATACCAAATTCGTGACATGTATATGACATTGGAATCCCTCTGTTTCCATTGATCTCTTTGTCAAACCGTCCCATCACAAAGGCTGCAGGATGAAGAGCCAGTCCTTTGCCAACATTTGGCCCACCTATTCCTGATTTTTGCAAAAGATTTGATGATGCGATAGCTCCTGCTGAAACAATAACAACTTTGGCATTTACACGAATTCTGTATTTTTCTTGGCCGGTTACATCAAGAAATGCCCCTTGAACGCCAGTAGCTACTCCATTTTGGAAGGTGATCTCTTGTGCTTCACAGTTACAATATGGTGTAAAGTCTGCTTTTGGGTTGTTGAGAGCGTCGTGAATATACGTTACAAGCATAGATTGTTTTGTGTCATAGTGACATCCAAGGTGACAAAAACCGCATTTTACACAGGAATTCAATTCTGGATTGGTAAATGATTGGCCGCAGTTTCTCTTGTTTTTAGAATGTTTAATTGGCTTATCTTCGATCCGGAATTTTTCGCAAGCCTTTCTTAACATCTTTGCATTCTCGTTTAGCTCATCCTCTGTGACCTCTGTCACATGAATTCTTTTTTCAACTTCAGCATTTGCCTTGTCCCACTGGACCTTTGTGATTGATACTCCTTTTTTTCTCCATTGTCCTATGACAAGATCTGGGATCCTGAAACAGACCGCGTCGTTAATGACCGTTGAACCTCCAAGACAGGAACCCTGTGCAACAGCAATTCTCAAACTTGAGGTAAAATTTGCTCCGCCATTTTTCCAAAGAAGCGGGATCATGTCTGCCTCTCTTTGGTTCATAGACTCTCCGTCATAATATCCGCCTCTTTCTAAAAGGACGACTGACTTGCCAGCCTCGGCAAGTTTTGCAGCAAGGACAGCTCCGGCAGCACCAGAACCTATAACACAGACATCGACATTTCGTACAATGTCTCTAGTTACAGGTTTGTATTTTTCTACACGCTTTTCAAAACTTTCCGTTCCGTAAATGATGTTTTCCATCATTTCTCCATATAAGGTCTGTTTGGTTGATTCATCGATCCTCTGATGATTCTCTGCGAGCGTAATCTTGCATCGGTTTCCCATTTCAGTTCATGGGAGTGCCCATCCTTCCATGGATATCGGGGTACTTGGGGCCCATCAAACCCCAATCGTGATATATCTTGGGCGTAAAGCTGCCAATCATTCATTGTTCGAAGCAATAGGGTCAAGACTCGTGCAACGTCATTATTGGTAAGGTCAACTGACTCTCCAATTCCTTGAAAGGCAGCCATTACTCGCTGGTTGTTTTGCGCATAAGGATCATTGGAATATTCCACTTTTTTTTCTACCGAGTCTAGAACAATATCAAAGGTAAGATTTTTCACATCTTCTTTATTCAACCCTCTTCTGACTTCGGAAATATGGATTGTTTCTCCAAGAGAATTTCTAACAATCAAAAAGACATCAGGATTTCTTTCAAGGAAATTTTCTTTGTACATGTCTTCTGAAAAAGAGATCTCAAAAGACCCATCATTTTTTGTCCATGTGCTTCCAAGAATATCATCACTACGATCATCAAACCATTCTTGATCACTGTCGAATGCCTGTACAAAAAGATTTGTTATCTTTTTTCCATTTGTATCTTTAATACTTCCTCCAACGAAACCAGTGGGCATAATGTTCTAACTGAGATGGTAATAATAGAAAAACATTGTTGTGTTCAGAAATATTACATGGCTCTAATACAAATTATAGAATCAAAACAATGTTTCATTTTATTCAATACAACGGTTGGTATTTCTAATATTTGTCACTACACTTACTAAAGACAGATGATATGTCAGATTAAAGTTTGTTTTTTATCTAGTCCTTTTGAAGTGCTTGCCTGCTGTTTTTTTTCTCAATATCTGGTGTTCCAAGAATCTTCTCCAATTCCCTTATCCATTTTTCAGGTATCGACTCAGGGAGAAACCCACCACCTTTTGGATCCGTGTTTTTCTTAATATTACTCAAAGATCTAGATGTCCACCCAAATCCCACACCAAATCCAATTAAAGATATTATGATAATTGCCAGCAAGATTTGCCACAAATATTCTTGTAGGAATTTGATTTTAGCATCAATAATATCATCTATGTTATTGCCAAAAACGTCTCTTACCTTGGCATCTACTAATGCTTGAATGATCTCATCAGTACCTTCCAGCTTCTCTTTTAGACTGATGTATTGGTCTTCGGATATTGACGAGGCTTTTACGGTTGTTGAGGCACCATCCGTCAAATAAATAAGGTTAGCCAGTACAACGGGATCTTTTATCTCTTCTCTTATCATTATTGAAACCTCTTCTAGCAACTGGTTGGCTCCATAGAATCCGTCCTCATTTAGCAGTCCTTGAACAATTGTGAGTTTCGCGATAACATCTTTCTTAAACTTGTCTACACCGGGTGTTATAGTACATTCCGAAGTTTTTTCAAAGCTGCAATTATCTAGTTTCTCTACAGCATCTATTACTCTTTGAACAGTCATGATCCTATCGTCACGAGCTTCCTTAATCGTACTGTGAGGAACATCTATTATTCCGTCAACCCCAGAACTCGATTCAACTCTTTTTACCCATTCATCATGTACTTTAATTGCTTCTGAATAATCTGGGCAATTGCAGGTATTATCAATTGTTGGACTCGTTGGCATCACGGTTTCTACGGAATCCATTGAATTTTCTGGCTGCTTAATTTCGGAATCGATGAAGATGATAGATGAATCCTGTTTAGCGGCATCCAATAATTTAATCTCTGGAATTCCAGATATTTCTAAGCCTGATTCTTGTGGACTAGATTCTTCATCCTCATTTCCATTTTCGTCTTCTTCTTCTATTGGTACCAAAGTTGCAGCCTGTCCGTCAAGCCACGAACCGGTATCTCGTGCGTCATAATCCGCATAACTCCAATCACTATAATCTTTCAATGTTTGGCCTGATGACGCACCTGGACAACCATCAACTCCTGAAAGATTGTTCAAATCTACATCTACATCTAGAATTTGCTTACCAGATTGATTGTTCCAATCAACTCCATATCCAACAGTACGTGGGTTAATAGGATCATTCATGTTCATTTTTGCAGGACTAGGACCAAATACGACATTTTTTCCGTAATTTGAAGTTCCAATTCCATCAGCTTCGTTCAAACCTGACGCTCCAGTTTCAACCAGGTCCAACGAATTTCCGCTAGAATAATCAAGCGGTCTTGTAAAACCATGATTAGAGAATTGATAAATCCAATTCATTACACTGAGATAATTTGGTTTGCAAAGAATATTATTTTGTGGGGCAGGTGCTGCCATTGGACCCCAATGATCAAAGTACAAATTATGACCTAATTCGTGCATGAAGGTGCCAGCCTGCTCATCTTGACTTCCCACTCCTCCTGCCCAATATCCAAGGGAAACTAACATGTCATTTCCAGCAATCTCCGCTAAACCCGAAGCACCAGAATTATATATTGAATGACCAAAGAGAGCGTATCTAAAAACTTGCATTTTTGCAGTCATTAGATTTGCATTTGTTCTGTCAGCAGCTTTGCCAAACTTTGCATTCTTTATAGTATCATAATTTGTATTAGATCCACTACCAGCATCTGGCGCAGTAATAAAAAAATCATGATATCCAATATCTTCGTCTACCTGAAGATGCAAGTTTACATTATGGGCTTGAAAACTGTCAATAACACTCTGTCGAGCTGCCTGATTTGGGTAATGTTTTGTCATGTAATCGATTTCAACATAAACATCCTTTTTTCCAACTACAGGACAATCGTTTGGCACGCTTGAATTGCAGTTATATGTATAAGTTGAACCTCCGTAAGGAATCACCAAACCTGTTGATTGTTCAAAAGAGTCGCAGATTCCATCTGTATCCGTGTCGCCGTTTACTCCACAATCAATAATAGTTGAAGATGGCTGGTTTGAATTTGAACCATAGTTCCCCCAAGTCTCTCCTGTTTTGAAAGTTGCAGTGTCTATGTTAGATGATGGGCTTATAGTCTGAGCGGAAACAGAACCAGTGGTGGATATCTTAATTCGTGGAATTGAACAACTACTAGCTAGAGTACTTGAGAATTGTATATGAGTCAAAAATTCTAAAACGCCAGAATCCGGAGGAGTTTCAGTCAAAGTAAAAGTGCAACCAGCATCACTGCCCCAAACATGTAGCTGAATTGTGTCTGGAGTTCCTCCATTACCTGCCCAAGCTAGCTCATCAACTCGAACAGTTGCTCCGTGAAAATTACTGTTGTCTTTAAAAAAATACCAGTCATTAGGTGGAGCTGCTTCTTTAAATTGTACAATTGGAGAGGCGAAAGCGTCATTAAAGGTTCCAAGTGCAAGTACAAAAGCGATAACCAAAATGAGACCAGGAAAGAAGTGGTTATTGATTTTCTTGAAATTTTTTTGTCGAAAAATAAAACAACAGTCTATGATATTATTTTTATGAATGAATTTCAACAAGTAAATCATTGGTAGTGTTGAGTTCCGATATTTAACAATTCTGTTCTTACTTAACTAAAAAAATGAAATATTTTATTTATTTACTCTAAATATTTCTAGAAATTCAAATTTCCAAAAAAGGGAATTTCTTTTTAAATTTCATTTCTAAAATTAAATATAAACTTAAATGTTCTCATTCAAACTCAATCGTTTACATGATTTGTCTGATATAATTTCTTGAAAATGTAAGAGGCTTTTTCATTTTCATGTATCATAGAATAAATTAGCTCTGTTTTCTTCTCCCTATCCAATTTTCCTATGCTATTAGGATATTGAAATTTAGATTCGTCAGATCTTTTCATGGTAGATTTAAATGGATCTTCTATCAAAGTATTAATTAATAATTGAGCTCTGATTTCTTCATTAATTATTGACTCTCTAAACCCGTCATCATGTCTTTCTTCTTTTCCAATTTCGTTAGGATAAACTATCGGATCATAATATGAATTCACCTTCTTTTCTTCCAGTCCACCAAACGAATTATAGTAAACCAGATTTCCTTCAGTATCAGCTAAAGGAATTTCATAGTGAGGCAATTTGTAATATGGAATGACAATTTCTGCCGAGTCTGGTATGATCAGATTATTTATATCAGGGTTTACCAGTGGCTCTCCTTCTATTTTTATTGCATCAAATACTTTGATGTCTCCAGAGTTTAGAAGCTCATCCCAGGTTCGTATGATTATATCAGAAGTATCCATCGGTCTTGCAAACGTCATGTTAAATTCAGCAATGTATTTTCCATTGTATTCTGATTCTGTGAAATTTACGTTAGAAAAGAACCCATTTGGATCTGTTATCTCTAGTGGTTTATCTTCATGGTATATGACAAAAGTATCACTGTCTGAAATCTCTCTATGGTCTCCTCTTAGGTTAGTGTACAATCCAATGTGTTCCACTCCTGTGGAATCAAAGAGTGTCATCTTAAATGATATAGGATCGCCAGTCATGCCTTTGTATGTCTGGATAGTGTTTGCATATTGAGTGAGCAGGTATCCATTTCCGTTAATCGACAGTGGATAGTCTATTGATGGATCATCTAGTGGTGTGATAGGTGTGAATGGGTCAGCGTTTGCAAAGAAGTCGAGAATATCTCCAACCAGAGGCAGGCTTGATAGATTTAGCTTGGGCATGATAAGTTGTGGCGCAAGAAAATCTCCTCCTGAAGCGCCACCAGATAATATGTCTAGAACAAAACCTGGACGTAAAAGACCACCTCCGCTTCCTCCTCCGCCCTCACCCGGTTCAATATCTAGAGATGCATCCTCTGCATCTGCATAAGATACTGTAATAGTATCACAGTCTACTTCCAATGGACATTTGAAGTCAGTCCTTAGTATCTGTATTCCATCATCAGGATTTGGTGTAATTAAAGCCCAAGTAACCGCTCCATTATAGACCACCGCCAGTGTATCGCCATTTGTAATTTCTAATGCACTTCCAGTTGTTGGGCCAGCAGTTAATGATACATGTCCTATAAATTCTGCAGTATTTGGTCCGGTCTCAATTAAGGTTAGCTCAGGAATTGATGAACGTAAGTCAAAAGCATCTGGATCTGTAACTGAATCTACTTCAACAAAGATGCTATCTATAATATTATTGGAATCAAAACTCAAAAATGGTGAATCTTCGCGTTGATTAATGGTAACAAAATCACCCACTTGGAATTCTTTGTCGGTATCCTTTGTCAAAAGTAAATCCTTGTTTGTAAAAATGCCAGTTTCCTCCCCTGTTTCCTTCAGAGGAATCTCAATACTTTCTACTCCAGATGTTACTATTACAGAAATAGTCTGAATGCCGGTTCCTACATCAGTAAAAGTAGAGTTTGTTGAATCATCGATCTTTATTCCTACTGGATCGTTAAATGTTAAGAATGATTCAGCTGGACCACCTGACAGGGGATTAAAAAAAGAGATTATTGGTTGTCCAGCAACTGGTTGTATTGTACCAAATAAAATCACAAGCATTGTCGTTAGAATTACTGGAATCAGATTTTTTCTATTTGGCATATAAACACGGTGATAGTTCTTGTCCTTCAAGTAATCATTACAACTCATTTGTGTCTTGATATTGAATACACAGGATATTGAACTTTTAGTCCATTGTTATATTCCAATATGGACTCGAATTGGTATTCCTTAAATGACTTTACTATCTGATACAAGTCTCCGCCAATTACCATTGTGTTTGGTTTTGCCATCTTGTTCAATCTAGAACAAAGATTTACAGTTGGCCCAAAAATGTCTCCATTAAAAGAACTGGCCGAATTGGCAGACATAACCATTCCATGATCAGAACTTATTCTATAATTTACAGAAGGTAGTCCTCCTTCGCGCATCTTGGCATTTACCACTCTACCTGCATCAATCATCTCCATTCCACTTTCAAGTGAATCCACAAATGATGATCTTCCCAAAGTGTCTGATGTTTTTGGAAAATAGTAAAGCAAACTATCCCCAATATTTTTTACTACTATACCATCATGCTTCCTTACTATCAATGCCATGGAATTCAAAAAGTTAGTATAGTATTGACACATCTTTGGCTTGCTCAAGGTAGCAGTTATCTGGGTAGAGTTTACAATGTCAACTATGCCAACACAGTAACTCTTGTAAATCTCAGAAAATGATATTACTTCATTTTGTACTTCCTCAACTTTTTGTCTTTCATCATCTTTTTCAGACTTGAAGAACTTCATTGTAGTTTGCTCATCCACGATAATAGATACAAATGAAACAAGATAACGTGTACCTGCAAAATTTGCAAATATTTAGCTGATCTGCAAATACTTAGCTATTCTTTTACATCAACCTAATATCCGATCTAATACAAGCAGTATCATGCAAAAAACTATCCTTGTCTACTGCCAAACCTGCGAAGAAGAGGCAGCAAAGTTAGTCTACGAACCAAGATACAAAGGGTTCAGAGGTCGATGCCCACGTTGTGGCGGAGACTGGCCTGAATCCTAAATTTAGTAAAGCTTAGATTCACATTTGTGGCACCTTGCTTGTGCAAGACGATTACGAAGATGTAGCGACTGACATCATGCAGATAGCAAGCGAGCAAAGACTAAAAATCATGCTCAAACTTCAGGAAAAAAACTCTAACGTAACTAACATGGCAAAGGAGCTAGATTCCACGGTTGCCGAGTTGTATCGAAATTTTGAACGCCTGATGAAGTCAGACCTGATTTACAAAGATTCGAGCGGAAATTACAAC
>Ga0209751_10004137_pt1 | contig 13939 bp, 11 predicted proteins | sample RifCSP13_1_FD_184019 | JGI IMG/M metagenome (GOLD analysis project Ga0209751, IMG submission 184019) | Soil microbial communities from Rifle, Colorado - Rifle CSP2_sed 13_1 (SPAdes) (version 2) | ecosystem: Environmental > Terrestrial > Deep subsurface > Rock core/Sediment | place: Rifle... | reverse complement strand
CATCTGCAACGATTGTCGCTGTGTAACAAGAATTGGACAGCGGGGAATGATGCTCTGGCCGAGCAATCACTGCGTACCGCCGCCCACCTATCCCCACGTTCGCGCCGCGCGTTCACCGCCGCAAGTCGTGACGCCACGAGGTCTTCACGAGACGCCCGTCCACGACGCGGCCCCGGGATAGGCTGGCGGGGCTGGTCAGCCTAGCGCCAGTGGAGTCGAGAGCAGCCGGCGGGGAGTCTTCCGGCGCCGACACCACGCCCTCCAACGCGTCCACCGGGCACACCGCCCCGGCACTGCCAGAGGACAGCCGCGTGCAACAGATCCGAGCCCGGCCCACATCTCTTGGCCTGCGTGCGAGAGACACCGGCATTTCGACGCACCCGGAGAGGAACCATGCCCTGACGACGGTCCCTCCCTAGCGCACCACTCCCGCGCCCTCGCTCGGCATCTGTGCCGCGAGCCGCGCGCTCGGCACCGCGTAGACGATCCGCCCGCCGCTCTCCTTCGCCCCGCCGTACAGCACGCCGATCACGAGTCCGTTCTGGTCGAAGATCGGGCTTCCGCTCGACCCTTCCGCCGCGTACGCATCGAGCTGTAGCGTCCCCTCGAGCACCTTGCTGACGGTGGCGACGCCGAGCGTCGCCGTGGGGCGCAGCTTGTTGATGTCGCCGCCCATGCCCGCGGTCCCGGTCCCGAGGGGGTAGCCGATGATCGCCGCCGGCGCGCCCACCTCCACGCCGGCGTTCCGCTGGATTCCCAGCACCACGGCATATCGGCCCGGTTCGTCGATCTTGATGAAGGCGAGCTCGTCGGTGGGGCTGACCTTGATCACGTGCGCCGGCTTCCACGCGGCCGTGGTGTTGTCGAACGCCACCATCACCCGGCGCGCCGCGCGTCCCTGCGCGTCCTGCACCACGTGCCTGTTCGTCACGACGAGCCCGGAGGGCGACACGTTGAACCCGGAGCCGCTCACGAAGTCGCCATCGCCGAAATCCACCGCGATGAACACCATCGCCGGGCTGTTTTGTGCGAAGATCTGCCGGTAGTTCACGCTGGCGGCGGAGAGCAATGACCGCGAGCGTCCCTCCGCCGCCGAGAGCTGGGCGGAGATCGTCTCCACGTCGGCGTTGCCGCCCTTCTCGAGTTCGGCGCGCATCTGCGCGCGGAGCCGGTCGCCTTCCGACTTGGACATGGCGAGGGCCGCGTCGAGCCCCGCGACCTGTCCCTTCAACGAGCTCATCGTTCGCGCGAGCGTCAGGCTCAGCGAGTCGTTGCGCCGGAGGAGCGCGTCAATCTGCGCCTGCGCGCGCGCCGTGGCGCGCTCGCCCCACCACCATGTGCCGCCCACGCCGATGACCACGACGACGCCCAGGGCGATCACCATCGTGCGCAGCTTCCCGGTCTGCGCCGCGACGGCCTCCGCGATCCGCGCGGTCGTGTCGCGCCGGGGCGGCACGGCCGCGCCCGCCGCGCCCCGCGGCGCGCCACCCGCCGCGCCCGCGCCCACCGGTGCCTGACCGCCGGGCGGCGACGCCTTTCCGAACCGCGTGGCCGCCGGCTCCGCCAGGCTCGAGACCAGGTGCACCTCGACCTTCGGTCCTTCGGCGCCGAACGCGATCAGGTCGCCATCGGCGAGCGCACGCTCGCCCGCGACGCGCCGGCCATTCACGAACGTGCCGTTCGTGCTGTTGAGATCGTGGATCGTCACCCTCGACTCGACGACGCGCAGCTCCGCGTGCCGCGACGAGACGTCGGGATCGAGTTCCGGGTGGAACCGGAAGTCGTTCATCGGATGGCGCCCGATGGTGACCACCGACTTCTCGAACAGCTCGCGCTGGCCGTCGCGCGACCCGCTCGTGATGCGCAACTCGACGCGCATTACTTGCGCAGGAACTTGAGGAGGAGGATCGCGGCGATCACGACGGCGATCGTGCCGAAGATGAGCCGCAGCGCGCGGCCGGAGACGCGGCCGCGCCCGGTGGCCGCGAGGAAGTCGGGCGTCGTGTTCCGAGCGAATGGGGGCGCGGAGTCGGCGGGCGCTCCGGCCAGCGCCGCGTTCGACGCCGCGCCCGAGGCCGCGAGCACGCGTCCCGGATTCACCGGCTCCGTCTCCAGCGTCGGCGCGTCCGAGAAGGCCAGCTCCTCCTCCGGCGTCATCGCGGGGATGGACGACGCAACCACCGGCTGGGTGGTCCGCTGCTCCGACTGGCTCGTGTACACCTGGTGCGCGGGATCCTCGCCGTCCGACGGCGCCGCGAGCCCCTCCCCCTCGAATCTCGCGGTGACGACGGTGATGTTGTCGGGCCCGCCGTTCTCGTTCGCGAGGTCAATGAGCGCCCGGCACGCGGCCACGAGGTCCGGCTCCTCGTTGATGATCCGCGCGATCTCGTTCGCGCGCACCTGGCCGGAGAGGCCGTCGCTGCAGAGCACGAGGATGTCGCCGCGACGCACCTGCTGCGTGGTGAGATCCACCTTCACGACCGCCTCGGGGCCCAGCGCCTGCAGGATGATGTTGCGCCGTTCGCTGACCTCGGCTTCCTCCGCGGTCAGCTCGCCCGCCTCGACGAGCTTCTGCATCAGCGACTGGTCCTTCGTGATCTGCTGCGCGACGCCGTTCCGGAGGATGTAGCCGCGGCTGTCGCCGACCTGCGCGAGGTAGAGCGTGTCGCCGAGGAAGCCGGCGATGGTCGCGGTGGTGCCCATCCCGCGATTCTCCGGATGCTCCATTGCGTACTTGTGGATGCGCGCGTTCGCGGTCTCGCACGCGGCCTTGAGCGCGCGCGCGAAGATCTCGGGGTCGGTGCTGTGCGCCTGTCGCCAGCGGGCGTCGAGCTCGTCGAGCACGACCTCTGTGGCCATCTGGCTCGCTATCTCGCCGGCGGCAGCGCCGCCCATCCCGTCGGCGACCATGAAAAGGGTCCCGCGCTCACCCGGCTGGTGCGAGCGCACTTCGGGCTGGAGCGTGGCGTTCATCGTCGTGAGATCCGCGACGACGAACGAGTCCTCGTTGTGCTCGCGCGTCCGCCCCACGTCGGTCTTGCCGAAGACGTGGACGAGGACGTCGCCGCGGGAGGAGGAGTTGCCGCTCACGAGGACCGGGTCAGGCAGGTAAATGGTTCGTGGACAGAGTCAACGGGTATGACAGTAACTCTCGGGGCGGGGATGCTCAAACAGTCTCGATGCACCATTCGTGAGCCCGATCACTTGCATTGAGCTTCGTCCTTCGCGGCTTTCGCAACATCTCGTCGCCCATCATCGGCCTTGAGATACTGCTCGGCGCTCTTCGCGGCCGCGCAGATTCTCGCGGGAGAGTCCTTCGCCACGATGTGACCCAGCATCTGAACGAAGTATGCACGTCCGAGCACCTCCCCTCGGGCGCCGCTGATGATCGGTGCCACTTCTTTGAACGCCGCGTCGGCCTGGGCTTCGGTGGCGCCATCGGCGGAGAGAATGACTTCAAGACGGCTCAGCGCCGCAGTGGGATCTGCGGGCATCGGAGCGCCGCCGGGCGTCGGGTCCGTGGCAGGGGCTGCCCCACTCGCTCGACCACGCCCCGCGTCAGGCGGCTGCTTCGGCCCCTTCGCCATCAACTGCGGATCGGCCGGCGTCTTGAGAGCAGGCGCCGCCTTCGCCGACTCCGCCGCCGGCGGCTGCGTCGCCGTGCTCGTCGGCGCGGCCGCGCCACCCGCACTCATCATCTTCATCACACCGTACCCCACACCGGCCACCACCACGGCCGCGATCCCCACCAGCATCGGCATCTTCGACTTGGCGGCCGCCGGCGCGACGGCCGCACCGGCATCCGCCGGACTCGTCGCCACGCGCGTCCTGGGCACCACCCCCGCCGCTGCTGGCGCGGCCACCGTCTTCGCGCCCGCCGCCGGCGTCGCCCCCATCACCTGCGTCGCCGCCCCCGCGGCCACCGCCTGCGGCATGTTCTCCACCGCCTTCGCGATGTCACGCCCGAACTGCGCCGCGCTCTGGTAGCGCTCGGCGGCATCGCGCGCCAGCGCCTTGTCCATCACCGCCTGCAGCTCGGCCGGCCACTCCACCTCCGGCTTCATCTCCGCGAGCGTCTTCGGCTGGTCCGTGAGGCGCATGATCATCGCCTCCTGCACCGAGTTGCTCGGGAACGGCAGCGTCCCCGTCAGGCAGTTGAACGCCACCAGCCCGAGCGAGTAGATGTCGCTCCGCCCATCCAGCTTGTCCCCGGCCAACTGCTCGGGCGACATGTACTCGGGCGTCCCCACCACGAGCCCGGTCTTCGTCACCTTCTGCGCGTCGCTGCTGCTCGCCTTGGCGATCCCGAAGTCCACCACTTTCACGTTGTCGCTGCCGTCGCGTCCCTTCGCGACCATGATGTTGTCGGGCTTCAGGTCGCGGTGCACGATGCCGTAGTCGTGCGCCACCTGCAGCGCGTCGGCGGCCTGATGGATGATGCCGGCCGCGCGCGGCGCGGGGAGCGCACCACTCTTCTCGATCAGGCTCGTGAGCGACGCGCCCTCGATGAACTCCATCGCGAGATAGATCATCCCGTCGGGCGTCTCGCCGAAGTCGTAGATGCCGCAGATGTTCGGGTGGTTGAGCCGGCTCGCGTTCGCGGCCTCGCGGTTGAACCGCGCGATCGCGTCGGGATCCTGCGCCATACCGGGATTCATCACCTTCAGCGCCGCCTTCCGCCCCATCTTCACGTGCTCGGCGAGATACACCGAGCCCATCCCGCCCTCGCCCAGTTTCTTCAGGATGTGATAGCGTTCGGCGACGATCGAGCCGACGAGGTCGGCCTGAGGGTTCGAGCTGCGGAGTGCGGTGCCGTCACGCGGACAGAACCGCTCGGAGAGCGGATACTCGGTGCCGCACGTCGGGCAGACTTTCTGTTCGCTCACAGACTCTCCACGCGCAGCGTCTGATCGCCGATGAGCACGCGTTGCCCCGCCTTCACCGGCTTCTCGCCGCGCACCGCGACGGCGATCCCGTTCCGGCTCCCGTCGTCGAGCACGATGAACTCGAGGTCCTCGCTCCGGACCTCGGCGTGCTTGCCGCTCATCGTCTTGTCGTACGGGAACACCCAGTCGCCGTGGTCGCGTCCGATCTTGACGCTCCGCCCGGGCGAGAGGTGCATCGTGTCGCGCGCGCTCCCGTCGGCCCGGAGCTGCGCGAGCATCGCCACGTCCGCGCTCGGCGTGAACGAGCCGAGCCGGCGCGTCTGGTCCGCTTCCGGTGGGTGGGGGCCCGGATAGCCGAGCCGCCGGAAGCGGAGGAGCTGCGAGCCGACGAGAATCGTGTCGCCGTCCTGCAGGCGGTAGGGCGCGTCAATGAAGAGCCAGGTGCCGTTGCGCGAGCCGAGGTCGCGCACGAAGAGCTGCCCCTCGCGCATCGAGAGCTGCGCGTGCACGGGGCTCAGAAAGACGTCGTTGGGGAAGCGATAGTCGGCGTCGTTGCGACCGAAGCTCGCCTCGCCGTGGTCCATCGTGATGGACTGCACCACCTCGCCGGACTCGTTGAGCACCGAGAGCTTGGGCCCCGTGCCGGTCCCTTTCGCGGTGAAGACGGCCGTGCCCTCCTTGGGCGCGGGCGGCGACTCCACCGAGGTCGGCACGCGGGCGCCGCACTTGGCGCAGAACTTGTCCACGCCAAGCTTGACCGGCGAGCCGCAGCTCCCGCACGTCGGCGTGGGCGAGGGCGCCGGCCCCACTCGCACCCCGCACTGCGGACAGAACGGCAGCCCGGGGTCCATCATCGCACCGCATCCGGGGCACTGCTTCAAGGCGCCTCCCTTCGGCTGCGCGGAGCTCGAGATTCGCGTGGGCGGAATCCCCTTCTTCTTCGACGCACGGGGCTGATCGTCCCGCTCGACCGCGGCCGACGGCTTGCGGAGCGCCGCGACCGAGATGACCCGCGCGCCCCCGGCCACGATCGGCTTTCCGCAGTCTATGCAGAACCGGGACTGATCATCGTTTTCACGGCCGCAAAAGCCGCAGCGATTCACGGCGATTCTCCCCGGCGTCAATCTGCCCTAAACGCGCGAATATAGACCCCCACTCGGGTGGCGGCTAGGCGGTTGTGCCCCTATGCTTTGCGCTCTCCAATCTCCCGTATCCGCACAGCCACTATTAACGGTATCGAAGTGTCCGTCCATCCGAACAGTGCACCGCGTCGCGCCCGCGTCGCCCCCGCGTGACGCAGGGGTCCGCGGAACAGGTAGATGAGAGACGGTACGCGCCCGGGATGCTCCGGGATTCGAGCGGTTCTTCAGGAGGAGTCAGGAGATGAGAACGACGGCGGGCTCGGTGCGGGGTGCAGGGGTCGGGTGCGTGGTCCGGCGCCGGTGCAGGGTGCCGTGGAGGGGCGGGGTGCAGGGGAGGCGGAGTTTGCGCAATCGCCTCAGCACGCTGTTCCGTCCCAGCACCCTGACCCTCCCCCGCACCCCGCACCAGACCCCTGCACTCTGCACTGTCCTCGCCTCTCTCTTCTTCCTTTCCGCCAGCGCCAACGCCCAGGTCGCACCGAACCTCCGCTGGCGATCGCTCCACACGCCGCACTTCCACGTCCACTTCTCGCCCGGCCTCGAGCCCGTCGCCCGCCGCGCCGCCGGCAGCGCCGAGCGCGCGTACGGCCGCCTCGCCGCCGAGCTGCACGAGCCCCGCGGCCCCATTGATCTCGTCGTCGGCGACAACGTGGACGTCTCGAACGGCTTCACGACGCCCTTCCCGACGAATCGCATCACGATCTACGCGCGCCCCACGGTGGACGCGACGACGTTGAAGTTCCTCGACGACTGGATTGACCTCGTCGTGACGCACGAGCTGGCGCACGTCTTCCACCTCGACCGCACGCGCGGCTGGTGGCGGCTCGGCCAGTACGTCTTCGGGCGCAATCCGTTTCTCTTCCCGAACCAGTACACGCCGGCCTGGCTCATCGAGGGGATCGCCGTCTACTACGAGACGAAGCTCACCGGGGCGGGGCGGCTCGCCGGCACGGACCACGAGACGATCGCGCGCGCGAAATCGCTGGATGGCGAGTCGCCCGCACTCAACGCGCTCTCGCTCGCGACGCCCGTCTTTCCGCTCGGCAACGTTGCCTACGCGTACGGCTCGCTCCTGATGGAAGAGATGGCGCGCACGCAGGGCGTCGCGAAGGTCAGGGACTTCGTGGAGGCGTCGAGCGGCCGGACGATTCCGTTCCTGCTCAACACGAATGCGCGCGCGGGCTTCGGAATCAGCTTCGACAGTGGCTGGCGCCGCCTGAGCGACTCGATCTCGCGCTCGGCGCTGCGCGTGGCGGGAGCCGCGCCCGCCGCGACAGTCGCGACCGCCTCGACAGGCTCGACCGCCCTTCGCGACGTCACGGCGCGCGGCTGGCAGACGCAGCGCCTCCGCTGGACCGATGCCGCGCATCTGCTCTACTCCAACAACGACGGGCGCGACGTGAGCGCGCTGCGCGAAGTCGCCGTCGCCGGCGGCGCGCCGAGGTACGTCGAGCGGCGGAACTCGCTCGACGTCACCTCCCCGCTCCCTGACGGGTCGCGCGTGTTCGCGCAGCAGGAGTTCACCGATCCGTACACGATCCGGACCGACCTCTACCTGGAGCGCGCGGGCAGCACGACGCGCCTGACGCGCGGCGAGCGCCTGATGCAGCCCGACGCCCGCGCCGGCGCGTCCCCCCGCGACGCCGGAGCCGCGACGGGCGCCCTCGACGTCGTCGCGGTCCAGCTCGCCCCGGGCGCCTCGCGTCTCGTCCGCGTCCGCGTCGTGGGCGGCGCCGCGCGCATCGCGCCGCTCACCGGTGCCTGGCCCGACACCGTCTGGAGCGAGCCGCGCTGGTCGCACGCCGGCACCCGCATCGCCGCCACGCGCTGGACGTACGGCGGCACGAGCGAGATCGCCATCCTCGACACCACCGGTCGCGTGCTCCTCACGGTCGGCCGTGCGCGCGCCGTGAACGGCAGCCCGAGCTGGGCGCGGGGCGACAGCGCCATCCTGTTCACGAGCGATCGCTCGGGGCGCTCGGCGATCTACCGCGCGTGGCTCCCGGGCGGCGACCTCGAGCGGGTGGCCGAGGCGGCGACGGGGCTCTACGAGGCTGAGCAGTCGCCCGACGGGTCGCAGATCGCGACGCTCCACTACCGCGGCGACGGCTATCGCGTCGCGCTCGTGCCGGTGCCCGCGCGCGTGCGTTTCGCCGACCTGCCGTCGGTTGCACTTTCGGTGCTGCCGCCCTCGCGCGGCGACTCCGTCGTGCGGAGCGACGCCCCCGCGACCGGATACTCCGCCTGGCGCTCGCTCCTTCCGCGCTACTGGCTCCCCGCGGCCGGCCAGAGCGACCAGAACCGCTCGATGTGGGGATTCATCACGAGCGGAAGCGATGTGGTGGACCGCCACAGCTACCAGCTCACCGCGCTCTACGAGCCGCGGCGCGGCGAGCCCGACATCACGTTCAGCTACACGTACGCGGGGCTCGGGAACCCGCTGCTCGGGCTGAGCGGCGTGGAAGAGTGGGACCACATTCCGTTCACGCTCGTGGACAGCGCGCGCAATCCCGTCGGGACCGGCATCCTCACCCGCCGCAAGCGCTTCGCGAGCGCGTCGGCCACGCTGCTCCGCCCGCGCGTCCGCACCAACGCGTCGCTCACGATCGGCGCGCAGATGGAGTGGCGTGACTTCGGCACCGATCCGGCTCCCCTGCTCGCCCAGCTCGACCCGAGCTTCCGCAAGACGTACACGTATCCGACGCTCTGGGCGGGCGCGGGGTGGAGCAACGTGCGCGCGCCCTGGCTCGCGATCTCCGCGGAGGACGGCATCCAGCTCTCGGCGAGCGTCGCCCAGCGCTGGCGCTCCGATGCCGTGAGTCAGACGCGGAGCACGAGCGTCGTGGGCATCGCCGCCGCGTTCAAGTCGCTCGACTTCCCCGGCTTCGCGCACCACGTGCTCGCGCTGCGCGCCGCCGCCGCGTGGGCCGACGCGAACGCGACGAGCGAGGTCGAGGCGGGGGGCGTGAGCGGCTCGGTGCTCACCATCGCGCCGGGCGTCACGCTCGGTGAGGGCCGGCGCACCTTCCCGGTGCGCGGCTTCGCGGCGGGCGCGCAGTTCGGCATCCGCGCGCTGGGCGCGAGCGTCGAGTATCGCGCCCCGCTCGCGCTCCCCGCGTCGGGCCTCGGAAAACTCCCGCTCTTCTTCCAGAAGGTGAACCTCACGCTCTTCGGCGACGCGGCAGCGGCGTGGTGCCCGAGCGGGCTCACCGCCTCCGTGATCTGCTCGACGCAGGGCTCGCCGCGCACCTGGATGGCGAGCGCCGGCGCCGAGCTGCACCTCGACGCGTCGTACCTGTACGACTTCCCCTATCGGTTCCGGCTCGGCGCGGCGGCGCCCGTGGCGGGGAGGAGCTACTTTGGAAAGAACAGCGTGGCCGTGTACTTCGCGGTGGGGGTGCCGTTTTGACGAAGGCAACTGCGAGTAGACGGTAGACCAATGTCCATCAGCCCCTCCGCCTTCATCCACGAATCCGCGGTCGTCCTCGGCGCCGTCGCGCTCGGCGCGCGCGCGAGCGTCTGGCCCGGCGCGGTCGTGCGCGGCGACGTGGACGCCATCACGATCGGCGACGACTCGAACGTGCAGGACGGGGCCGTGATCCACTGCGACGTGGGCCTCCCGTGCGTCATCGGCGCGCGGGTGACGATCGGGCACCGCGCCGTCGTGCACGGCGCGCGCGTCGAGGACGACTGCCTCATCGGCATCGGCGCCATCGTGCTGAACGGCGCCGTCATCGGGCGCGGCAGCCTCGTCGGCTCGGGCGCGGTGGTCACAGAGGGGACGGTGGTCCCGCCCGGCAGTCTCGCGCTCGGGGTCCCCGCCAGGGTCGTCGGGCCGCTCGACGAGGCGCAGCGCGCGCGCCTCGCGCACGGGCACGTGTCGTACGTCAATCTCCAGAAGCGCCACAGGGCCGGCGAGTTCCCGCGGCATCGCGCGAGCCGAGCGTGAGTTCGCCTCGCCGAGCGGCCCCGTCTGTCGCTCGTGCCTCGCGCGCGCCGTTCACCGCGCCCCCCGCGCTCGTCGTCGTCGTCGCGTGCGGTGCCGCGATGACCGCCGCGTGCAACCCTTCGGCGACGTCGAGCGCCGCCCCGCCGCCCAACGCGATCGCGATCCAGGCGGGCAGCTCGGGGAGCGGGCCGGACAAGGCGATCCTGCTGTCACTCGGCGACACCGTGCGCATCCGGTACGCGATCTCCGATGTCTTCGGCCGCCCGGTCAGCACCCGCCCGGCGTTCCTCTCGCGCGACACGCGCGTGGTGAGCGTGAGCACGAGCGGGCTCATCCGCGCCCTCGGCGGCGGCGCGACGTACGTCGCGGCGTTCGTGGCGACGACGGGATCCGCGTTCATCGGCGACTCGATTCGCGTCACGGTGGGCGTCGTCTGCACACTCGAAGCGCGAGCCGGGCTCGTCATCGCCGTCGAGGACTCCGTCTCCGGATCGAAGGGCCCGTTCACGGGCGTCTCGTACGTCGCGAAGGACACGTCGGCCTACCGGGACTCGACGTTCCTCGCCACGGTGCCCGCGCAGGTCGGCGGCTCGCCCTTCTTCGTGGGCCTCGCGTACGAACGCCCCGGGAAGTTCGACGTCACCGTGCGCGCGACGGGCTACCGCGCGTGGGTCAGGACCGGCGTCGAGGTCACGAAGGACCAGTGCCACGTGATCCCCGTGAGCCTCACCGCCCGGCTCGTCGTGCCTTAGAAGCGAGTGTTCACCACGCAGGCACGAACTACTCACCGCGTCTCCGTGGTGAGAGCCGTTGTCTTTCTCTCTCCTCGACCGAACTCTTCGTGACAGCTCAGACCCTTGCGGAAGTACTCGGGTAGAGACCCCGGCATTGCGCTCCCTCTTCTCCGTCCTCCTCCCGGCCGCGCTGGTCGTCGCCGCGTGCCGCGCCCCCACCGAGGCGCCCGCGCTGGCGGAGCCCAGCCAGCTCGGGCTCTACATCGGCGACATCCGGGTCTCGCGCACCAGCACGCTCGGCATGCTCCCCGGCGACTCGCTGCAATTCGTGGTGCGGCTCACCGACGCGTCCGGGCAGCGCGTCTCGGGCGTCCACACGAATCTCGTCTCGCGCAACGTGCTCGCGGTCACGATGGACACGCTCGGCGTCGCGCGCGTCGCCGGGCGCGGCGCGTCGTGGATCGTGGGGAGCGTGCTCACGCCCGCGCGCAACGTCCTCGCCGACTCGGCGCTCGTGAACGTCGTCTGCACCACGGACGTGCGTCCCGGGATCGCGCTCACGGTGGTGGACTCGCTCACCGGCCTTGGCGGCCCGATGAGCGCGCTGAAGATCACGATCCGCGACGGCGCCGCGGGCGACTCGGTGTTGATTTCCACGCTCGCCGCCGGCGCCGCGCCCTTCTCCATCGGGCTCGCCTGGGAGCGGAAGGGCACCTACCAGCTCGACGTCACCGCCGCGGGCTATGCGCCGTGGTCCCGCGCGAACGTCGCCGTGACCGCCGGCATCTGCCACGTCACGACGGTGGTGGTCACGGCGCGACTGCAGCGGCCGTAGGCGCGCGCCGCCTGCGCAGGCTTGCCGGGGTTCGCTGCGGTGCGTACCCCGTCTCGCGCCGACTACGGACGGCGCTCGTCCCGCCCGAGCGGTTTCACGCGCACGGTGAGATTCCGGCCGCGAATCTCGAGCGTGCCGGTCCCTTCGTCGGAGATCACTCGCGCGCCCGCGCCGCGCACCTCGATCTCGCTCGCGCCGACGGTGCCCGAGAACTGCACCGGCCCGTCGCGGTCCTCCACGGCGGGCCCGGGCTGTCGCGCCACCACGAGGGTCGCCGTCGCGGCGCGGCCATGGCGGTACGAGAGGCGGATGCGCTGCCCGGGCTCGAGCCGCGCGAACCGCGTGCCTGCCTCCTCGGTGAGGAAGCTCACGCCGTCGAGCGCCGTGAGCGTGTCGCCCACGCGGATTCCCGCGCGCGCCGCGGGCCCGCCCGGCGACACCTCGGCGACCACCGGCGGCACGCGGAACGTCCACGCGCCCCCGCCCTCCTTTTCCATCCACTCGCATTGGCTGCACGAGAGCCCGAAGCCGAGCCACGGGCGCGCGCTCTGCTGCGTGACGAACGGAACGGCGGCCAGGCAGAAGACGGTGCCGAGCCCGCTTGCGATGATGTGCGTCAGCCGCTGCATGCACTCCTCCCACCGGCGCCTCGGCCGGAATCGAATCAGAATCGGATGATCGGCGCGCGCGAGCGCGCCTCGGCGATTGCCGTCGCCCGCGCCGCTGCTTGAGCCGCTGCTTGAGCCGCCGCTTGAGCCGACTCTTGAGGCGCCGCTTGAGCCGCCGACGGTTGGCCCGCGCCGGCGGCCCGTGACTCGGCGCGCGCGCCCGGGAACCCCGCGCGTCCCGACCAGAGCCCCGTGAAGAAGCACGCGAGCCCCGCGGCGATCGCGAGCCCCACGCGCACGGGGCGCGGCCATCGGCCCCGGACGAGCGCGCCCGTCGCGGCGCCGCGCGGGCCCAGCAACCCGTCGGCGACGAGCCGCCGCACCGTGCGCTCTTCCTCCATCGGATCGAGCGGCGCCGTCCGCTCCAGTCGCGCGAACGCCTCGCGCTCGGTCGGCGTCAGGTCATCGGTGTCGTCTCTCATCGTTTCTTCTCCGAGCTAGTCAGGTGAACCGAGGTGGCGTCGCACGGCCGCCCTCGCCCGCGACAGCGTGGACTTCGACGTGCCCTCCGCGATGCCGAGCTGCCGGGCGATGTCGCCGTGCGTGAGCCCCTCCACGTCGTGCAGCACCAACACCGTGCGATATCCCTCGGGGAGCCGCGCGATCGCCGACTCGAGGTCGAGCCGCTCGTGCTCCTGCACGGGCCGCGCGGCCAGCGCGTGGGGGATCTCACCGCCCAGGAAGCTCCAGCGCTTGCGGCGCCGGAACGTTTCGTGGCACACGCGAATCCCGATGGCGCCGATCCACGTCGCGAACGACGCATCGTGACGGAACTCCCCCAGCGCCCGCACCGCGCGCATCCACGCCTCCTGCACTGCGTCGTCGGCATCCGCGTTGACCCCGCCCAGCAGCCGCGCCACGAGCCGGCGGAGCCGCGGCGTGTGCCGCCGGTAGAGCGCGCGGAACGCCGCCTCGTCGCCGCGGAGCACGGCGGCGCCGAGCGCCTCGTCGGTCTGCAAGTCGAGCAGAGCGCCTGTGGTGGGGTGCGCCGTCATTACGCAGTGGTAGTGACCCGGAGATCAACAAAGGTTGCAGATCGCGCCGCCTCTCGACCGAACGGCGGCTGGGGGCGTTGTTCCCCCGAAGTTCCTCCGTGGCCCTCCGTGCTTCTCAGTGCCTCCGTGGTGAAGGCGGTTGTGAGCAGTTACCTCACGCCTCACCCCTTCGTCGCACTATGGGACGTGCAACCAAGCAAGTCCCTAGCGAAGCGGAGCCAGAGCGACTACGATTCTCACCCCCGTCCGAGGGCCGGAACGCAACCCGAGCCCCGGGCGGGTCGCCGTCTGTAACTGATTGTCTACGCAAGGGTTAGTTTGTGACGCGGCGGTGTCGCATTGGTGCTCCGTATCGAAGCACCGCCCAACTCGATGTGGATCACGATGTTATCAACAGCCCCGTCACGCATCTGTGACTTTGCGTTGTCAAGTGGCTCAGCCGCAAGCACTTATCATCTTCTGGCGCAGAGACACGACCGTCCATAGCTTGCACCCCCTCGATGGTGGACGAAGGAGAAAGCCGCTGCACGCTTGAACCCCCTACCCAGCACCGAGCCCCAGAACCTCCGCACCCCGCACCCCGCACCCCGCACCCCGCACCCCGCACCGAGCCCCAGCACCCAGCACCTGCACCCCGAACCCCGCACTCCGCACGGTAGTCCCCGTCCCACCATCGAGCCGTTGGAGAAGTCGCAATGCCGCTGCCCGTAAGCCCCCCCATCGCGCCCGC
>Ga0209751_10004136_pt1 | contig 13939 bp, 13 predicted proteins | sample RifCSP13_1_FD_184019 | JGI IMG/M metagenome (GOLD analysis project Ga0209751, IMG submission 184019) | Soil microbial communities from Rifle, Colorado - Rifle CSP2_sed 13_1 (SPAdes) (version 2) | ecosystem: Environmental > Terrestrial > Deep subsurface > Rock core/Sediment | place: Rifle... | reverse complement strand
TTTAAGGGGGGGTCTACGACTCTTGAGAATGGCCAGCCCAGTGTCGAGATTGGGAACTTCGTCTCAGACCAATATTTTGGTGGTGGTATCATCAAAGCCACGGTCCGATTTGCCGAAAAGCACGCTCGTTCTGCCGCCGGCCTAATTTTGCATTACCACCCGCAGTTCTCCGCTTTCATAGAGGCGCAGCTCGGAGGTTTGTCTCTATGCTCCCTGCAGACATGGGGCGGCCAAAAGTGGGTTACCCACGCCGTCACTGTCTCCGCTGATCAGTTGTACTCGGGTGTCCCGTATGAGTTTGAAGTTCAGGTGATAGGTTCTCGGGTGGCACTGTCGCTGAATGGTGTACGTGCGCTTGAAGCGAATCTTCCCTATTCACTGCCGCGCGGGCAGGCTGGAATTTGGGCCATGGGCCCGACGGATATAACGTTCTCGGAATTTACCGTCGTTGCGGAGAAACCAAAGCTGTTTGTGATCATGCAGTTTTCGGCTCCATTTGACGAGCTTTATTCTGACGTCATCCAGCCGGTAGGCACCGAAAACGGGTTCGCAGTCGTTCGGGCAGACGAACTTCACGGACCAGGGCTGATTATCGCGGACATTGAACGCCAGATTCTTGAAGCAAAGGCCATTATTGCCGACATCACGCCGAATAACCCCAATGTGTACTGGGAAGTTGGCTATGCGCACGCTGTCCGAAAACCAACAGTGCTAATCACACAGCATGACACGAAGCTGCCCTTCGATGTCTCCCCATTTAGAACACTTTTCTATGAAAACACGATCGCTGGAAAGGCCAAGATCGTGGAAGGGCTCCGCAAACACTTAGCCGCTATTCAGACGGACTGGGGTGGTGGCTAACAATGCCCTCCACGCGGATTGCCTCCGGCTTCGCTTCCGGCAACCAGTGAGGGCCACGTTAGCCAAAATGCCAACTTTATAAAAGGGAGGGAAACAATCGTGCCAATTAATTTACTATTAAGATCAATTAGAATTGAACAATTCCGTGCATTATTTATTGTGCCCTGCTTTTCTATGGTCTTAGGCAGTTGTTCAAAGGTTGATACAAAGTGGCACAGATATAATGGAAGAAACTTTGAGATTATTGGCACTGACCGAAATTTGTTAGAAGTTGCCTCGGATGGCTGGCGCATAATAACTATATCAGACGACAAACACAAAGATGAATATGATTGGGGGTGGGAACTCACAATTAAGACTGCGGACATTCCAAATGAGAGAAAATTCTATCAAGGCGGACGCTATGAATTTCTTTTAACTATAAAAGAAATTCAATATATCTTATTGGATGAAGATGGTTTTGAATTAGGGAAAGATACATTACGAGAGCAAAGTATGCCTTATGGAACGACTGCAACATTTCGTCATACAGGTACTATTTCCAAGGGGAAAGCATTGCGTGCATCTAAGAGTTTATACAAAATAATTTTGCTTTAAGTTCGCTGCGACCATCATGACTGAAAAGACTGGCGTCCAAAATCATTAAGGCTTTTTTTCCCCCAGACACGTTATCTGAAAAATAAAGATAGCAATGCAGCGTACAACAACGGCATTGAGCAGACCGAAATTAGCCGCTGGTGCTTTTCCGTCAAACGTTTGTGGCCTGGTCGTCTCATGCCCAGCGTTATGCCCATCAATATAATAATTGACAATTCTGTGATTGAGTTGTACATTTGAATCATAGAAATTCTGGCAGATGCAAGTGCATTTCTTGCTGTCGTTCTCAACGAATCTGACGAGGGAAATAGTCTCTCCTGAAATATTGCCATACGAAATTGGAAATGCATTGATTAAGGAAATATTAGAAGCAATACGCGAATCCAGAAAACGGACATAACAAATCACTCGTGCGGACTCCGTTTCACTGCGCCGCACGGTTCAGGCGTTAGATACAAATATGAAAGGGAAATAACTATGAAAAAAATAACTGCAACGGATGCTCTTGAATTATCGATATCGGAAAGAATTCAATTGGTAGAGGATATTTGGGATACAATAATTGCAAAAGCAGCTTCTGTTGAACTAACCGAAGAGGAGAAAAAAATAATTGATGCACGATTGGAGAAGTATCACCAAAACCCTGAATCAGGCTCTCCGTGGGAGGATGTGTATAAAAGGATTGTGGACAGACAATGAAATATAGAGTCATTGTCAGACCTGAAGCTGAACATGACTTAAAGGAAGCCTTTTCCTGGTATGAAGATAACAGGACAGGATTAGGATATGATTTCCTTTTGCAGGTTGATGCGGGAATAAACTTTATAAAAAGAAATCCTGATGTCCATCCGATAGAATACAAAGAAACAAGAAAACACCTCATCAAAAGATTCCCATACAAAATCATTTATCTTGTTGAGGGGAAAAAGATAGTGATCCTTGCTGTAATTCATGGTAAGAGAAGCCCTGATTTAATAAAAAAGAGGATAGAGAACATCTAACAAATCATTCCTGCGGATGGCTAAAGCCACCGCAGAATTCTATCGTTAGGATATACCCTCACAGCGTAGCTATCGGACAACAAAGGAATGGTCAAATACCTTTAACGGCGGTCATTCTGCTGTTGCTGCTGCTGAGATTGACATAACTACGAAGCCTTTCAAATCAAAATCAACCGCTCTTTTCTACGACAACAATCACTCGATGCGTAGAGTTCAAACATAAAAACATCAAATAATTTACAAATTACGAATTACAAATATTATATGAGAAATGTGAAAGATACGATTGAGAAACTCATTTCTGCGCTTGGTGGGAAATTTTCTGAAGAACTTGGGATTGACCTATCCGAAGGTAAATCCACGGAAATACTCAAGTGGTTTCTCGCCTCGAAGCTATTTGGCGCCCGGATTGGCACTAATATCGCCATAAAGACATACAGAGAATTTGAAAGGTGCGGTGTTCTTTCACCAGAACGAATCATTGAGACGGGCTGGGATGGACTTGTGAGTATACTGGACGATGGAGGATACGTTCGTTACAATTTCTCCACAGCGACAAAACTGCTGGAAATCATGGAGGATTTAAAGAAATTTTACCAGGGTGATTTGAATAAACTCCATGAAATGGCTGATGACGAAGACGATCTGGAAGATTTACTGAAGGAATTAGGGAAGGGAATAGGAGATGTTACCGTAAATATATTCCTGAGAGAACTCCGTTCTGTATGGAAAATGGCAAACCAGGTCCCATCCGAATTGGTAATACTGGCTGCCAGAAATCTAGGTTTCATTAGTCAAACGGAAGAACCTTTAAGTGCGCTCAAAAAAGTCTGGTTAGCGCATACAATCAAAGGCAAGGACTTCTCTGACTTCGAGGCAGCGCTTTTAAGACTCGGAAAGGATTTTTGTAAAAAACGAAAGTGCTCTTCCTGCCCAATGGGTAAGGAATGCAGGTGCAAAAAAGCCAAATAGTATTGTACCTAATAATTGCAGTCGGACACAGATAAACGCTGATTTACACTGATTTTTCTAATAGTTCACCGCAGAGACGCAAAGGACGCCCTCCCCCATGTCCCCCTCCAGAGGGGGACATGGGGGAGGAATGAGAAAAAAACATCATAAGAGATTACCTTCTCCAGCAAAACCACAAAGGTTTGCAGAAATTCTCATTCCCTACTTTCCAAAAATAATACCTTTGCGAGCTTTGAGTCTTTGCGGTGAGCTGAGCTGTTACGATTTACGAATTACAATTTCAGATTTATTAAGACGGAATACCTATCACGAAAACTTCACATATCCTTTTTGTTCAAGATAATTGAGTATCGCCCTGGTGGATTCCTCAATTGACATCTTTGATGTGTCAATCGTCAATTCCGGATTTACAGGCTCTTCATACGGCGCTGATATGCCGGTAAACTCCTTGACTTCTCCTGCGCGCGCCTTTTTATAAAGCCCTTTTGTATCACGCTGTTCGCAAACATTTAAGGGGCATTTCACATAGACTTCTATAAATTCCCCTTCTTTTTGCAGTTTCCTGGCATTATCCCTGTCCTGTCTGTAGGGTGATATGAACGCCGTTATGGTTATTATGTTTGCATCGGTAAACAACTTTGCAACCTCACCGATGCGGCGAATATTTTCAGACCGGTCATCGGGCGAGAAACCAAGATTTTTATTCAAGCCGTGACGGATGTTGTCACCATCGAGTATGTATGCCTGATGCCTGTTCTCAAGGAGTGCGTGCTCAAGCTCTACGGCAATGGTTGACTTTCCTGAACCTGACAGGCCTGTCAGCCATATGGTTACTCCCTTTTGTTTCATCAGTTTTGTTCTGTCCTCTTTTGTAATCTTGCCATGATGCCATTTAATATTGGTAGCTTTTTGCACTGTCATATCATCTCCTTATTTATGTATCAAAATATTGTAGAAAATCTGCCAAGATGGAAAATAATTTTCAAGGTTTAATATGTTATAAGAACGAATCTTAAAATGCAAACTTTTTCAAAAACAGATTTTTTCCAGCAATAAGTAATATGTATGAAAAAATCATTCTTCACGTTATATGAGACGACTGGGATTATGGGTTTTTCCTTGAAATAGATTAGGTATATAAAATATAATCATACAATTGATTTTTAAAATCAGGTTGCCTTCAGCAACTATTTCTATTTGCATGTAGGGGTAATTCATGAATTACCCCTACCAGATTGAAAGTACGGAGTATTAAATTAAAATAGTATTTCAATACATTGCGGAGGTTGATTTGTGAAATGCAAGAGTTCGAGTTTTAAGGTATTCGCTACGGTTGTCAAGAAAGGGAGTTGTAATTATTATAAAGAAGGTGATACCTTCCCTTTAACAGGATTTACACCCAAAGGACTCTGCGATAGCGCTTATGCCGTTCTTTCCCGAGATGCCCTGGCTTTACGATACGGCGCCAAACTACCCTGGCAAACAAGTGAGCATACCTTGCTAACTCATTGCCCTGACCCTACTGGCGCAGTGTGGGAATTGAAACGGGTACCACGGGAGACAACAGATACTGAACCGATGCACTAACAAAACAAATTCAAAACTCTACTTTCCGAATCCGAAACAAATGTATATCTCACGTAAGGGCTGAAAATTTTCAGCCCCTACTATTAGTTTCAAAATAATCGATAAATAACTATGGATGACAACAAAGAACAAAAAGAGCAAGAAGAAGTAAAGATTCGCAAGATGATTAATGATTACTCAGCCTACAGCCCTTATAAGCTTAACCCGGATACGAAAATAGTCGATAGAGTAGTAAAGGGGTTGGTGATGCGTAAGATCAAATTCGGGTATGCATACTGCCCCTGCCGATTAGTTATGGGAGACGCAGAAAAAGACAAAAAGATTATTTGCCCGTGTGTCTATCATGCTGAAGAGATTGAACGTGACGGTGAATGTCACTGCCAACTTTTTGTGGGCGACAAAAAAGATGAATAGTAGGGGCAGGTTTCAAACCTGCCCCTACATTACCCACCTAGCCTCCCCCATTCCTTCGGCTTCGTTCAGGACAGGCAAGGGGGAGGAACTAAGGTTTGAATTCTGTACATGTACATTAAATTACACATAAGGAGAATTACTCATGTCTGAAGATGTAGTTGTACTCACAGATGCAAATTTTGATGCAGAGGTTACAAAATCCAATATACCTGTATTGGTAGATTTCTGGGCAGCATGGTGTGGTCCATGCAGGCAACTTGCGCCGGTGATAGACGAACTAGCAAAGGAATACACAGGGAAGGTCAAGATTGGAAAACTTGATACAGAAGAAAATAATAACACCCCTGCAAAGTATGGCATTACGGCAATACCCACAATTATCGTATTCAAAAATGGACAGGCAGTGAATAAGATGGTGGGAGCAAAATCCAAGAAAGACTTAAAGGCGACGCTGGACGCACAATTAAAATAGTCTTATCTATTCACCACCAGGCGCAAAGAACGCAAAGTTTTAAATCAGTTGGAAGTCATGGCTAAAGCCGCATTGATATTGCGGATATAATCTCCGCCATAAATGGCGGAGTTATAACTCTGTCTCTCAGGCTGACGACCGGAGAATAACCCCAGCCTTCAGGCTGGGGACTAAGAGACGAACCGAACCTGGCTTTAGCCCTGATACACCATAACATATAAGGTTGGGTTGAGACTCTGCTAAACCCAACAATCTGGATGCAGGGGCAGGAATTACATGTTCCAGTTTCGACATGGGCAACATTCCAAAGCCATTTTGTCCAGTGTCCAGCAAAAAATTGTCCAACAGTAAGCTTGATGGGGGAAGCTAGGTGGGGGTGAAGGGAAAAGTTGATCACCCTCCCCTTGCCCCTCCCATCGTTCGACTGAGCTCACGACGAAGTCAAGGGAGGGGAATATTTAGTCACCGAAGGCCTAAGTTCTACAGCTCACAACTTTCAACTCCCTTTGTGTCTGTGGTTAATTAAACCTAGAAGTTCATGTAGCTTGGCCGATATATCATCACTCTTCATTAACGTTTCACCTACCAGGATTGCACCAACCCCCTCTTTTATTAATTTTACCACATCCGCTCGTGATTTGATGCCGCTCTCGCTTACCACAATCTTTTCGGCTGGAATCATGGGTCTCAGCCGAAGTGTTGTTTCCAGGTCAGTCGTAAACGTTGCAAGGTCTCGATTGTTTATCCCGATAATATCGGCGTTTGTCTGCAAGACCTTCTTCAACTCTATCTCCGAATGGACTTCTACCAGACAATCCATCCCCAGTTCCCCTGCCAGGTCTAAATAACGCTGCATTTCCTCTTTGGAAAGAAGTGCGGCAATGAGCAGTACGGCATCTGCCCCTGCTGACCGTGCCTCGTAGATTTGATAAGTATCGATAATAAAATCCTTCCGCAGGATGGGTAAATTTACCGACTTTTTCACTTCGGTTAAATAAAACAGGCTGCCCTGGAAGAATTCTTCGTCCGTGAGGACTGAGATGGCTGCAGCGCCGCTGGCTTCATAAATTCGGGCAATTTCGGCAGGATTAAAATCTTCTCTGATTATACCCAGAGACGGAGACGCCTTTTTTATTTCCGCTATTATCCGAATATTAGTATCGGATTTTAGTGCTGCACCAAATGACCTTGTACTTTGTCTTTTTTTTATTTGTTCTTTCAGTGTCTCAACAGAAATGCGTTTTTTGTTTTCGGCAACCTCACTTAATTTATATTTGTAAATCTCATCCAAAATTGTCATGAGTGTTTTTTCCTCAATAAAAACCGCATAAAACGGTTATCCCTGTCAGGAAAGGTATTTGTTGCAATGAGCTCATGCATGGAAGAAATAGACTGGATGAGACGGAAAGAAACCCATGCGCATAATACAAATCTTAAAGTCAGATATGAAGTGTGATGGACAAAAAGCCTGAAAAGGAAATTACACGAGAGAATCGTAAACAGCGCTATTGCTGCATAGAGACAGTATTTATAACGGTAGCGGATGCCATATCCAAGCCCCATCATGGACAAACCTATCACAACATATCCGAATCCGTAGCCGCGTTGGGCTAGACCCTGGCTGATGGTTAAGGCAATAATACTCAGCATGATACCCAGGATGCCCAGAAATATCACCAGGTTTGCCACTTTGCCAACACTTTGAACATGATTCTTTGGAGATTTCTCGTTCATTTCTATATTTAAAAGGAATATCAGATGTTGATTTGATTAATTTAGCGTACGTGATTCTTCCGCATCTCAACCTACCGAACAGCAGCAATAATAATTAAGACGCCAAAAATAATGAATATGCTCGTTGAAACATATTTTATTAATTTCTCAGGAAGTTTTTTTCCGGCAATAATACCGACAACTATTGCAATCCCATCAGCCGCAACCATACCAAACGTCGATCCCAACCAGACTCCCAGGAATGAGTGATATTGAGCGGCAAGGGAGATTGTCGCTAATTGAGTTTTATCACCAAGCTCCGCGAGAAAGAAAGCGATAGCAACTGTCAATATTGGGCCTAACTTATTTCCCTTTTTTCCCTTTTCCTTACAGGAGTCCCCTTTTAGAGTCCAGATGCCAAAGCCAACAAAGGAAAGCCCGATCAAAATTTTTAAGTAATTTAAGGGAATTAACGCACCTACTCTTTCACCAATTATTACAGAAAATAAATGAACGACAATCGTTCCAATAAAAATACCCAACAAAACCTTTGCTGGCTTATACTTTGTTGCAAACGAAAGCGCCACTAATTGGGTTTTATCTCCCATCTCGGCGATAGCAATAAGGAAAAAAGACGACACCCAACTCAGCATTTACCCGTCCTTGTAAGCATATTTTATATTTTATTCAGCAAGTAAAAGTTTATACGTTAAATAAAAAGCCCCCTGCACTCTTTTCAAATGCAGGAGGCTTTTGAAAACAATCCGTCTAGAAAAAGGCTTCTTAGTGGTGTTCCTCTTCCACGATAAATTCTACGGCATCATTGTAGGAATCTTTTCTATAGCCGAATAAAGATACCACTGTTCCCGCAGCAAGCCCGGTTATCCACGCAACAATAAAGGTGACAAATACACCTTTGATTTGCGATCCAGGCACAACGTTCTCGGCAATAAAGATAGCCGCTAAACCGCCCAACATACCTGGCATACCATGGAGATTATGGACGCCACAGGTATCAATACCTTTTAAGGCCTTCTGAACACGGGGTTGAATGATAGCGAAACCGATCACACTCAAAATACCCGCGATGAAACCCAATATCAAAGAAGCCTGCGGCGTTGTATGGGCACAGGAAGAACCAATTACTACGCCACCTGCAAGGGTTGCATTGGCCATATCTTCAATAGCGATCTTTTTCCTGATCATCGTGCTTGCAATGTAGGTAGCCACCGTTGCTCCACACAGTGAAAGAATTGTGTTTACAGCAGCTATGGGCATCCTTGATATCTCAGCCGGCGCCGCACAGAATGATGGCCAGAATATCCACAGGACCATACTTCCCAGCATCGAGAATTGATTGCTGATCTTATCGGACTCGATTTTTTTATTAAAGTCTTCGCTTGTGGTCATTCGTACAATCACACCCAATCCGAAATACGCTCCAAACTGGTGAATAACGATAGAACCACCTGTATCTATGAGTTGCCCCTTTGGGATAATCCCCATACCATTGTCTAACATAATCCATTCGTTCATCATATAGGATGGAACGAATATCAATGCCATGATAATATATTGTGACATCTTCAATCTGCCCAGGAATGCCCCTGTGGCAATCAATATACTTGCCGCACAGAATTCGGCAAGGATCAGCCGATCCATCTTTAACTCGGCAGGTTCCCCAAAAATACCCATTTTCTTGAGAAACATGTAATAAGGAATAACGATACTTACCGCAATATAGGTGGCGGTAACAGCGCCATAACCATATCTTCTGACAAAGACCATTAAAAATCCGAAACCGACCATCAGCATAGCCATAATATGTATTGCCTTGCCGTATTTCGCTAATTCAAGAAAGTCTTCAATGGCCGTAGCCACTTCACTTTTTGCTTCGGCTTTGGGAGAAGCAGACTCAGCGCTGGCTTTTGCGGGCGATTCCGCCGTGTTACTGACAAGGAGAATACTATGGCTTCCGGGATTTACATCCGATGCGTTCTCTATCGACGGCCATGAGTTCCAATCGTGCTGGACATCATTCATTGCAAGCAATGGTTGATCCACCGATCTATTTTCTAATTCATTCCCTATCACTTCGGCCCCACTGGTGGTATTTATCACCCCCAGCAAAGGGAAGCACAAAATGCCCATGCATATAACGACGTACAACTTCAAAAACCTTTTTATCACCATCTTGATTTGCCCTCCTTTTCTAATAATGTTTATGAGATTAGCACATCACGCATAAATTATCTTAAATCAGTTAAATGTAGTTTCACGTTGATATTTCAGGGGATATATATATTCCATTTGATTGGAAATATCAAGTGAAAAGTTGCGTAATAAGAATAATAATTCTAATTTTATTTTCACGATGATTAATGAACAATAATTCAATAAATATAATAGCTAAATATGTGCCAAAATTTATTTGGTAAGATGCTACTTGTATTTACTTAAAATGGTTATGGTTAAGGTAAGAAATGTGGGCTATTTGTAAAGATGCGCGTTTTATTTACCCATTAATTGCGTCTTTTTGAACTCATAATCTTCATCGGAGATAAGACCCTGCTCTCTTAGTTCATTAAGCTCTGATAACTTATCGTCTTCAATCTCTTTTTTAGAAAGAGCAGGAACAGCGTCATGTGGTTGTGGACTAGAAAGTTCATTAAGCTTATGTTTGTAATCTTCTTCCGTAATAAGCCCTTCACTGTATAATTCTTTAAGCTCTTTTATCCTTTCTTCTTCGCTTTTATATTCAACGTTATTTTTGGACGGCATTGAAGCAGGTTTTCTTTCCGTTTTATTTGTGTATTTACTTTTCTTACTTTCGTAATCCTCTTCAGTAATTAAACCCTCTTGCCTCATTTCTTCTAACATCTTCAACTTGTCATCACCACTTTGCTGCATTTTCTCTTCTGTTTCGACCTCACGCACTGCAGGTTCAGTCTCACCAGACAAACTTGGTGTATTCAGCAATGTGTCTTGATCTTCATGAGAAACATTTTCATCTGCTGGAATATGTTCCTCCTCCATTGGAATGTGCTCCTCCTGTTCTACTATGGGTTCTTCTTCTATTTGTGGCTTCTTTTTCATAGGAGCTTTGGGTTCAGGTAATTCACCAATGTCCATGCCCTTAATAAGGGCATCCTTCTTTTCCTCGTACTCTGAAGCAGAAATCGTCCCTTCTTCTTTGAGTTCCAGTAATTTCTTAAGTTTTTCGTGCAAATCGCTGATATTTATTGTGGGTTCTTCGGCGGGTGTCACCGTCTTTTTTGATTTCTTTTTTCCTTCTGAGGGAGACGATTTCTCGGCAGTAACCGAAGTCTTTTCATTCTCGTCCTCCATATTCAATTCATCCGGAACAGGCGCTTTTACCTTCTTTTCAGCGACCTTCTCTGATTTCACCACTGACTTTTTTTCTTCCTCAACTCTTGTTTCATTAACAATTGAGGTATCCTTTTCTTCCGTAACCTTTTCAGCCTTTTTCATAGCAAGTCTTTTTTCTTCTCTTTTAACCCGATCTGTCTTTCTTTTCTCCTTGATTCTTTTTTCATCCCTTCCGTCAAAGGACGGAGAGAAAATGGAAACAGCCACAAATGGTTCGCCACCCGTATTGAGGAACTTGTGCACGGTCTTAGCGGGAACCTGTAAGATAGAACCTGGTTTCACCATATATCGGGTGCCATCAAGGGTGGCAATACCACTCCCCTTTTTTACATAGACAACCTCATCATGCCGCTTGTGGTAATGGGAAAGCAGTTCCCCGTTTTCACGGACTTGAACGAGGTGCATGCTTGAATTTTTGTTCTCGCCCACGTCGGTAATTTTTACTTCTTCACCTTCGCCAAGTGGATTTTTTTCGGCAACCTCTTCAATATTTTTCACCGTAGAGGAATATACTTCAGGGAATTTCGTAGGGTGTTTTAGAGATTCTACAAAATTGGTAGGATAATACCGTACTGTTGTACAACCAAGAAATGCCAGTGACAGGAGGGGAAATACAAATCGCAGAGTAATTTTAATAGTGTTCATTATTTATAATAGTGTACCGCTAATTTTTAGGACCTTTTCACAAAAGACATAACAGGTGACCTAGCGCGGTGTAGCCGCAACCAAAGAACCCCTCTCTTTCCCCCCTTCGCAAGGGGGGACACAGGGGGGTGTTAAAAAAACTTACAAAAACTTGTCCTCATGGAAATGGGGAAAAGAAGTTTTTACAAAGTAATACTATATCACCTTATTTTACGGCTATTTTTATATACTTATTCGTATTAAAACAAAAGATATATGGTATTGCAAGTGCGTATTTAAAATGCTTGAGGTATTATCTATACGGCATCTTAACGTTTTGTCAATAACTTCATTGACATTTTGTCAGCTTATTTCTATCATAAAATTACAAATGAAGATAGACAAAGAAAGACGACAGTTTCTTAAAAAAACCTTAAAAATAGGTGGTGGTATTTGTGCATCCACAATCATTGGAAGATCACTGATGAACCACGCCTCATGTATTTCATGGGGTGGCGAAACGCTTACAATAAATCCTGTTGTGGTTATTGCACGCGACGACAGCATACTCGCAGGAACTGGAAATTTAAGAGAAAATATAGTTTCAGGTTTACTACATAAGGCTGTGATGCAGTTGACCAATGCCCCATCGCAAGAAAAGGGGTGGCAGACACTTTTTAAACCCGATGACGTTGTCGGTATAAAATTAAACTGCCTCTCAGGGAAAACCATGTCTCCTCATGTAACGGTTGTGGAGTCTGTCATACAGGGTTTAAAATTCGCTGGCGTTAAAGATAACAATATTATCGTTTTCGAGCGGTTTAATCGAGAACTCGAAACCTCCGGATTCCGCATCAGACGTATGACCGATGGGGTTCGGTGTTTTGGTACTGATGAACTTCCCGGCGGCGGTTATGAGGCCGAACTGCAATTCGCCGGCAGTGTCGGGACATGTTTTAGCAAAATAGTATCGCACCTGTGCACCGCAATTATTAACGTCCCCGTCCTAAAAGACCACGATCTGGCTGGTATCAGCGTAGCCATGAAAAACTTTTTCGGCGTTATCCATAATCCCAATAAATATCACGGTAACAATTGTAATCCTTTTGTTGCAGAGTTAAATACCCATCCCTATATTGCTGACAAAGTGAGATTGATTGTGTGCGATGCCCTTATGGCACAATACAACGGCGGTCCTGGTTACAAACCGCAATGGACATGGAACTACAACGGAATTATCGTGGGGAGAGACCCTGTTGCCCTCGATCGGATATGCCATAATATAATTGAAGAAAAACGAAGTGAAATGAGGCTTCCTTCCTTAAAGCAGGCAAAGCGCGAACCCAAGTATATCTCCACGGCTGCCACATTAGGACTGGGCGTAGATGACCTTTCTAAAATCAAATTAGTCCATGTATAAGAACATAGCGTAAAAATATATCACCCTCCCTTAATCCCTCCCATCAAGGGAAGGAAAGTTTCCTCGCCCCTTGGAGACTGTGTCGTAATTAGGGGTATTTTCGTGTCTATAGATATAAAGATAAGTAAAATTTATTGAATGACAACTTACACTTTGTTATAATTTTACACGTATGAGTAATTCAGTCGAGGCTAAAGATTTTCAGCCCTTACAAGTAACATAGGTCATGTCTCGTACATGACCTATGTTATGTATTAAAAATCGTCATAATAAAAAACCAATAGGAAAAACAAGATGTCATCACCGTTTACTGAAGAGCAAATAAAGCGTTATTCTCGTCATATCATCCTCCCGGAAGTCGGGGGAAAAGGTCAACTTAAGCTTCTAAAAGCGAAGGTGTTTCTCGTCGGCGCCGGTGGTCTTGGCTCACCAGCGGCATTTTACCTTGCTGCAGCAGGCATTGGGAAAATCGGCATTGCTGACAGCGATATTGTAGACCACTCAAATCTGCAACGGCAAATTCTGCATTCCACCAAAGATATAGGGCGTTCTAAGGCAATCTCTGCCAAAGAAACACTGGAGGCATTGAATCCTGATATCGAAGTAATTCCCTATACAGAACGCCTCAATTCTGAAAATATCCTCGATATTATCAAGGACTACGATGTCATCCTTGATGGAGCTGATAACTTCCCAACTAGATACCTCGTTAACGACGCCTGCGTCTTCCTCAAGAAACCGCTCTCGCACGGTTCTATCTTCAGGTTCGAAGGACAGGTTACTACCATTGTGCCCTTTGAGGGACCCTGCTACCGCTGTCTGTACGAAACACCCCCCCCGCCGGGTCTCGTTCCTTCATGCCAAGAGGCGGGTGTTTTGGGCGTCTTA
>Ga0209751_10004135_pt1 | contig 13942 bp, 13 predicted proteins | sample RifCSP13_1_FD_184019 | JGI IMG/M metagenome (GOLD analysis project Ga0209751, IMG submission 184019) | Soil microbial communities from Rifle, Colorado - Rifle CSP2_sed 13_1 (SPAdes) (version 2) | ecosystem: Environmental > Terrestrial > Deep subsurface > Rock core/Sediment | place: Rifle... | reverse complement strand
CAAAGCGTTTATCGAAGAACTGGCGGCAGCTTATCCCCTGCCGGCGGCAATTGCGACCGAATATGAGGGGATGTCTGCTAGGCAGTTAACGCTTTTGGGCCGAAGTGACTTCTTAGAAGGAGGCGCCCACACCGTCAATCATCCTTATTTGGACCAGCTTTCCAACGAGGAACAAGAGAAAGAGATCGTTGTTAGCAAGCAGCAACTGGCTGAGCTAACCGGAAAGCGGGTTCGCTATTTTGCTTACCCCGGTGGAGGATATAACAAAGACACTCTACAGCTCCTTAAAGCCGCCGGCTTTGAAGCGGCTTTCGCCACGCATGAACAGCGAATTGGTGCCGATAATCAGTTTGAGATTGTGCGTGTAGGTGTGTATTCCGTGTCGTTCATCAAGTTCTGGCTAAAGGCTCAAGGCGTAGCAAAGCTGGCACATCGTTATGGCCTTGGCAAACCGTAGTCAGCGTCTAAACCCCTCATTACCTAAGGACAAATAAAACGGACCAGGAAGCGCTGGCGGGCGCTCCTGGCCCTGGTACATCAACCCCCAACCCACAAGGAGGAAAGTCAATGCAGGCGAATTCTACCATAAACCAGTCTGCGCCAGATGCCTACATTGAGAAAGCTGGCAGTACATGGGCTCAATCAGATCAACATAACATTCGACAGATCGCTGGTGCTGACGCCCGGGCAATCACAACGGAGTCTGAACTTCGAGATCTGCTCGCTTCGCTTGATTCGCAATTTTATCGGCCGCGGCTTCCCTACTCGTTGCGCTCAGCAAGAAGCAAGGCCAATTACCAACTGTGTAAGGAAGTGATGGATGTTGTTGGCTCCCTGGTCCTTTTAGCACTCGTATCGCCACTCTTTGTGATAATTGCATTCGCCATAAAGATAACTTCGAATGGCCCTGTTTTCTATAAACATAAAAGGCTGGGACAACTCGGACGGGAATTCTGGTGTTTGAAATTTCGAACGATGGCTGTCGATGCAGAAGAACAACTGAGACGTAATCCAGAGCTGCGCCAGCAGTTTGAGGTCAGCTATAAGATAAAGTATGACCCACGTGTTACCCGCCTGGGTGGATTCATGCGCAAGACGAGTCTGGATGAAATACCACAGCTCATCAATGTCCTGTTGGGTGACATGAGCCTCATTGGGCCAAGGCCGATCGTTTCACCAGAACTTTCCAAGTATTCCATCTATGGGAAAAAGCTGCTTTCCGTAAAGCCTGGCTTAAGTGGTCTGTGGCAGGTGTGCGGTCGCAGCGACGTAGACTATCCCGAACGGGTGTTTATGGACATGCACTATATCAATCATCGCTGCTTGTGGCTTGATCTTCAACTGATGTTACGTACTCCGCTGGCTGTATTTCGAGGGCATGGAGCCTGTTAAAAAGAGTGCGCATTCTCATTGTAACGCAGATATTCCGTCCTGAGATGGGGGCCCAGTCGAACCGCCTTTACCCCATTGTGCGTCAACTTGTACTTGCCGGACATGAAGTATTTGTGGCGACTGGAATGCCTAACTATCCTGAGGGGATCGTTTTTCCTGAGTACCAGGGCAAGAGAACCCTAAAGGAACAGACTGATGGCTATACCATCTTTCGCACTGCTTGTTATACAGCGCCGCGCAACAAGTCAAAGTGGTCGCAGTTGCGGAGCTACTTGAGTTTCATGCCAGCGGCCTTTCGTAGCGGGCTGCGAGCAGGAAAGATTGACTTGGTATTCGTCACTTCGCCGCCGCTTTTCAGCGCTATTCCAGCAATTCTGCTCGCGAGCTTGCGTCGTGCCAGGCTGGTGTTGGACATTCGGGATCTTTGGCCCGATGAGATCGTCGCTTGTGGCGGGGCTACTGCGGGCTCAACACCCGTCCGCGTTATAACAACGCTGGAGCGCCTGAGCTATCGAGCGGCAACTGCCATAACGTGTACGACCCAATCTTTTATCGATACGCTGCTCGAACGTGGTGTTCCCCGGGACAAAACCATCCTGATTCCCAATGGTGCAGATTTACAGATCTTCCAGCCTTTGACACCTCACAATCCTATTGTCGCTGAATACCCCTTTGGCGATCGTTTTGTCGTGATGTATTCAGGGGTGCTTGGTATCAAACATGGGTTAGAAGTCGTTTTTGAGGCAGCACGTCTGCTACGAGACGAGAAGAACATTGTGTTCTTCTTTTTGGGAAGTGGCGCTCGCCGGGAGGCGCTTCAAGAGATCGCCAATCGGCTGGGACTCAGTAATGTCATTTTCGGTGGTGAACGCAAAGTTGAGGATATTCCGTCATTGTTGGCCCGTGCCGATATCTGCCTTACCGCCTTATTACCTGACCCGTACCTTGAGAAGATCATTACCGTCAAGGTCTTTGAATACCTGGCGTGCGCGAAGCCGGTCGTGGGGGCGGTGACGGGTGAAACAGCCAACCTCCTGGCGAGTTCTGGCGCTGGAATAGTCGTGTCTCCGAATGATGCGGTGGGGCTGGCCAAAGGTATCCGGGAACTCTATGACGACTCGGCGCGCCGCTTCGTGATGGGCCGGCTCGGCCGCCGTTACGTAGCGGAGAATTTTTCGAGGGTTGTTTGGGCTACCAGACTGGAACAGAAACTTTGCGAAGTTGGCACAAAAGCTATTGAAGCTTCCCGTCCAGCAAACACGGCGCGATTCAGGTCACCGTTGCCTTTTTGGCTTAAGCGAAGTGGCCAAACTCAATGACAGTGTGAGGAGGTGACATCATGGAAAGCAATCTATCTCTGCCAAATTTTACGCAGCGAGCGTTGCGCGAAAAGACGCAATATGACGAAGTAGGCTTACAGCGTGACGCATTTAACAAAGTATTCAGCCACACAAAATATTATTACCACCTCCACCGCAACAAGATTCTTCGTGACGAGCTTCAATACGCCACTGGCCGCCGAGTTCTGGAAATTGGTTCTCAATGTTGGGTCCGTTGGATAGAGCCTTATGAGATTGAGCCCAAAGTCCTGGAGTGCATAAACATTTCATCGAAGGCGCTTGAGAAAGGAGGGGAGAAGGCCCAAACATCACGGGTCAAACCCAGGTTCTCTTTGATGGACGCTAATCACTTGGAATTTGAGGACGAAAGTTTCGACATGGTGTTCGGAGATGCCATTCTTCATCATCTTAACTTTGTCGAGGCTTTGGACGAGATCAGGCGGGTCCTGAAGCCGGGAGGAAGAATCCTATTCTGTGAACCGTTAGGAAGTAACCCTGTAGGGAAGATTGTTCGTCTGATAACGCCCAAAGCTCGTACCGCCGATGAGCAGCCGCTCAGAAGAAGGGAGGTCGCCGAAATCCGGAAACGTTTTGAAACGACATTCTATTATGAGCAGTTTCTCTCAGTACCAGTTGGCATAATTTCTAAGGTGCTGTTCTCCAACCCGGCAAATATCTTGATGAAGACTACTTACGAACTGGATCGATTTCTTGATTCGAACTTCCCTCCGATCCGGCATCTCTATCGAAGCGTACTCATCGCAGGCGTGCGAAAATAATTTATATCGGCTCTTCTCAACCGCCGCAGTTCCTATCACAACCAGTAGAAGTATTTTCCGGTGACAAGTTCATCATACCCACCCGTCTCTGACCTTCGCGTCTTAATGATCACCAGCGAGTGGCCTTCGGCCGATCGGCCGGAGCGCGTGCCCTTTCTTGTCCAGCAGGTCAGTCGTTTGAAAGAAATGGGAGTGTACATAGATCTGTTCACGTTTAAAGGGAATAAGAACCCTTTCAATTACCTGCGCGCATGGGCATGCTTGAGATTGCAATATCCTTTAAGCCAGTATGATTTGATCCACGCTCAGTTTGGGCAGAGCGGGGCCTTGGCCCTTCCTACCAACCGGCCATTGCTAGTAACGTTCCGCGGAACCGACTTGCAGGGCAACGTTGGCGCAAACGGACATTACACGTGGAGGGGACGAATTTTGCAGCATTTGAGCCGTTTTGTGGCGCGCCGTGCCTCGCTCAATATCGTCGTGTCTGAGCACTTGAAATCACTCTTGCCGGCGGGATGTGCGGTTGAGGTAATCCCCTCAGGCGTGGATATCGAGCTGTTCACGCCAAGTAATCAGCGGGAAGCACGAAGACAACTGGGCTTGCCACTTGATAAGAAGCTCGTGTTATTTGCGGCAAGTTGCAGTCGGCCAGTCAAGCGTTTTGGATTGGCGCGGGCAGCAGTGGACAAACTAACTGAAGACTTCGATGTGGAGCTCGTTACCACCGGAGCGGTGCCACACTCATTAATGCCTGCCTACATGAATGCCTGCGATGCGTTGCTGCTCACCTCTAGTCACGAAGGGTCGCCAAACGTTGTCAAAGAGGCGCTGGCCTGTCAGCTGCCGGTTGTATCAGTCCCGGTGGGGGACGTGCCTGAGAGATTACGCAATATTGAAGGATGTGTGGTTTGTTCGGACGATTCTGTTGAAACGATTGCCGCAGGTCTGTCCCAGGTATTGCGGTGGGGGGGGCGAGTTAACGGCCGCCCCGCAGTGCTTGATCTTGATGACAGAAAAATTGGTCAACAGATCATCAGGCTTTACGAGAAGATCGTGGCGGCGCACAAAGGAATCGATGCTGGTCAAACTGTGCCGTTGCGCGAAAGACTTGCAGAGTGATCTCTTGGAAGAACCGGCATAGGAAATATATGACCTATAGGACCTATGGGACTTATCTCTTGTGGGCGGCTAACCATCTCCTTACAGCTGCATACCAAACCCTGGTATCGGTTGTGAGAGTAAAGCATCCAGTCTCTAGTTCTTTGGGCCGTGGGTACGGACCCCGCCCGCCCCACACAATAATGTTATCTGGAGAACCGTCCGGTCGTTTACAAGTCACTACCTTTTCAGGCAACAACTGATGGCCGCTGTGGAGCGAAGCGCTTTCAGCAAAGAAGATATTTCCGTGTAATGATAGCCTTATGCCATCATTATCCCACTTCCAAAACCAGCCGTGGCCCGGTCCTCGATTGTTATAGGTCTGTGTGTATGTTCGGAGCCGAAGAATGGTGTTTCTTATGTTCAGCACTGCATCGTTTTTCGCAGCAGTGAATCCCCTGTCAGAAAAGCCGACGTAGGTTCCATCTATGAGAGTGTCCTCGATGGTCCCTGACCATCCGTAATCATCCGATATGGCGTCATCACGTATTTGTGTTAAGTATGCTCCGCTGACGACAAATCCTTCACTATCTTCTTTCCCGATGAAAACTCCGTCACCGTAATTATGGATACGCATATTTGATAGCAAGTAATTCGAGCCACCTCTTATTTCCACAGCATACGTATCGTGCATTATGGCCCATGAGGTTGATAGCGGATATTGGCCTGAAATCTCCCCGCCCTCGACACAGACATTTGGACCGCCGCTAATCCGAAACGGTACGTTGCCTAAGTTCGCCCATCTCGCCGAACGAGCGTCAATCCGCGTACCGGGTTTTAGGTTTCTTATCAATTCCGGGGTGGTGCGAGCGCCTGTAAGGACCAGAAGAGGGCCATTACGCTCCAAACATGATGTAGTGGCGGCGGCCTTCGGTTTTAGTGCTTTGGCCGAGGCCGGAATGAACATCCCTGGGCTGTTAACAGGAGGCGGGTCCGATGGCTTGGCAATCGCTTGAGGAGTTCGGGAATCTGCCTTAATCAGGTGACTTAATCCGGTATGCCTATTGCCCCAAAAGGCTTGGCAAAAAACAACACCAGCGCAAACGATGGCCACCACCACGAGAGAGTGGTGCCACGAGCAATAGAAGTATGTATTTGGGCAATCTCTCTTCTGCCGCACTTTACACTCACCTATTATTGCGCAGTTTCCATTCGGCAACTGCGAATATATTGCCATGCAAAGCCAGATTTGCAGCCGCTGTCCCACTTCCAAAGCCAGCGTGACCTGGCCCACTGTTATTGTAACTCTGCTCGTAGACTTGCAAGCGAACCAGACTATTTTTTATCGTCAAAAGTGATTGCTCGGTTGCTCTTGAGAAGCCTTTATCGGAAAAGGCGACATATGTTCCATCTATCAGGGTATCCTCAATTGTGCCTGATCGTCGGGTGAGGTCATTGCATTCCATTTGGTCCTGATTAAATGTGTCCGGTAGGGGGGATGAATAGCTGAACGATAACTCCGTCGGGGATCGCAGTTCAACCGTTAATTGCAGCAAAAATAGTCATACTTAGCGGAAAAACAGGTAGGCAACTGTCCATGAAAGCACCTGAACGGATGCATAACATTATTGCGCTCGATTGTTGCGAACACATACTGACTGTACTTGAAACACTGAAGCCTCACACCATGACTTGCCTGAACTCCGTGCTGGACCAGAAGACCGTTCTAAGCCCCCACAAGTATAACCTGGTCGTTATCGGGATGTCGCCGGCGCCAATAAGCCACGTGGTCTTGAACCAGATTCGTCACGTGTTCAATTCACCTCCAATTCTCATCTTGCGCGAAGAAAGCAATGACATTGGCAATGCTAACGTCGTACGTGGAGAGTTCGTGATAAGTGACCAATATACACCGGACGACTGGAAGACCATTGAAGGAGCCCGTTCTCTGTTGCCATTCCCGGGGTGTACACATTCTCGCGGCAATCGGGATGGTCTGGTCCGCGCTGTGCATCGAGTGGTTCTGAAAAGATACTCTGATCCTGCTTTGGATTTGAGTTCAGTTGCTCGAGAACTCGCGATCTCTCCGAAGCGGATCTCGAGAATACTCAACAGCGCGGGAGGCACAAACTTCCGTCGGCTGTTGCGTAAGATCCGTCTGGAACAGGCAACGCGCATGCTCACTCCGAATGGGAGCAGCGTAAAGAGCGTGGCCTTGCGGGTGGGGTTCGCTGACAGCAGTTACTTCTCGCGCAGCTTTAAAGAGTGGACTGGTCTCAAACCAACCGAGTTTCGGTCGCTTCGGTCCAAGAAAGATGCCTGCTCAGCGGATAGGCTTTTTCCAAGCCAGTCGCAATGGCGGAACAATCGCACACAAAGCGAGAATATCTGAAGCACAATCTCACTTGCGGCCAGGCGCTCTTCACCTGTTATGCCGAATCTTCCAATCTATTACTGCTTTGTACCAAACACTGCTGTCAGTTGTCAGAGTGAAGCAACCCGTCAACAATTCGTCTGGTCTTGGATAAGGCCCTTGTCCAGTCCAAACGATCGTGTTGTCTGGTGAACCATCCGGCTTCTTGCAGCTAACGATCTTCTCTGGAAGTAGCTTGGCCGAGCTGTGAATCGAGGGAGACGCAGCAAAGAAGATGTTTCCATGTAGACTCAACTTGATTGCTTCGCTGTCGAACTTCCAAAACCAGCCGTGCCCGGGCCCGCTGTTATTGTAGGTTTGATCATACGTTTGCAGGCGAACAAGCGTGTTCCTGATCTCCATGATGGCTTGACTCGACGCAGCCGTGAAGCCCCTATCCGAGAATCCGACGTACGTGCCGTCTATTAAGGTGTCTTCTATAGTGCCTGGCCACCCGTAGTCATTTGAAATTGCGTCGTCACGTATTTGGCTGAGATAGCCACCGCGGAAAACAAATCCGCTGTTGTCTTCGCTTCCTATGAAGAATCCATCTCCATAGTTGTGTACGCGCATATTTTCGAGAAGTGAATTAATACCTCCTCTGATCTGAGTGGCGTAGGTCGCATGCATTACATCCCAGGACGTTGAAAGGGGGAAGAGACCAACGATTTCACCACCTTCCACGCAGACATTTCCCCGCCCACCAATTCTGAAGGGTACCTTTCCTGCGTCAATCCATCTAGCTAACCGAGCATCGATTCTTGTGTTTGCCTGTAGACTGGTGGTCATGTAGGGTGTCGAAAAATCGCCTGACAGCGTACTAAGCGGTCCAGTCCCATTCAAGCAGGGATACGGGCTAAGCGATGGTGCTGGTGTCGGCATTGGTATGGGCGTAGGTGTAGGCGTTGGAGTTGGAGTAGGCGTTGGAGTTGGAGTAGGCGTTGGAGTTGGAGTAGGCGTTGGAGTTGGTGTTGGCGTTGGAGTAGGCGTCGGCGTGGGTGTGGCAGTCGGCGTAGCAGTCGGTGTTGGAGTGGGCGTGGGTGTTGGAGTCGCAGTCGGATCGGGAGTAGGTGTGGGGGCGGGGCCATGGGGACCGACATTTACTTTTACGCCATTGCTGCTCATACCGTGATAGTAAAGACGCAATTCCACATCGCCGGTATTGTCGGTCATCTCGTCACTGAGCCTCACAATAAGAAACCCAACAGAAGTTTCCATTGGCAACGTGCCGAAATGTTCGACGGTTAACGTATATAGATGATTTGCAGTGTCCTGGCCCTGCATTATGAATGAAGACGGTGCTTCACCTGCCTGAAGAGCAACATTTTGCGTAAAGAGCATTAAGCGTGTGCGCGTGTCCGGACTAAAGGGTATTACCTGGTTTGCGGGGAAGGGCTCTGACTCCCATGTCAGCGCGTCCAGGGCAATTGCCCGTCCTGTCTTCTCGTCAGCCATCAGTAATGGCTGCACTTCGGGCTTCAGAGCATGTGAAACAGTGATATGGCTCAGAGGCGTTATGACCTTCGCCGGGAGTTCGCTAACAGTGGCGAAGGAAGAGGACAGGGAAGTTTGATTAGCTGAGAGTCGCGGGACCTCTGTCACTGCGGATGAATGTGTGCCGCCAGCCTGGACCCGGCCGACGCTGTAAAGACCAACGGCAAAGAGGCAGACGGTTGCCAGAACCGATATACGACGTCTTGTTCCTGCCGGCATATTTGCAGTAGAAGCCTTTCCAAAGCAGCGCACAGGTTGATCCTCTCTTTCATCATTAGTTCCCCCCTCTCAGCCAATTTCAGACTTTGAAGAGGTCAGTTTCAGCGTACAATTTCGTTGTTATGTGCACAACAAGTTTTGCGTGTAAAAATTGGGCTTAGATGTGGACAAACCCTATGGCGATTTGATTGCAAAGCGCTTGCAAGCAGTTAGTCGTACTTCTGTCGTGGCGTGGATTTTCTAAGGTAATGAAAGCGCAGGAAGCAGTGCAGTTGCACATCATGGCAATCGATTGTTGCCAGCACGTTCTCGCTGCGCTAAAGGAAGTCCCGTTGTCTGCATTGACTGCGAAGGGCTCGAAAGATAAGGCGCGGCCAGTAAGCGAGGTCCACGATGTGGATCTGATCGTTATCGGCGTCTCGCGCTACCCCGTACGGCGACTGTTTGTAAGCCAACTGCGGCAAGTTTATCCGGGCGTGCCGCTGCTGGTTCTCCGGCGCAGTGGTACTAATGAGGGTGCCGCCATCCTGGGGGAATTCATATTAAGTGCAGAGTCTGGCGCTGCCGGCGATTTGGAGATGGTAAGTAGGTTGCGGAAAGTGCTCCCCATACAACCATGCCATCATGCTGAAAAGGTGCAAAACTACGACACGGTGCGGGACGTGCTGCGCATTATCTCAGAGAATTACGCTACTCCTGACTTACAGCTGGCGGATGTGGCGCGAGAGCTCTCGTTGTCGCAGGTGCAGCTATCGCGGATACTGAACCAGCAGGTAGGAGTAAGTTTCCGGCAATTACTGCGAAACACTAGGATTGAAGAGGCCAAACGGATGCTGGCATCAGGAAAATATAGCGTGAAGGAAGTGGCTGTGCGGGTCGGATTTGTCGACAGTCACTACTTTTCGCGCAGCTTCAAAGAATTGACTGGCCTGAGTGCCAGCGAATATCGTTCGCGAGACGCAATTTTCGATTAGATCATCCCGCACTCAATTCCTGCTGGGAAAAGCACAAATTTCCCAGAATTCCTCATCTGTCTAACAAGCCACAGCACGACCGTCTCGAGTAAGAACGGCGAAGAAAACTCGGAATACGGCGAAAAATGTGGCATCAGTTCTAAATTGACCCCGCCAAATACCAAAAAAGTCTTGCTCCCTGGCAAGCGTACTAAGTAGTATAGATAAAGCCCCACCGTCACCTCATCTCCGGGTCTCGTAACTACAGAGCACTCAGGCACGCCCCAAAAGCTTCACAAACCGGCAGCACCCTTTGACGTGTTAAGCTTGCTTTCAAGGGGTCTGCAATCCACAAGTAACGCAAGAGGTGTTTATATGTCCTGGCAATATTGGACCATGCGACGCGTCTTCCAGAAGCTGGTGTTGCTCGGGTGTTGCCTGCTCTTGAGCCATGGGTTTAGAGCATCTGCGCAAACTTGCCCGGATCCCGTACCGCAAACTACAGGCACTCACCGGTTTCGCCAGGCTGGAGAGAGCTTTCAGATTCCAATCACGATGGGTGACTGTCAGCCGGTTGCTCTTGAACTTCGCTGGTCAAACGGCGCAAATAGAGGCAGCAACTTCGTCGTGACTTTTCTAGATGAAAGCAATCAGCCGATCTATTCCAAACTACTTTGGGGGTTTCTAACCGGCAACCAACAGTACCCGTTTGGGGGTCTTGACGCGCCATGGCTTGGATCCGCTTCGCTGATCGCAGTTCCAGCGACTGTTACCATCCAGGCAGTCGAACCCTTTCGATATCCCTCCAGCATCTCTTATCGCGTATCACGAATATCTCGTCACCCTCAGCCTCAGCCCAAAGCCGTGGCCCTCAATGACGACATCATCTTGAAACTGCGTGGATCGGCAGGAAAGTTCATAACGAAAGGAAATGCTACCGAACCTATTAAGGTCGAAGAGATAGCATTGGCGGAACCCATAGAAGTCGAGCTCTATGGCAGACCTCAAACCATCGACGCTGCCTATCGTCTCTTGCTCTCTGGAGATGAGTACTTAGGGGCTAAGCTAGTCTGGATTGGAGATGCCGCCCTTCCCTTATACCGTCCGCAGGGCCGTCAGGAGGTTGGTGCGTTGATATATGATCGGGCGATATTGAGGGAAGGTGCAGAGGTATCGGTATCGAATATGGATGGCGGTCAATTGGTAGCAGTGGGCCGTCTTAGCTTGTCTGAGAAGTTTAAAGCGGCGACTTCACCGATGGCTGAACAGGGAAACAGTATTGTGCGAATCCACAGCACTGCCAGGGTAATCGGTGTGACTCGTCAGCCGCTGGTCCAGATCGAGTTGAAGACGGACCGCCCGTTTCCACCGAAAGAGGCACCCTTGCGTCTGCAGGTTGGCAAACAAATTTTTTCCTATGAGCTTTCTGGCGATGCGAGTGGACGCATGCTGATACTGACTCTGGCCAAGGACCAGTTTGCCGCACTAAAGGACAGCGCCGAGATAGTGGCCTTCTTTGATCGGCCGGATCGCAGCGGCGCCGCCGGACGCAACGTCTGGTGCTTTGGTCCACTGGATAAGCGCCTGCTGGATAAATAGCCGCCCGTTATGTGGCCATCGATTCGGCCGCTGCTCGTAAACACTTGCGTCTCCGCGCCATTTGCAGCTTAATTGTTCACAAGCGATGGCCGGCACAAAACCAAATCCAACCAGATTAATAGTCGGAATTACGGGGGCGACGGGAACAATCTTTGGCGTGCGTCTGCTCGAGATGCTCCAGGGCTCAGGGACCGAAACACACCTGATATTGAGTAAGTGGGGTGCTCGCACGCTGGTGCATGAGACGTCACATTCTGTTGACGAAGTGCAGCGTTTAGCTACCCATAATTACCCAGCCGGTGATCAGGGTGCGGCAATCTCCAGCGGCTCCTTTATTACACTGGGCATGGTGGTTGTTCCCTGCAGCATGCGCACTCTCGCGGCTATTGCGCTCGGGCAGGGCGACAATCTAATCCATCGAGCTGCCGACGTCATTCTGAAGGAACGACGCAAATTGGTGCTCGTGGTTCGCGAGTCGCCGTTCAATGACATTCATCTCGAAAACATGCTGAAGCTATCGCGGATGGGCGTAGTAATACTGCCCCCTGTCCCAGCCTTCTATAACCATCCCAAAAATGTCGAGGACATCGTTAACCACATCGCCATGCGCATTCTGGATCAATTTGAGCTTCACCTGGATGTAATGAATCGGTGGGACGGAGTGATGATCAATGCCAATCTCGGCTAAGCTCTGGAATCCTGTCCGCGCAAGAATAGGCCTGGCCCCTACGCTGCCTGCGTCACCTCGTCCGCGTCAAAGCAGCTGCGGATTTCATCCGCTTCGAGCGTTTCACGTTCCATCAGGAGCTGAACAAGCCTGGCGATCGACTGTTGTTTAGTCGCGACCATCGCGCACGCTCGGTCGAGCTGCGTATGGACTATATTGTTCGTGGCTTCCTCCACTCGATCCAGCAGCGACTGGCTGCGTTGATCGTCATTCTTGCCCAGGCTGATTGGGCCCAAAGGGCTCATGCCAAACTCGCTCACCATGCGTCTGGCGATCTCAACGGCCCGCTCGATGTCGTCGGAAGCACCTGCGGTCATCGTGGAAAGGAGCACTTGCTCGGCTGCGCGACCGCCCAGCAGAATGGCGATCTGATCTTCCAGATACTCCTTCCTTTTCATTAGCCGATCTCGTTCCGGCAAAGATTGTGTGACACCCAAAGCGCGGCCGCGCGGTAAGATCGAGACCTTGTGAATAGGATCGCCGTGCTCAACCGCCAAGCCAACCGTGACATGGCCCGCCTCGTGAACTGCGGTTGCGTACCGTTCTTCTTCGTCCATTCGGAATCCCTGCCGCTCAGCACCCATGAGTATCCGGTCGCGGGCATACTCAATGTGCTTCCGACCTATCGCTTCCGAGCCATCTCGTGTTGCGGCGATGGCCGCTTCATTAAGCAGGTTTGCCAGTTCGGCTCCAGAAAACCCTGGAGTGCCGCGGGCGATCCAGGAGAGATCCAAACCGGCTTCCAGCTTAAGATTTCGAGAGTGAACTTTTAGGATAGCCTCACGACCCTGCGAGTCTGCCAGATTTACAGCGATCTCTCGATCAAACCGGCCCGACCTCGTCAGCGCTTGATCCAGTATATCGGGACGGTTGGTCGATCCGATCACTACAATACTGCTGGTTTGATCGAAACCATCCATCTCTACAAGAAGCTGATTTAGCGTTTGATCTTGGTCGGCAGAGGCCGAGTCGTTGCCACGTCCCCGCTGTCGTCCTAAGGCGTCAATCTCGTCAATAAAGATGATGCAGGGCGACATCTTTCTCCCCTTCGCAAAGAGATGTCTGACACGGGCCGCACCTAGTCCGACAAACTTCTCCTGAAAGCTGGAGCCTGAGGCTGTGAGAAAAGGAACTCCTGCCTCATTTGCCGCTGCTCGTGCTAAGAGTGTCTTGCCCGTCCCCGGAGGTCCGGCGAGCAGAATGCCGCGTGGCACGCGCCCACCCAAGCGTCCGAAGCGTGCCGGATCGCGCAGAAACTCAATTGTTTCGGCCAGCTCCGCCTTGGCTTCATCAACACCGGCGACATCCCCAAAGTTGACACTCTGTTTGCCGCTACACTCCACCGGATCGAAGCTTCCATGACCGCTCATGTTTCCATAAACGCGCCAGCCTATAAAAGCCAGCAGCATCAGACTGAGCGCCGGCACGAGCCAGTTCAGTGCTGTAACGAGGGGACTCTGTTCCAAAGGCTTAAACTCAACCGTTATGTTACTTTTTCTGAAGAGGTTAACGATCTCCAGCTGGGCCGGCTGACTGGTTATGAGGGCCTCCATCAAGGTGCCATCGTGGTTCTTCACGGTGGCCATATCGCCTTGAACGCTTAAGGAAGCAGCGGAACCTCCCTCGGCAACGCGGTAGAGTTCAGAGTAGTTGATCTTCTGGACTGTGATCCGATTGCGTTGGCGCACAAAGAGGTAAGTAGCCACTGCCAGGCTGGCGAGCAACAACAAGGAAAGCGCCACAGTCAGTTTCTGTGAACGCAAATTCAATTTTGGCAAGGGGGAAGGCATAGAGGCTCTCCATTAAGACACGGGTAAACCGCAAACAAAAGTAATATTTGGTGTTGCAAGATCGGGATGGAAGCAGCCGAGGTTGGAAAGGACGACCCTGCCTGCGGCTAGTCGGGGAGAGACTTTACCACATCGCAT
>Ga0209751_10004132_pt1 | contig 13944 bp, 7 predicted proteins | sample RifCSP13_1_FD_184019 | JGI IMG/M metagenome (GOLD analysis project Ga0209751, IMG submission 184019) | Soil microbial communities from Rifle, Colorado - Rifle CSP2_sed 13_1 (SPAdes) (version 2) | ecosystem: Environmental > Terrestrial > Deep subsurface > Rock core/Sediment | place: Rifle... | reverse complement strand
TTACCCACTTATTGAGCCTCATCACCTCGACAAGCACGCCCTGCCCGATTTGGTCCTTCTGGATGAATTCGTGTTCATCGACGAAAAAGCGGTATGGACCAATTTGGATGGCATCGCCTGGATGAACCCAGGTGTCACCCTCCACACGTTTACCATTTACAAACGTGCCGTTACTGCTGTGTAAATCGCGCACCCGGTAGCGCTGGCCGACCTTTTCCACTTCCGCGTGAAAACGAGATACGCTTGGGACAGGCAGGAAAATTTTGTTGCCTTTATCCCTCCCGATCGTCATGACATTATTTTCAATAAATTTAATGGTCTGTTGGCTAGCAAATTCGGCCTGACCGATCGGAAGTAAGTAATATAACGAGACGTTCTCGCCGGGCGCGAAGCCGCCAATCCGAATCTTATCGCCATGGTGCAGCTGGGTGGGTTCCATCACCGGTTGGCTGTTCAGGAGCAGGGAATTGCTATAATTTGGGGAGGGAGCCAAGTAGTAATCTGGGCCACGTTTTTCCAGCTCGGCATGATACCGTGAAACGTAACGGTTTTCGATGACGATATCGTTATCTGGCAGGCGGCCAATCCGCAGGCGTGGAGTCGTCAGGTTGTATATTCTAGGTTCCTGACCAGGCAATGAAACGACCAATCTCGGTGGATCCACCGCCGCTGGCGGTAGCTCTTGCATTATGACCGTCTTTTCGCTGGTAACCGGTTGATTGGGCATGACAGTGTCGTGAACATTTGGCGATTCAATTTCTTCAAATGAAGGGCTGATTGGGCGAATGGCAGGTAGGGCAGCCTGGATTTCTGGCGAAACCACCAAAACGAATTCAACATCCGCGCCAAGGCGCACATGATCGCCATTTGCCAGTAAGTGCGGGGTATGGATTTGTGTATTGTTTACAAACGTCCCGTTTTTGCTGGTCAGGTCTTCGACAATATACCCGGATGCGTTATGCGAGATTCGGGTATGCTTGCGAGATACATTTTCTTTCATAATAACAATATCAGCAGGTTCTAACCTGCCAATGATCAAGGGCAAGGTTGAAAGAGGGATTTCCTCACCTGCTCGCGGACCTCTTGTGAAAACGAGATGATCCTGTTCAATGCTCATTACAATCCTGGATAAACTCTGCGTACAAGCAATTGATCTATCGAGGTTAATATGTGGATACGCCACAATTCAACTAAAAATGTGCCTCATTAATCCCGATCCTGTAACCGGAAGATAATATGCCGAATATTGACCACGATTGCCGCGACTAAAAAAAGATGGTAAAGATTGCTTTGCAGGACCACATTCAACCCATTTTCGAATGAAGTTGGTATACCCAAAAGATAGTAGCTGAGTCCAACTGCTCCTGTCGCCAGAAGGGTGATCAAAATAATCCGCCCTACCATCCGGCTGAGCACGGCCACGGTGAAAATCCATTTATTAATGGTTGAGCTTAAACTGACAATCGGCTTGCCCAGGATTGTCTGGGCGCGGATCATAAGATCGTTCAAGGCTTTTCCATTGTCTTCAATGTTTAAAAAGAAATTATCCCCAGCGTTATCGCGCAATTTCTGTTTCCATTTCAACTTGACCAGCTCAGCCCGGTCCTTCATAAATAAGGTGTATTCATGATAACGGTCGAGTTGGTTATCCAGGCGAAGCACAATCGAATCATACAGCAAGGTGGCCCGAATCATGCGCAACATGTGGAGGTTCATCGGGATGTTAAATTTCCGGGCAACCCGGATAATAGCCATCCACTGCCTTGCGGAAGTGCGTTCCCAGTATTCGGTGTATTTGGCCGGAGTATTGAAGGTATATAGAACCTTCATAAACTCTTCCTGGGCCATCTTCAAAAGAGCGGGCAAGTCTATGGGAGGCAGGGGCTCCATGAGAATCAGAGAGCTGCGAGCCATTGTTTCGACATCCTGGTTTTTCATACTGATCACCATTTGTTCCAGGGCGATTTTTTGCGTATTATTAAAACTACCGCAGCTCCCAAAATCGATAAAGGTTATTTCGTTGTTTGGCCGAACGAGGATATTGGCCGGGTGAGGGTCGCCGTGAAAGAAAACATGCTCATCCATACTCCAGAAGGCTGCCCACAAGATCCGCCTGGCTACAACAGCCGGATCGATATTCAACTCCCGTAATAAGGCCGATCCCTTCGGCCCATTTTCTTCAACCGCGGCAATCACTTCCAGTAGCGAGAGGCCTGAAATGAACTCCTGGACCAACACTTCTTCTCCGGAGAATTCAAAATAAACCTTTGGGGCGTTAAAAAAGGTGCGACCTGATTTTTTAACATTATTGTGGAAAATATCCTGAAAGCGGGCTTCTCGTTTGAAGTCCAGTTCTTCCATCAGAATATCTCGTAGCTCAGTGCGCAAGTTGCGGGTAAAGCCTGGGCGGAAGAAGGTTAGAAATTCGGCCAGCTTCATGATCCAATCCAGGACGCGTAAATCTGCTACGAATAACCTTTTGATCCCAGGTCGGCGTACCTTTACAACCACTTTCGTTCCATTTTTCAATGTAGCCTGGTAAACGCAAGCAATAGAAGCCGAACCAATCGGTTTAGGGTCAATAACATCAAAGATTTCTTGCCAGGGACGGCCAATCGTGCGTTCGATGGCTATAAGTGCTTCCTCAAAAGCGAAGGGCAACATCCGGTCCAACATTTTAGATAGTTCGACGCAGTATTCCCAGGGGAGCAGATCGATCCGCATGGCGGCTTGTTGGCCTAGTTTTACGAATGTGCCGCTGCCTCTCTCCAAAACCTGGCGTAGACGAACTGCACTTCTTTCCATGCTATCCCGACGCAGGATTTTATCCAGTAAATATCCGAACAGCAAGCTCGATAGCATGCTGATCCAGGTCAGCATACGTCCTAGGCTGTCCCGATGCCTGCCTCTTGAAATGAGCGATTCGTAGTAGGGTAATGAGAGCTGGCCCGCCTGGCTAGCGATCAACAGCTCGCGGCGTGGCATGCTCTTTAAAATAGTTTTAGCAGCTGGGTAATTCTCTGTCGTGTCAGCCGGTTTCGCCGTTAACTCCTGGCGGAGCAGCCATTCATTCATCGCCTTGGAGACAGACTTCCGAATCGGAATCGCGTTGTAGTTTACCTGGGTGGTCATTGCGGGATTTCCTTGTCATCCATACGGAATAAAACGGTCCGGGCATTAATAAAGGTCAGTACGAGAAGAGAGAGCAGGTAAACCAGATTCGTCACAATCAATTTTAAGAGATCAGGCAGGCTGGGCATCTCCTGACCATTGAAATAGAAAACCGCATATCCGCTGATTACTGCCAGTGCAGTAATCCCCAGAAGATGTCCGAGGTATCGGAAAAGTATATAGAACCCAAACGACCATTTACTCATCAGGCTACTGAAATTCATCGAAGGGAGCGTCAGCATATGACGGGCGCGCAAGATGAGGTCTTCGATTGTATGGAGCACGCGGTCAACGCGGATAACCAAATGCTCATTTGTTTTTCCCTCTAGTTGGTCACGGATGGAGTTGGTGACTCTACGACGGGCTTGTTCGGCCCGGAACCGGTCAAATTTCCAATACTGTTGGACAAAATTTATTTTCGGATGCAGATGCATTGCAATCGTCTCAACTACTAATGTCGCCCGCAACATCCGAAGCACTTGAATATCCATAACAATCCCGTTTTTGCGAGCCAGATGCATCATTCCAATCCATTGGATGACGGAAGTGCGTTCCTGCCAGGAAAGACTTTCAGGTGCGGCTTCCAGGGCATAGATCATCTGCCAGTTGTAAGATTCCAATTCCTGGGTTAATTCAATAATATCGATTGGCGGGAGAGGCTCCATCAAGACTAAACTGGAGCGAGCCATATTTTGGGGATCTCGCTTTGCGGCGTAATACAAGTTCTGACGAATAGCCTGGCGTTTCGAACTGCTCAAGGTACCGGTCGAGTTGAAGTTGATCAAATATACTGTGCTGTTCCGGCCGATAAGAATGTTCGTAGGATAGGGATCAGCATGGAAGAACAAGTTCTCTTCCCAGGACCAATTATTTACCCAAAGCAGCCTTTTGGCTACTTTTTGAGGATCAATATTCATTTCCCGGGCCTGGGCGAGAACGGTTTCGTTTCCCGCCTCAATTCCTGCGAGTAGCTCCCACAACCACATACCATCCGCAAACTCATAGACTACAACTTCTTCACTGGATAAATCCAGATAGATGTGCGGGGCAGAAAAGAATTCTTTCCCTGTTTTTGCAGCCGCTCTGCGGAAGGCATCCTGGCGACGAGCCTCTTGGACAAAATCTAATTCTTCAATCAGCAAGTTACGAAATTCGCGACGTATCTCCCGGGTAAAGCCGGGGCGGAAAATTGTTAGGAATTCGGCGAACGAGAGCAGCCAATCAAAGGCCTGGAGATCAGCCATGAACTGTTCCCCAATCCCTGGCCGGCGCACTTTCACCACAACTTTAATGCCCGATCGCAGGATGGCCTGGTATGTGTTGACAACCGATGAAGAATGTATAGGTTCTGGATCGAATTGGGAAAAGGTTGCAGAGAGCGGTTTGCCGGTTGAACGTTCGATGATTGAAATCGCCTCTGTGACCGGAAACGGCTTCATTCGGTCGGTCATGCGCGAAAGCTCGTTACAGAAAATCCAGGGCAAGAAATCGACGCGTATGGAAAGATGGATCCCAAGCTTTACGAAGGAGCCTCCCTCGCGCTCAAAAACGCTGCGCAGGCGTAACGCTCGCCGTTGCATGCTGTCTCTACCCAGGATAATATCCGTTAGGACGTTTAGGAGTAAGGAAGTGAGAAGCTTGAGCCAGGTGAAAAGCCGTTCAAACGAATTTACCCGCTTCGTTTGAAACGAAACAAATTTCATCTGGGATAATGGAACATCCCCGTAAGAAACCTCGAAGAACTGCCTGCGGGGTAGCTCTGCCACAACTCCTGAGGATGGGCGATTAATCGCAGGCGTTTCCGAGGCTCGCATAGCTAGTATTACAGCTTTTCAGTCTTCAGGCAAATAAGCCCGGACAGAAATATCAACGGACCTGATTTAAATCGGCCATGTGAGAATTCTTTTTGAGGCGCGGCGCAAACCTTTACGTAAATTCTTTCGGAAAGACAACCTGCTGACCGAGTCAGCCAGGTCAACCGGGATATCGCTGGCTTCCTTCAAGTAAGTACCGGTGGCTTTAGCAGAATTGTGGATGAAATCCTCGATCGCGCCATCCGTTTTTTTCTTCGCAGACTGGCGGCGTTCTTCTTCGTAGGCGTCTATACTCCTGGAAAGCGCCCGGGCGCCTGTTTGCGTAACACGGACCATATCTCCTTCCAGGCGCTGAATATCTTCCAAGCCCTTTGAATATTTTGGCTTTCCCTCTTTAGCCTTGTTATTGCCTTTCTTTTTCCATTTTTTATAATTCAGAACAATCGGCTTTAGCTCTGGCTGCAATTCGCCGCCGGAAGGACGTAAAACACGAACCGGTTGATTATTATCAGCGCTCATGGCAATTCCTTTATTAAACTGAACTACTTGAAGTTGGGAAAGATTAGTCTGTTCAGGCTCTGGCGTTTAGGTTTCTTCTGATAAATCATAATGACCGGAAGGATTACTTTGCTGTTCGCATCTTCACCCAGCATTTCTTTGACTTCCTCGACAATCGTGTACACGTCATCCCACACCTTACCCTTACCGTTCTTTAAATCCTTAATATCCTTCGCTTTCCGCTTACCTAATTCGATTACGATCGGTTGGGTCATTTCTACCGGTTTTTCTTCAGGTTCGCCGGCCATATTTTCCTCACCTTCCTTGTGTATGGATTATGCCAAATAGAATATGCCAAGAGAAGCACAATTGCTCTCCGAGAAACAAACAGAATAAACCCTATCTGCTCATTCTGCCTCGCTATACTCCCAAATCATATTCTAAACCCTCCTACCATTAATTTGATATACTGTATTAAATTTCTCAAGAAACCCTAATCTTTATGGAGGCATGTTATCACGAATTGCCAAAATAGGGGAATGAAAATATGATATATTATATCGTCATAATCCTGTTGTGGACGGCCTCATAAGAACTGGAGCAGTCAGATGGAAGTATATCGACCGGAAAATTCATCGAACGGTACCGAACCCATCGCGCTGATTGGGATTGGTTGCAAGCTCCCTGGAAATATCACAAGCTCAGAACAGTTGTTGAATGCCCTGCGTGAAGGTAAAGATCTCGTCACCGAAATACCGCCGGACCGGTGGAATGTAGATGCCTATTATGATCCCGACCCACTGGCTCCTGGTAAGACTTATGTACGAAAAGGCGGCTTTGTTGAAGACATCGACCGCTTCGATGCTGGTTTCTTCAATATATCGGATGCCGAAGCTGTCCGTATGGATCCACAGCAGCGCATGGTCCTTCAAACCGTCTGGCACGCCCTGGAAGATGCAGGGCAATCGGCGGAGGAGATTTTCCAGAGTAATATCAGTGTTTTCCTGGCAATGATGAACACCAATGGGTATTCCCAGTTGAAGGGGGTCTATGAAGGCCCACTGGGCATCACCGGTTACGACACCATGGGCGATGCGATGAGCATCTCCGCCGGGCGTATTTCCCATTTTCTTGGTCTTGAAGGCCCCAGCATGACGCTTGACACGGCCTGTTCCAGCTCCCTGGTAGCCCTGCACCTAGCCCGCCAGAGCATCCTCTCTGGCGAATGCGACTCGGCGATCGTGGTGGGGGTCAACGTCATGCTGCATCCCGGTCTGCACATCGCCTTTTCAAAAGTCGGGCTTATGTCGCGCCTCGGGCGCTGCGCAGCCTTTGACGCCTCGGCGGATGGTTACATCCGCGGCGAGGGCTGCGTGGCTGTGGTACTGCGCCGCCAGTCACAGGCGATCGAGCGCGGCGACCGCATCCATGCTAGCATCGTCGGCACGGCAGTCAATCAAGACGGGCACACCCCAGCACTGACGGCGCCCAACGGGCGAAGCCAGGAGAAGGTTATCCGCAGCGCCCTGGCCCGCACCGGTCTCAGCCCCGATGATATCGGCTACCTGGAAGCTCACGGCACAGGCACGCCCGTCGGCGACCCGATTGAAATGAGCGCGATTGTCAATGTTTTTGGCCCCAACCGCACTGCGGATAATCCACTGTATGTTGGCTCGGTCAAGAGTAATTTCGGGCACCTGGAAGCCAGCGCTGGCCTGCTCGGCCTGGTGAAGGCAGCCCTTTCGCTGGAGCATGAAGAAATCCTGCCCAGCATCCACTTCAAACAGCTCAACCCAGGCATCAACCTGGGGCGCGCCCCAATCCAGGTCGCCACTCAACGCATTTCCTGGCAGCGCAATGGACAACCGCGCCTGGCCAGCGTCAACTCCTTCGGCTACAGCGGCACCAACGCACATGCCATCTTGCAGGAGGCGCCAACTTCCCACAACGGCCACGCGTCTCAGGCTGCCTCTGGTCTGATTGAGCGCGAAGGCGGCATGCTGCTCATCTCAGCCAGGTCGGGCGCGGCGTTGGAAGAGCTGGTGGACAAATGGGTAGACTTTTTGGAAAAAGACACTGCCGACTCGCTGCCCGATGTTCTCTACTCTGCCGCGCTGGATCGGACGCAGCACAACCACCGCCTGGCTGTGGTCGGTGCGCAGAGGGAGGATCTCAAGAGTAAGCTGAACTCGTGGCGGATAGGCCGCACCCCGCAGGGGCTGTTCGCCGGGCAAGGCCTCTCCAGGATCCGGCCGCGGCTGGCCTTCATGTTCACCGGCCAGGGTGCGCAGTATGCTGGAATGGGCCAGGAGCTTTACAACACCGAACCGCTCTTTGCTACCGCCCTGCGCCGAGTGGCCGAGGTGATTGACCCAGAGTTGGGCGTCCCGCTGCTGGAGGTATTGTTCGGCGAAAAATCGGCCAAATACCTGGAAAACACACGCTACGTGCAGCCAGCGTTGTTCGCCATCGAATATGCCCTGGCCGACCTGCTTGGTCACTGGGGCATCAAACCTGATTATGCCATCGGCCACAGCATCGGCGAACTGGTCGCCGCCTGCATCGCCGGTATGCTCGACCTGGATGAGGCAGCGCGTTTCGTGGTCACCCGCGGACGCCTGATGGGCCAACTACCCGCTGGCGGTAAAATGCTGGCCATCGGCGCCACCCTGGAACAGGTACAGAAGTGGGTGCAGGGCCGTGAGAAGGAAGTATCGATTGCCACCGTGAACGGGCCGCGCGCTATTGTGGTCTCCGGCACGGCCGAGGCCGTAGCTGCCGTGGATGAGCTAGCCCAAGCCGCCGGACGCAAGACCAAGGAACTGGAAGTCTCACACGCCTTCCACTCCCCACTGATGGAGCCGATCCTGGATGAATTGACCCAGGCTGCAACGGCCATGCGCATCCACCCGGCCACCCTGCCGATTGCCGCCAACGCCACCGGCGACTTTTTCGGTGACGAAATCCCCGCTGCTTACTGGGGCTCACAGGTGCGCCAGGCGGTGCTGTTCCACCAGGGCATGGAGAAGATCATTGACGCTGGCTGCACCATAATAATCGAAATCGGCCCCCATCCCGCGCTGACCCCGGCTGTGGCGACGGCCTTCGACGCCCCTAACCTGCAGATCATTCCGACGCTGAAGCGCGACAAGAGCGACAACAACAACCTGCTCAACAGCCTGGCAGCCCTCTATGTGGGCGGCGCCGGGCTCAAGGTCGATCGCCTGTTTGGCGGATCTCTTTACCAGCATGTCTCCCTGCCGCTCTACCCCTTCCGCCGTGAAAAGTACTGGCTCGCTTCCACCGGCATCTTGGACGTGGGTCCCGCAGACTACCCACTGATGAACCCGGGTTCCGCCTCTGAGGAGCTGCCCGCACTACCCGACGTGCACCCCTTGTTGGGCAAGGCGCTCAGCCACACGGCCAGGAATACAGTTTTCGAGACCAGCGTTAAAACCACGATTCCCTGGACGGATCATCGCGTGCTGGAGTCAACGATATTCCCCGGAACCGGTTACCTGGAGATGGCGGCACGCGGCTTTGCCTCCGCGGCAGGGCTGGAATGGCGCCCCGTCGAGCTGAAGGATGTTATCTTCGAGCGCCCGCTGGTGCTTTCCTACAAGGAAGTAAAGAAAATCACCCTGACCCTGGAATTTGGCACACGCGGGCGCGATGTGGCTACCTTTGCGATTACGTCTGACGACGTCACCTTCTGCCGTGGCCGCATGCTAGCGGCAAAGGTCATCGTGGAGAAAGTGGATATGACCGCGGAATTGGCCGGTCGCGTCTCTGAATTAGGGATTGGCCCGTTCTACAACAAAATGCGCAGCAACGGCCTCGACTATGGCGCGAACTTTGCGAACGTACGTGAACTGTGGCTAGGTAAACCCGACTCCGGCGAAGCCTATGGCCGAGTGGCCAACGGGCCTGGCGTAGACGAGTTGGACCCATTTCGCAGCGCCATCCTGCTAGATGGCTGCCTGCACCCGCTGGGCGCCGCGGTGGGAATGCTTAATAACAAAGGCCGGGAGGGCGCAATCGTTCCGGCCGCCATCCAGTCAATTACCCTCCAGCGACCGCTCCCCAGCCAGGTCTGGAGCCACGTGCATATTAGCGTGAACGGCGATGGACGCGCCGCACTGGGTAACTTGCGCGTAATGGCCGAAGACGGAGAAGTGTTGGTGCAATTTGAAAACCTCGAATTGCGCCATTTGACATCCCTGTCGGTCGGCAAGGGTGCCGGCGCCAGATCAAATGGCAATGGCGCTTCGGTGCAGCTGTTCAAATCTCGCAAAGAACTGGTTACAATGCTCACTCCCTTGACCAGACACGAGCGCGTCGGGTTGCTCTCCAAATGGCTTACCGATGAAATCAAAGATACCATGGGCCAGGCCGCAGACGGCTTGAGCCTGGAGAAGCTGCCGCCCTCTACTGCGTTCCTGGAAATCGGGCTGGATTCGTTGCTCATCACCGAGCTTCAGCGCCGCATCCAGGAGAAACTGGAATTCCGCTTCAAACCCATGCAAGGGCTGGATTACCAGTCCATTGAATCGATAGCGTATTACATCCTGACCGAAGTGCTGGCCACCGACCTGGCACCCGCCCCGACACCCGTGCTGGTTCCTTCTACGGACTGAAATTGCTCTTTATTAAGGTAGATTGGTATGGAAAACACAGTAGCTGTTGACCTGGATTATGCACGAAATTATATCGAGAAGAACCTCGATCGGCGGCAGGTAAACAAGATCCAGCACGCCTTCCCCTCTCCACGCTTCTGGCACGAGACCGAAATCCCGGTGGCGCAGATGCTAGAAGACCGCCATAAGCTGCAAGACCGCGGCCTGGGCGCGCCGATCAACCTGTACATGGGCGTACCCTACTGCATCCAGACTGAGCCGGGTAAGTGCGGCTATTGTCTTTTCCCGGTGGAAATCTTCACCGGCAACGTGGACCTGGAACGGTACTTTGAGTATCTCAAGCGCGAAGTGGCTATGTACCGCGATGGCGTACTCGGCCTGCCGCTCGGGGCGGTATTCTTTGGCGGCGGGACCTCCAACCTGTATAAAGCCGAAAAATATCACGAGCTGATGGACCTGGTGCGTTCGCTATTTCCGGTCATCCCGGATTATGTGGATATCACCCTGGAAGGCATCCCCCAACTCTTCACCCGTGAGAAAATCCAGGCGATCAAAACCTCGGGGATGAACCGCATCAGTATGGGCGTTCAGCAGGTCAATGAGCGCCTGAACAGTTTCAGCGGGCGCAAGCAAAAGACCCAGCATGTCATCCAGACCCTTGAATGGGCCAGGGAGTTTGGTTTGGCCGCCAACATTGACCTGATCTTTGGTTGGCCCCAACAAACCGTTAAGACCATGGTCGAAGACTTGGAGACCGCCATTGGGTGGGGGGTTTATGACATCACGCACTACGAACTGAACGTGGGCGGTCCGACCGACTTTGCCCTCAACCGCTACCATGAACTGCCCAGCACCCTGAGCAACCTGGAAATGTACAAGGTAGCCAGTGAACTGCTCACCAGTTACGGCTACGAGCAGATCACCGCGTACAACTGGCGCAAGCCGGGAGACCCCTTTAGCCGACCCTACGAGGAAGGCGTCACTCACCGATTCGATAACATGGATACCCTCGGCTTAGGCTACGCCGCGCTGACCTTCTTCAGCGATGTGGCTCTGGATGATGGCCATTCGTGGTCGTTTATCAACTGGCGTAACTTGGACGAATATAAGCTGCGCGTGGATCAGGGCAGCTTTCCAACGGAAGTCGGCTTCAAGCACGAGCGCGAGGATTTCATGATTTCGCTGATATGGCGCAATCTGTTTGGCATGGAGCTGGATCGTAAAAAATTCAGGGACTCCTTTGATATCGACATCTACCAATGTTTCGAGGGGGTCTGGAATGCGCTCGAAGAATTCCAATTTATCGAGGTCACACCCGAAAAAATCCGTCTGGTGGGGGATGGCCCCTTCTACACACCGCTGATCCAGACTCTGTTGGCAGAAAAGCGCTACCAGTATCTGCGCGAAAAAATGGTTCTGGAAATCCAGGCCGTCTGACCGCCAACCGGGATCAAATGACGAAACCTGACGGACCCCCTGAGCTTAACGAGATTCGGGCGGACCTGAACCGCCTGGTGATAGACGCCTTTAACGCCGATTCCCGCAAGATACCGGATGATATTCCCATCCTGGACCTCGGGGTCAGCTCACTGGACCTGGTGGAAGGCATGCGACGGGTGTTTGACTATTTTGGTGTGCTGGTTTCCATCCGACGTGTGATCGAAGGACAGCTGACCCTGGGGGGTCTGGCGCTGTACATCGAACAGGAACTGCTCACCCAGAAGTCGGCTAAAAAAGGCGCACAAAGCGCCACACAGGTCTGGATCATCCAGCGCGAAGTGCCGCTGGACATCACCCAGCAGCACATTGCCTTCCTATCTCGCTACTCCAACGAAGCCGCGGCGGCCTACAACGAAGCGCTGGTCGTCCACCTGGAAGGTGACCTGCATGGTCCAGCCATCCAGGCCGCGCTGGAAGAGGCTGGCAACCGTTATGAGGCGTTGCGCACTGCTCTAGACGCGGAAAGCGACGTGCTCACGGTTGGCGCAGGGCAGTCTCTAGAACTGCTGGTTTCTCTGGCATCACGTGAGCAGCTTGCCGCACGCCTGGCAGAGGTTGTCTCCAGACCGTTCGAGCCAGGCAAACGCCTGTTTCGGGCCGAACTGCTGCGCCTGTCTGAAAACAAGCACATCCTGGTGCTGGTGGGGCATGCCCTGGTTTTGGATCAGGACAGCCTCAGGCTGGTGCTGGCGGAAATAGCCAGGCTCTATCAGGTTTTCTCACAGGATGAAAGCGCCTCTCCTGCCTCTGCGCCCATGCCACCCTGTGTGCAGTGGGCTGATTACCTGGCCCTGGGCAGCACCGCTGAAGCCCACACTTTGCAAAGCCAGGCGCAGGCCTATTGGAAACGTGTCTTCGCAGACGGCGTCCCGCGCCTGGAACTGCCCAGCGATTTCCCCCGCCCGCCGATAAAAAAATACGCCGGGGCGCGTTTGGCGCTGGCGCTGGACACCAGCGTGCAACGCAGCTTGCAGCACTGGGCAGCGACGCAAAACCTCGGTGTATGGAGAATCCTGTTTGCCGCCTGTGCGGCTTTTGTGCACCGGATTGCGGGCAGCGAAGACATGGTAATGGGTGTGGAAAGTGAAGCTGTGTACCTGGAAACCGGCCTGCCTGTCTTTGCACACACACACAGCATGCTGCCGGTGCGGGTCAACTTCGACCCGGCGTGCAGCTTCCGCGAATACGCCCACGCCCAGGAGCAGCGCCTGGCCGAGGCCAATGCTCATACAGTTTTTTCGTTTACCGACTTGATCCGCAGGTGAACAGCGCCACGCGACCAGAGCCGCTCGGCGCTGTTCACCACCGCCTTCCGTGCCAGTACGCAGCCGCCTGCCCCGGATTTTGCTGGGGTGAAAGCCACATTCCTGCTGCCGCCCAGCGCCAGGGCGCGCTATGACCTGGAGTTCATCGCGCTGACCAACGAGCAGGGTTTCCAGCTCGTGTGCGAGTATAGCAGCGAACTTTTTGAAGAGGCCAGCATTGCCCGCTGGATGCAAGGCATCCAGGTGCTGTTGTCCACCGCCCTGCAGGACAGCGCCCGACCCTGCGGCTCACTGCCCATGCTGGTCGCTGCCGATCAAGAGCTGGTGCTACGTCAGTGGAACGACACCGACCGGCCCTTCCCCCGCGAGCAGACCGTGCTGGACCTAATCCTGGAACAGGCCAGCCTGCACCCAGACAAAAATGCCCTGCGCTTTGGAGAACACTACCTGACTTATGCACAAATGCGCAGGCGTATGGAATCGATCGCCGAGGCGCTGCAAGCTGCCGGGGCGGGCAAGGATCAGCACGTCGGCGTCCTGCTGCGGCGCTCGCTGGACCTGGTCCCTGCCATGCTGTCGATCTGGCGACTAGGTGCGGCGATTGTGCCGCTGGATAGCAGCTTCCCCGAGCAGCGCCTGGCTTATATGCTGGCGGATGCCGGCGTGCAGATCGTGCTGACCAATCGCGAACTGCTGCCGCTACTGGCTGGGAACAACACCGTACATACGCTGTGCATCGAGGAGATCGGGCCGCAGTGCGCTCCGCTGGGCGCAGACACAGCCCCTGCCACCGGTTCCGATACAGCCCAGATATTGTTCACCTCTGGTTCCACCGGCAAGCCCAAAGGCGTTGAGGTGCGCCACAGCGCCCTGCTCAACGTTCTGCTGGAAATGCGGGCTCTGCTTGAGGTTGGGCGAGACAGCCGCATGCTTGCACTGACCACTACATCCTTCGATATTTCCACCATCGAATTGTATATGCCGTTGCTTGCCGGCGGGCTGGTGGAAGTGGGCGAGGATGGCCTCGTGGCGGACGGCTTGCATTTGACCGAGCGTATC
>Ga0209751_10004127_pt1 | contig 13950 bp, 14 predicted proteins | sample RifCSP13_1_FD_184019 | JGI IMG/M metagenome (GOLD analysis project Ga0209751, IMG submission 184019) | Soil microbial communities from Rifle, Colorado - Rifle CSP2_sed 13_1 (SPAdes) (version 2) | ecosystem: Environmental > Terrestrial > Deep subsurface > Rock core/Sediment | place: Rifle... | reverse complement strand
ATTCAGACCAGGGGTGGCAGTTGCTCAGCCCCTACGCCCCGATACACCGCGCCGCCCCGAATCGCGCACATCTGCTACGCTCTCTGCGATGGTTTCCGGCATCCTGAACGTCAACAAACCCTCGGGCCCCACCTCCTTCCAGGTAGTCGGCATGGTGCGCCGCCGCAGCGGCGTCCGCCGGGTGGGCCACGCGGGGACGCTGGACCCGATGGCGGGCGGCGTGCTGCTGGTCTGCCTCGGGCAGGCCTCGCGTGTCAGCGAGTACCTGATGGGGCTGCCCAAGACCTATCGCGCCACCGTGCGGCTCGGGGCCTCGACGACGACGTACGACGCCGAGGGCGATGTTGTGCGGGAGGGGGATTATTCGGGCGTGACCGAAGGGGCACTGCGCGAAGCGCTCGACGGCTTCGTCGGCGAGATCATGCAAACCCCCCCGGCTTTCAGCGCCGTGAAGGTCGCGGGGCAGCCCGCTTACCGGCTGGCGCGGCGGGGCGAAGCGGTCGTCCTGAAGCCGCGACCTGCCAGCGTGTACCGCATCGATCTGTTGCGCTTCCAGCCGCCGGACGTCGAGTTCGAGGTCGAGTGCGGCAAGGGCACCTACGTCCGCAGCCTCGCGCACGACCTGGGCGAGAAGCTCGGCTGCGGGGCGCACCTGTCGGCGCTGACCCGCACCGCGGTCGGGCCGTTCCGGATAGAGGAAGCGGTGACGGTAGATGAGCTGGAGCGGGGGTTCGAGGACGGGAGCTGGCAGGAGCACGTCTTGCCGATGGACTACGGGCTGCTGTACATACCCGCGATCACCCTGCACATCGAGGACGAGAAGGACATCCGCCACGGCCAGGCGGTAACGCTGGACGAAGACCGCACCGAGACGCTGCCGGCGATCGAGGACGGAATCCTCTGCCGCGCCTACGCCGAGGACGGGTCGCTGGTGGGGCTCATCCGGTATGACGGCGGGACGGGGATGTGGCGGGCGCGGAAGGTGTTTGCTTAGACCGCTGTCATCCCGACCGGAGCGCAGCGGAGTGGAGGGATCCGGCCCCCAATATCCTCGGTTCACCCACACCGCCCGGGACCCCGACTCGTCTGGCAGATTCCAGGTTCTGGCTTCTAAGTTCTGGGTTCTACTCCCGGTAGTACTCCATCCCCAGGTGCGTGATCTGCTCCTCGCCCATCAGCCATCGCAGAGTGTTCTTGAGCTTCGTGTGCTGGATGAACAGATCGTGCTCCGGGTACACGCTCGGCGCGTGTTGCGGGCTCTTGAAGTAGAAGGACAGCCACTCCTGTATCCCCTTCATGCCCGAGCGTTTGGCGAGGTCGAGGAAGAGGGCTAGGTCGAGGACGAGGGGCGCGGCGAGGATGGAGTCGCGGCAGAGGAAGTCGATCTTGATCTGCATGGGGTAGCCGAGCCAGCCGAAGATGTCGATATTGTCCCAGCCCTCCTTGTTGTCGCCGCGGGGCGGGTAGTAGTTGATCCGCACCTTGTGGTAGACGTCACCGTATAGCTCCGGGTAAAGATCCGGCTGGAGGATATGTTCGAGGACACCGAGCTTGGACTCTTCCTTGGTCTTGAAGCTTTCGGGGTCGTCCAGCACTTCGCCGTCGCGGTTGCCGAGGATGTTTGTGGAGTACCAGCCCCTGATCCCCAGCATGCGGGCCTTTAGCATCGGCGCGATCACCGTCTTGAACAGCGTCTGGCCGGTCTTGAAGTCTTTCCCGCAGATGGGGACGCCGCGGTTGTGAGCGAGGGAGACGAGGGCCGGCGTGTCTACGGTGAGGTTGGGAGCGCCGTTGGCGAAGGGGACGCCCTCCATGAGCGCTGCCCAGGCGTAGAGCATTGAGGGGGCGATGGCCTCGTCGTTCGCTGCCATCGCCGCCTCGAAGCTCTCGAGGTTCTGGTGAACGGCCTGCTCTTCGATGAAGATCTCCGTGGAGGCGCACCAGACCATAACCAGCCGGTCGCATTTGTTCTGCGCTTTGAAGTTGCGGATGTCCCATCGGATCGCTTCCGCCAGTTGGAGTTTGGTGCGGGCTTGCTTGACGTTGGAGCCTTCCAGCCGCTTGACGTAGTAGTTATCGAAGACGGCGGGCATCGGCTTGATCCCGTTCAGGTAGTCGGCGATCGGTTCTATGTGCTGGTGGCGGTCCAGGACCCCGGCGCGGACGGCGGCTTCATAGGCGTTGTCCGGGATCGGGTCCCAGGCGCCAAAGACGAGCTGGTCCAGACCGGCCAGGGGAACGAACTCCTTCACCAACGGCATCCGGCCATCCGTGCGCTTGCCCAGGCGGATCGTACCCATCTGTGTGAGCGAGCCGATGGGCGCCCCGCCGCCCCTGCGGGCGTGCTCGACGCCGGCGATGAAGGTGGAGGCGACGGCGCCGAGCCCAACGAGGAGGACGCCGAGGCGGCCGGCGGCGGGCTGGACGGAGACGGGCGGCGAAGCGGTGAAATCTTTCGGTTCCAAGATGATCCCTTTCTGTCGGGCTAGCGAGATCAGGGGCTGGTGCCACTGAGCGGGGACGCGGCCGGTGTTCGCCCAGTGCTGGACGGTGGACTGGCGCTTGCCGAGAAGTCCGGCTAGCGCGCTCTGGCCGCCGAAGCGGGCGATCACGCGCTGGGCCGGATTGTGCTGGGCGCTGTCCATCCTCGCATATCCTAACGAAAATTTCGTTAGGGCGCAATCCGCGATAATATACTGCGATGCTGAGGTACTGGATCTTCTGGTTCGTCTTCAACGTCCTTGGCCGCCTGCCCCTGGCCGCCATCTACTGGATCGCCGATGCGATGGCCTGGGCCAGCTACCGCTTCGCCGGGGGCTCCCGAGCCAACGTCATCGATAACCTGCGACACGTGCTGTCGCCGCAGACGCCGGAGGCGGAGATCGAGCGGCTCGCAAGGCAGGTCTTCCGGAACGTGACGCAGTACTACGCGGACATGGCCTACATGCCCCGCCTCAACCCGCAGAAGTTCTTCGATGAGCGCCTCAAGGTCTACGGCATCGATGAGCTGCTGCGGCCGGCGATGGCGACCGGGCGCGGCGTGATCATGATCAGCGCTCACTTCGGCAACCCTGAGATCTGCGGACAGGGGCTGCTCCCCTGCGGCATCAAGGTGCTTGCGCTGACCGAGCCGCTGGACCCCCCGAAGCTCTCAGCGCTGCTGGATAAGCGCCGCAGCAAGCACGGGCACGAGTTCACCTCAGTGGGCGTGGGCAGCGTGAAGCGCGTGCTGCGGACGATAAAGCAGGGAGGAGTCGTCGTGCTGATGGGAGACCGCGACATCAAGGGACCGCGTCAGAGACTGCCGTTCCTGGGCCGGGAGACGTGGATGCCGACGGGGCCATTTGAAGTGGCGGTGCGCACAGGCGCTATAGTTATCCCGTCGTTCTCGTACCGCCGGCGGGATAAGTTCGAGGCCTACCTGGAGGAGCCCCTGGATATCAAGAGCACCGGAAATTTAGAGGCGGACGCCCGCGACGCCGCGCTTCAGTTCCTGTCACGCTTCGAACGGCGGTTACGAGAGGAGCCGGGCCAGTGGGGCGTTCTGGAGCGGGTCTGGGACGGACCAGGAACCGAGAACTGAAAACTGACAACCGAGAACCGACAACTGAGAACTAAGACCATGGGTAAGGCAGATCTGCACGTTCACACCTCGTTCAGCGACGGCATGGCCCCGGCCCGAGACGTGCTCGACTGGGTCCAGGAGCACACCGACCTGGACGTGCTGGCGATTACGGACCACGACGACATCGCCGGGTCGCTCGCGGCGCGGGAAGTGTGGGCGAAGACACGCTATCGCTTCGACTTCGTAACCGGCGTGGAGATCACGACGATCGAAGGCCACCTGCTCGCGCTGTTCGTAGAGGAGCCTCTGCCGAACCTCTGCCGGTTGGAAGAAGCGATGGAGGCGGTGCACAGGCAGGGCGGCGTGTGCGTGGCGCCGCATCCGCTGAACCCCTTCACTCGCAGCCTGGGGGTGCGGGAGCTGCGACGGGTAGCGGACGGGCTGCACGGAATTGAGCTGGCGAACTGCTCGCCGGGCTCCGGGATGCGGCGGGCAGCGGGGAGGGCGCTCAACCGGGACGAGCTGGGGCTGGCGGAGGTGGGTGGAAGCGACGCGCACTTCCCGGAATTTGTGGGCGGCGCATACACGGAATTTGCAGGCGCTACGGCGAAGGAGCTGAGGCACGCGATCATGCAACGGAAGACCGTGGCGAAGCTCGGGGCCGCGCCCGGCCTGTGGGAGATCGGGCCGCGGCGTCTCGCTAACCAGACTTTTCGTGGGATCATGACAACGCCCCGGCGGATGGGATGGGGGCCGACGGCCCGCAGCTTCGTGCGAAGGGTGTTCCCGCGATGAAGATCGCGCTGGTGTCGCCGTACGACTGGTCCGTGCCGGGTGGCGTGAACGGGCACATCACGTACCTGGCCGGGCATTTCATGCGCCGGGGGCACGAGGTGACGGCGATCGCCCCGTCGTCCCGGCAGACCGGGCGGGAGCCACCCTGGGTGCGGATCGTTGGGCACAGCTCAATCGGCCTGCCCGCGAGCGGCTCAGTGGCCAACGTAGCGCTTTCGTACAACCTGGGGCCACGGGTGAAGCGGCTGCTCGCTCGTGAGGGCTTCGACGTGGTGCACATCCACGAGCCGTTCCAGCCGCTGCTGCCGTTCCAGTTCGTGCGCTACTCGGCGGCGACAAACATCGCCACGTTCCATGCGGCCCGCGAGGGCGGGAGCCGGCTCTACGCCTACTCGAAGTTCATCATCAAACCCTGGCTGGGCAACATACACGGGCGGATCGCCGTCTCGTTCGCCTCCCTTCGCTTGATCGGCAAGCACTTCGGAGGGCGCTACCGGGTGATCCCCAACGGCGTGGAATGTCCGCTTTTCGGAGAGGCAGAGCCGCTGCCGCAATATCTCGACGGGAAGCGGAACATCCTCTACCTGGGCCGGCTGGAAAAACGCAAGGGGCTGCCGACGCTCCTCGAGGCCTACCGCAAGCTGAAGCCGCAGATGCCGGACACGCGCCTTATCGTCGTCGGCGGCGACGGCGGCCTCCGCCAGGGCGCCGAGCGTTTCGTCCACCAGCAGAAGATCGAGGACGTCGTCTTCGTCGGCTACGTCCCGGAGGAGGAGAAGGCACGCTACTACAAGACGGCGGACGTCTACTGCGCGCCGAACACGGGAGGCGAGAGCTTCGGCCTCGTGCTGCTCGAGGCGATGGCCGCGGGCACGCCCGTGATCGCCTCGAACATCGAGGGGTTCGCGGATGTGGTCTCGGACGAGCGGGAAGGGCTGCTGGCGCCACCGCGCGACAGCGACGCCTGGTGCGAGGCGATGAAGCGGCTGCTGGGCGACGCCGGCGCGCGCGAGGAGATGGGGAAGGCCGGCGTGAAGACGTCGCAGTCGTTCAGTTGGGAACGAATGTCGGGGCTGATCCTGAAGTACTACGAAGACGTCGCGAACGCGCGCAACGGCAAGTCCGCGGGACCGACAACTGATAACTGACAACTGACAACTGATAAGACCCATGCCCGCCCTCCTCCCTCGCCGCCCGCCCGCCTGGTTGACCGACCCTGCCGTGTCGCTGTTATCGCGGCTCGGAGTCACGCCGAACATGCTGACCGTAGCGGGAGTCGCGGGCAACGCCGGCGGCGGCGTGCTCTGCGCGACCGGGCAGTTCTGGGAGGCGGGGATCGTCATGCTCGCCTTCAGCGCGCTCGACTTCCTGGACGGGGCGCTGGCGCGGGCCACCGGCAAGGCGACGGCCTTCGGATCGGTCTTCGACGCCGTGATGGACCGCGTGTCGGAGGCGGCGGTGCTCTTCGGTCTGCTCGTCTGGTTCAGCGACAGCGGAGCCCGCACGGAGGAGCTGCTCATCTTCGCCGCGGTCGCCGGGTCGATGCTGGTGAGCTACGTCAAGGCGCGGGCGGAGGTCGTCGGGCTCTCGATGCGGGACGGGCTCTTCACGCGGGAGGTGCGGGTGGCGGTGCTGGGCAGCGGCCTGATCGTCGACGGGTTCGGCGCTGACGATGTGATAACGTGGGTGCTGTGGGCGCTGGCCGCGCTGACGCTGCTCACGGCGGCGCAGCGGCTGGCGATCGTGTGGTGGGAGACGAGGCCAGATGACAGATAACAGATCACAGATGTGCCAGATGACGGATAACGAGACCTGCGCAATCTGTCAACGGCCATCTGTCATCTCACATCTACGATGATCCCGCTGAAAGACCAGGAATTCATACGGCAGAAGTTCGCGCAGGAGCTTCTGGGGCCGGTCAAGATCGATTTCTTCACGGAGCGGGAGCTCGGCATCACCGTTCCTGGTAAGCAGCCGTGCACGTACTGCAAGCCGACGCAACAGATGCTCCAGGAAATCGCCGGGCTGAGCGACCTGATCAGCCTGCGGACGCACCACCTGGAGGACGGGCCGGAGGAGGCGCGGACGTTCGGCGTTGAGCGGGTACCGGGGATCGTGCTGCGGGGGTCGTCGCAGCCGCGCGGAGGCGGGACGGACACGCTGATGCGCCCTTACTTGAGATTCTACGGCATGCCTGGCGGGACGGAGTTCCCATCGTTCATCGAGACGATCTCCGATCTTTCTCGAGGCGAGGTGCTGCTGTCCCAGGAGTCGATGACGGCACTGGCCGCTATCGATCGCGAGATCACCGTCCGCGTCTTCGTGACGCCCACCTGACCGTATTGCCCGATGATGGCGCGTGCCGCCTGCCAGATGACGATGGCGAACCCCCTGGTCCGCTCCGAGGTGATCGAGGTCAGCGAGTTCCCGGACCTCGGCGAGCGCTACCAGGTGCGGGCGGTTCCCCTCACAGTAATCGACGACCGGATTGCGATCCCGGGGATGGTGCCGGAGGCGCAGCTCGTCGAGCAAGTGGTGAAGGCCGCGGGGCCATCGCTGGGGACGCCGGAACGGGTGGAGGGGCCGACGAACGCCGTGACGCCCGAGGCGCCGCCGCCGCGGGTGGAGCGGGGCAAAGAGCGGCCGAGCGGGCTGTACATACCGTAAACGCATAGAGACGTGGTATATTCTCTGCGACCGCGGGGATGCGCATAGAAAGAGCCGCACGCTCGCCGAGGTTGACCGCGCCTCATTACCCGCGCCGGCCAAATCCAGGACCGCTAATAGCGCGCATTCTGGTACAACCAAGGAGGAGGAACCGTTATGGCCTTTGAACCGGTTAAGCCCGCCGTCCATCACCCGCCACTCAAGGTTGCCGACGACACCTGGCAGATCCAGCAGCTGCAGGAGGCGGCCATAGGGCCTATGTTCGTGTATTTCAACTCGCTCGTGATCAAGGGGCCGGAGCCGATCATCGTCGACACCGGGACGCCGGCGAACCGCGACCAGTGGCTGAAGGACGTGTTCTCGATCGTCGATCCCGGCGACGTCCGCTGGATCTTCCTCTCCCACGACGATGTCGACCACGCCGGCAACCTGGCGCCGGTGATGGAGGCCTGCCCGAACGCGACGCTCGTCGGCACCTGGTTTCTCACCGAGCGCCATGCATGCGAGTTCAACTTCCCACTCGATCGAATGCGCTGGGTCAACGATGGCGACTCGTGGCGTGCCGGCGACCGCACGCTGACGGCGATCACGCCGCCGCTATTCGACTCGCCCATCACGCGCGGACTGTACGACGATCGCACCGGCGTCTACTGGGCGGTCGACTCGTTCGCGACGCCGCTGCCAGGGCCAATGGACGCCATCAGCCAGCTCGACAGCGCTCAGTGGAAGGGGGGGCTCGAAATGTTCAATTGCATGAACAGCCCCTGGTACAAGCTGCTGGACCAGGACAAGTTCGAACGCCATGTAGACCGAGTGCAGAAGCTGGACATTGAGGTGATCGCGGCCTGCCACACGCCGGTGATCCAGCGACCGGAGATAAGCCAGGCCTTCGACACGATCCGAAAGCTCCCTTCGCTGGAGCCGCCGCCGCAGCCCGGCCAGGTCGACCTCGAAGCGCTCATGCATGCCTTGGCGACGGGGCAGCAGTATGTTTGGGAGCCACCCGCTCCCGGACAGTGACCCATGCCAGCACCGCTCGATGCCATAACTGTGATCCACAATGCGTTCCGGCGGGACATGGCAGAGATCGACGAAGCGGCCTACAAGGTCGCCAAGCACGGTGGTGATCTCTCGCCCGTGTTGGACAGACTTCAATTCCACAGCCAGATCCTCATCTCCCACGCGGAGGGCGAGGAGGAGGCGGTGTTTCCGGCGATCGATAAGGTGGCTCCACTCGTTGCGAAGGCCTACGCTATCGATCACGACGAGTTGGACATGATGACTGATGGACTGGAGAAGATCCTGGGTGCACCGGACGAACTGGTTGCGGCGCGGGCCACTGCTGCGCTCTGGGCCCACCTGAGGATCCATCTGTACAAGGAAGATGTCCACCTCTACCCGATCCTGCGTGAGCGCATCACCGAAGCCGAGCAAGCCCCGATTGTCGGGCATATGTCTAGCAAGTTGCCGCCGGAGATCATGCCTAAGTTTGTGGACTGGGTCATGCGCCTGCTGGAGCGAGACGATCGCGAAACCCTGACTCGGGTCTGGATGGATCTGATGCCCGAGGAAAGGTTCGCCATCGTGAAACCGCTGATCCGTGACTCGATCGATGCCGAAGCTTGGGCCGAGCTAACGAGGCGCATCCCAAAGCTGGGCTAAGAAGTTTGGAAGGCAAATCCATCCGCTTTGCCGACCGACACAAGGTAGACGCTTGCCGTCCTGGAAGGAACGGCCTCAAGGGGCGACGAACTCCTCAAGGCTGGCGCGTTAGGGGTGGAGCGCTAGGGGTGAGCCATGGCTGACATTGAAGAGCGAAGGCGTCCCGGGGTGGCCAGAGAGTACGCGAACGATCGAATCGCGGTCTCCTGGGAACCCCAGTACTGCATTCACACCGCGATCTGCTTGAAGGGCCTGCCCGAGGTCTTTGACGCGGTTCGGCGGCCGTGGATCGAAATTGATGCCGCGGATGCGGATGATATAGCCGAGGTGGTCATGCGATGTCCCACCGGAGCCTTACACTCTTGGCGACCTGGCGATCGTGAACAAGAGACGGCTCCGGAGGTGACAACCGTGCAGCCACGAACGAATGGGCCGCTCTTCGTGCGCGGCAAGGTCCAGATCGTCGACGCCCAGGGGGACGTCATCCGGGAGGACACCCGCATTGCGCTCTGCCGCTGTGGCCAGTCGGCGAACAAGCCATTCTGCGACGGCACCCACCAGGCAGTCGGCTTCCGTGCGCATTAGGGGCGATTCAACGGCTAGACCATATTTGGCGAAGACGGACTCCTCAACGGGCTCGTCCGAGGTGGGACTCCCGCCTACTTCGCCGGCGGTTGGGCGCCCCGCGCTAGGCACGCATGCCATTCGCCCCGGCCCGAGGTGGCCGTTTGGACGTTGACTCTCCGGCTCAGTTAAGTAACCATTGGGGCGCCGGGCCCGCGTCTCTCGGAGCCCGCGAAGGAGGAAGCCATGAAGATGAATGTTCGACCGGTCCCAACGCTCTCCGAGCGGATCAACGAGATCCGAGACGTGACCGCGCAGATCGTAAACAAGGAGATCCTGCCGCACGAGAGCATCCTCTGGGCCTGGCGCGGTAACTCGCGTTACCAGGAAAGCGACGTGCGGGAGGCCCGTCACTTGCGGGAGGAGGTCAAGGCGAAGGTCCAGCAGGCCGGGCTCTGGGCGCCGCACCTGCCGGTAGAATACGGCGGCGCCGGCCTGAACTTCCTGGAGCACGCTTACATGAACGAGGTGCTGGCCTACGCGGCTGGGGCGGCAGCCCTCTTCGGCGTCGTCGCGCCTAACTCGGGCAACCAGCAGATCCTGGTTAAGTACGGCACCGAGGAGCAGAAGCAGAAGTGGCTGATCCCCCTCATCGAGGGACGCATGGAGTCCGGTTTCTCGATGACGGAGCCGGACTCAGCAGGGTCAGACCCACGCTCGATCAAGACGACAGCGCGCCGCGACGGCGACGAGTGGGTGATCAACGGCCACAAGTGGTTCACTTCCAACGGCAAACGCGCTGACTTCTTCATCGTGATGTGCCGGACGGAGGATCCGGACGGCCCTGCGGACCGCAACGGAAAGATGACGCAGATCATCGTTCCTCGCGACACGCCCGGCGTGAACATCATCCGCGCCATCCCCGTCTGGGGGCAGGACAGCGACCACTGCGAGATCCGCTACGAAGACGTACGCGTGCCTGTGACGAACCAGCTCGGGCAGACCGGGACGGGTCATCAGGCGGCGCAGGACCGGCTGGGAGCGGGGCGCATCTACCACTGCATGAACTCTATCGGGCAGATGTGGCGGGCGTTCGACCTCATGGTGGAGCGGTCGATGAGCCGCGAGGTGCACGGCGGCCTCCTGGAGACCAAGCAGTTCATCCAGGGGTTCATCGCGGACTCGTATATCGACATCCAGGCGGCGCGCCTGATGACGATCCACTGCGCGGAGAAGATGGAGAACCTCAGCGACGCGCGGACTGACGTGTCCGCGATCAAGGTGTTCGTTCCGGCTGCCTACGAGCGGGTAGTGGACCGGGCGATACAGGTCTGGGGAGCGGCCGGCGTCTCCGGCGACCTCCCGCTGGCCGGGATGTACCAGGGCGCGCGGACGCTGCGGCTGGCGGACGGCCCGGACGAGGTGCACAAGATTCTCATCGCGAAGAACGTGCTGAGCCGCTACCACTCTGGAATAGGCTGGGACTTCGGGAACTAGCGGCGAGAAGGAGGCGGGACCGGACCGGAGTGCTGGTCCGGGCGAATGCCATTCGCCCCTACGCAGCCTAGCGGAAGCGCCGGGCGAGGGTGAAGCCGGCGAAGCCGATGACGCCGGCGAGCGCGAGAGCGCCGATGAGAACGATGATCGCCGTGCCGCCGGAGCCACCGTCGTCTGATGAGGCGGGTGGGTTGCCGCCGGGCTCGGCTGTCGGCTCGTCCAGCGGCGCGGCGCTGGGTTCCGGGGTCACCCGGGGCGGGAGGTCGTGGAAGTCGCGCCATTCGTCTTCTAGGCCGTCCTGATCGAAGCCGTAAACGGCTTTGAGGGCGCTGTCGATGCGCTTGCCGGTCTTGATCTCCGCGTATAGCTGCGCGAACTGCTCGCCGCCGTAGGTTTCGACGAGGTAGGAGACCAGGCTCCAGGACTGGCCATAGAACAGCCCGACCTTGGCCGGATCGCCCGGAGATGAAGTGATGGAGCGCACGGAGAGGACGTTGCCGCGACCGATCGCCCGTTCGACTTCCACTTCGAAGCCGCCGGCGTCGCGCTGGCTGTAAACGGCCGTGCCCTCGTCCAGCCAGGCGGGGATCGAGCCGAGCCCGCCTTCGCCGGCAGACGCCGTGACAACGTGTGTGAGTTCGTGGCGAAGGGTGTCGTACGAGGCCTCGCCCAGCACGAGCACCGTGTCCGTGGTGATGCGGATTCCGGCGGTGATGACGGAGGACTCGTATGTCTCGCTGCGCCTGGGGAGTGCCGGGCGCATGTCGCTCACGGAGTCGTAGATCCAGACCTTGACGGGAAAGTCGACGGTCGTCCCCAGGAGGGCTGACATTTCAGCGATGATCTCTGCGCCGACCTCCAGCATCTGCCTCGCGGCGTCTTCCTTGCCGGAGTAGTAGCGGATGGTCACGCCGCCCTGCTCCAGCGGCGTCCACTCGAAGCGGTTGTCATCGTAGAAGAAGGTCGCCTCAGGCGACTCGCCGGTCTCGCCTGCTTCGTCGGTGGCCTCCCAGTGGTAGACGATAGTCGTGCCGGGCGGGAGGTAGAGGGTGGTCTGGTCCGCGGCCTGGAGGGCGAAAGAAGCAGTCACGGACGTCCCTGCCTCGATCTCCGCATCGCCGCTGGCGAGCGTACCGTCCGGGAGGATCTCGTAGCGGAGGCGTAGCCGGGTGATGGGGGAGTCGCTCTCAGCGGAGGCGTTGAAGGCGAGGCGGTCGGGGAACTCAGCCTCGACGCCGAGGTCGGTGACCGTGGGGGTAGACTGGGCGTGGGCGGGGGATGGAAGGAGTGCGAGGAGGAAGGTGAACGCAAGCGCGAGGAGAAGACCAAAGGGCACGGCGTAGGGGCGGGTTTCCAACCCGCCCGCCCAGCGCCGCGAACCGGCGAAACGCGCCGATCCGCTCATCCTGAGGTTCTCGTAGGATGAGCGGCGGAACCACACCTGGCCCTGGCGCCAGGTCGTGCTCTGTTTATTCACCAATCGTTGCTTTCTGGTAGGCGCGGATGAGACCGTCGAGGTCGCCCTCGAGGACACCTTCGGCATCGCTGGTCTCGAAGCCGCTGCGGTGGTCCTTCACCATCTTATACGGGTGCAGGACGTAGGAGCGGATCTGGTTGCCCCAGCCGGCGCTAATGTGCTCGCCCTTGATGCGGGCGCGCTCCTCGTCCTGCCGCTCGAGTTCCTTCTCCAGGAGACGGGCCTCCAGGACCTTTAGGGCAAGCTCACGGTTCCGGCCCTGGGAGCGTTCGTTCTGGCAGGAAACGACGATGCCCGAGGGGAGGTGGGTAATGCGCACAGCGGTGGAGTTCTTCTGGACGTTCTGCCCGCCGTGGCCGCTGGCGCGGAACACATCGATGCGGAGGTCGTCCGCGTTGATATTCACTTCGGCTTCACTCTCGACCTCGGGCATGACCTCAATCAGGGCGAACGAGGTGTGGCGTGACTTGGAGGCGTCGTACGGAGAGATGCGGACCAGGCGGTGGACTCCCCGCTCGGCGCGGAGGTAGCCGTAGGCGTTGCGCCCGGAGACCTCTACCGTGGCGGACTTGATGCCCGCCTCTTCGCCGGGCATCAGGTCGATGACGCTGGTCTTGAAGCCCCGAGCGTCGCACCAGCGCAGGTACATGCGGAAGAGCATCTCCGCCCAGTCCTGTGAGTCTGTGCCGCCGGCGCCGGCGTGAACGGCGATGATGGCATCACGGCGGTCGTACTCGCCGGACAGGGCGAGGGCGAGCTCCATCTCCTCGATCCTGGCGGTCAGGGACGTGGTGTCGCCCGAGACGGCCTCCGCCAGATCCGTGTCGCCTTCTGCGGCGGCCAGCACCTGTAGCTGGGAGAGGTCTCGGGCCTGGGTCTCAACAGCCCGCCAGGTATCTACCCGTTCTCGTGTTTCCGAGATACGGCGCATCACGGCCTGGGCGGACTGTGGGTCGTCCCAGAAGCCGGGCTGGCCGGACCGCTCTTCGAGCTGCGCTATCTCGCGTTCGAGCGCCGGTACGTCAAAGACGGCGGAGGACGTGTGCGATGCGCTGTTCGAGTTGAGTTAGCTCTGGTTTAGTGTCCTGCATCGTGTCTCCGCTGCTTCGAGTATACAGCCGCCCGGCGGTTAGCGGTGAGTGGTGATTGTGGAACCAACCGCGTGCATGGCGGGATTGGACCGGGGTTTTACCAGCTTGTGAAGGCTTCGCTGTATAGTCGGAGCAGCGGCGATCCATGAGCAGGGAGTGTCAAGATGAGTTTCGAGACTATCGACTATTCCGCCGGGGACGGCATCGCGAGGCTGGTGCTGAACCGTCCTGAGCGGCTGAACGCGATCAACCGCCAGTTGATCGACGACCTTCGGAGCGCCGTGCGGGGCGCGAATGAGGACTCGGCCGTGAGGGTGCTGGTGCTCAGCGGCGCCGGGAGGGCGTTCTGCGCCGGCTACGACCTGGACTGGGGGACGAAGGCCGAGGACGTGACGCAAAGGTCGATGGGCGGTCAGTGGGACCCGGTGCGTGACTACGTGGGCATGTCACAGAACGTACGGGCGTTCATGTCGCTGTGGGAGAGTCCGAAGCCAGTGATCGCGCAGGTGCACGGCTGGTGCGTGGGCGGCGGCACGGACATGGCGCTCTGTAGCGACCTGATCTACATGGCCGAGGACGCGCAGATCGGCTACCCGCCGGCGCGGGTCTGGGGCGAACCGACGACGATGATG
>Ga0209751_10004126_pt1 | contig 13952 bp, 14 predicted proteins | sample RifCSP13_1_FD_184019 | JGI IMG/M metagenome (GOLD analysis project Ga0209751, IMG submission 184019) | Soil microbial communities from Rifle, Colorado - Rifle CSP2_sed 13_1 (SPAdes) (version 2) | ecosystem: Environmental > Terrestrial > Deep subsurface > Rock core/Sediment | place: Rifle... | reverse complement strand
CGCCATCGTCCTGACGATGGACGAGCAGCTCACTCAGTACGAGCCGGGGGCGGTTGCCGTGCAGGGCGACAGCCTGCTGGCCGTAGGTCCGGAAAGCGATCTTCGCCAGGCTTATTCAGCCAAAGATATTGTGGACTGCGGCGGCAAGGTGCTCATGCCGGGCCTGGTCAACGCCCATACCCACGTCCCCATGACTCTGCTGCGCGGCCTGGCCGACGACCTGCGCCTGGACGTCTGGTTCCTCGGCTATATGATGCCGGTCGAGCGCCAGTTTGTCGATCCGGACTTCGTGACCCTCGGCACCCGGCTGGCGTGCATCGAGCTGATCCGCTCCGGCGTGACCTGCTTTGCGGACATGTATTATTACGAGGAGGATATCGCTCGAGCAACGGCAGAGACCGGCCTGCGCGCCGTGTGCTCCCAGACCGTGCTCAAATACCCCACCCCGGATGCCCAATCCTTCGAAGAATCGTTGGCCGCCGCCCGCGAGTTCATCCAGCGCTGGAAGGGGCACCCGCTGATCGTGCCTTCGGTCGCCCCCCACTCGCCCTACATGTGCACCCCGGAGATCCTTCAAGCCACCTCCGAGCTGGCAGTCGAGTTCGACGTACCCCTGCACACCCACCTGGCGGAAACGGCTCTCGAAGTAGAAAATTCGCGCGACCAGCACGGTATGCCGGTTATCCCGTATGCCAAAAAGCACAAGATTTTCGAAGCAAAGGTCCTGGCGGCGCACTGTGTTCACGTCGATGAAGGCGAAATGCTGACCCTGCTCCACCACGGCGCCGGCGTAGCTCACTGCCCTTCCTCCAACTTGAAGTTGGCCTCTGGTGCAGCGCCGGTCAGCAAGATGCTGGAGGTTGGCTTGAACCTGGGCATCGGCACGGACGGTCCGGCTTCCAACAACGACCTGGATATGTTCGAAGAGATCCGCCTGGCTGCTTTCCTGGCAAAAGGCATCACCGGGGACCCAACCACCGTTCCCGCCCCGACTGCCCTTGCTATGGCGACCCGGCTGGGGGCGAATGCACTGTACCAGGGAGACCTGGCCGGCACCCTCGCAGCGGGCAAGCGCGCCGACCTGATCCTGGTGGACGTCTCCCGGTTGCACAATTCCCCCCGCTTCCACCGGGATACGTGCACCGTGTATTCTCAGCTGGTCTATGCGGCCAAATCTACCGACGTGAGCGACGTCATGGTCAACGGTCGCTGGCTGATGCGGGATGGGCAGCTCACAACACTCGATGAGGAAGACCTGCTTCTCCAGGCGAACGAGATCGCCCACCGCATCGATACCTTCCTGATCCAGCGTGAGCAATCGGTCCTCTCCAAGCTGATCGCCATCGGCGGGGCGACCGAGGGCGAGAGCTTCGAGGTCCAGGTCAAGGTCCGCCTGGAGGATGCACAGCCGGTCCTGGCAGCCATCCAGAAGCCCGAGCTGGAGAAGTTGTACGATCGCCATTACCACGAATACGACATCTATTTTATCTTCGAAGACCCCTCCCAGGGCTTCCTGCGCTACCGGGAGGATGAATATATCGACGACAAGGACCAGATCACCAACGTGCGCTACCGCCTGACCCTGATCGGCCCTGCTCGCGAGCAGGCTAACACCAGCGGGGTGTTACTCTCGCGCAGCCGTTTCCTGGCCCCGGCGATCCACAGCCCGCGATTCTACCGCGAGTACTTTAAACCAGTTCGTGAGTTTTCAATCGAGAAGCACCGCTTGCGCTGGCGTGTCCTCTTTAAGGGGACTGAATTCTTCATAAACGTCGATCGGGTCGACCAGCCTGCCCTGGGCTATTTCCTGGAGGTAAAGAGCCGCACCTGGAGCCGCCGGGACGCCGAACACAAAGCCGAACTGGCCCTGGAACTGATCCAGTTCCTGGGAATCTCCCCTGAATATTCGCTGACCCAGGATTATGCTGAACTGGTCGAAAATCCTGCTTAGGAAGACTGGCTAGAGTTTTCCCCCTAGCACGCGCTCCCCCGTCGGTTGGGGACTCCCGCCTGTCGGCTCGATCGTCACGCCGAAACCGGCATAACTGATCAGCGGCTGCGGTGAGCCAACCCACACGGAACCGTACCCATCCGGGCTGACCGAGAAAACAGCCCCGCTGGTGCGCTCTTCATTCTCTTCGATCAACCATAGCTGGTACTCGTGGCTCTCGTCCAGGACCGGCAGCTCGTCGACTACCAGAGTCCCGTGCATGCCATCCAGGCTGATCACGATCATCCCGGTCGCGCCAGGCGCCACCGCGCTGCCATCAAGCACCACCGTTTTAAGCTGCTCTTGGCTGGCTGGAACGCCAGACTGCAATTCCCTGACCTGCTGCCATAACAGCAGGTTGCTGAAGCCCAAGACCAGGATTAATACCAGGCTGGCTGCCGCCCAAGTTGGTGAACCTTGAAGTCTGGAACGCAACCTCTCCCACCAGGATGGTTCTTGTTCGGCGGCAATCTTTGCATCGGATACCTGGAGGCGCGCCAGGATCGACTGCTTCAAGCCAGCCGGAGGTTCGGTTTGCGGGACAGATCGCCCCAGCTGCGCCGTCAATTCCACGTAGCTGGCCAGTTCAGCCCGGCATAGCGGGCAGGTGGCCAGGTGTTCGGATACCGCCCGGATCTCATTTTCCTCCAGGCAGCCGAGGGCGTAGGCAGCCAGCGAATCGGTCACATGTATTTCATCAGCCATCAAATCAACCTCTAAGAACCACCAATCTCCTGCAAATGATACGTATACGGAAAGTTATCGGATGGATCAGACATCTAATCTGTCTTCCTGCAGTATGCTGCGCAGCTTTTGCATCGCCATGCGGATGCGCGTCTTGACCGTCCCGAGCGGTTCGCCTAAGGCTGCGGCGATCTCGCTGTGGGAGTACCCCCCGAAATAGGCCAGGGCGAGCGCCTGACGCTGGTCGTGCGGCAGGGTGGTGATCGCGACCCTCACCCGTTGCGCCTGGATAAATTTATCCGCCGCATCCTCCGGGTTAGGCAAATCCGCCGCCGGCAGAGTTTCGAGGGCAGCATCATCCCACCCGACCCGGTGTCCTTCGGGCCTCACTCGCCGCCTGCGCAGCACGTCGATCGACCGGTTGCGCGTGATGCTCGTCAGCCAGGTGCTCACCTTGGCCTGCTCGGCGCGGTATGTCTCCGCCTTTTCCCAGATGCGCACGAATACATCCTGGGTGACCTCCTCTGCGCTCTCCGGGTCATCCAGGATAAACACAGCCAAACTATAGACCAGGCGGCTGTAGCGGTCGTAGAATTCGCTCAGCGCGTCGGTCTTCGCAAAGGCGATCAATCGCAGAAGGGACTCGTCGTCGAGCCCGGAGTAATCCACTGGGTGCCTCGATAGAACAGGTCGTGATCCCCTGGAGACATTATACTGTGACTCGTCCCATCCCTCCAATATAGCCTCTGACGATTTGTGACGCCCGGCGCAACCATGTTATACTCGCCGCATGGAATCCCCCCTGGAACTCGCCATCGCACTGGCGCGCCAGGCAGGCGCCCTGCTGATGGATTATTTTCGTCCGGATGGAATCCCCGCTCGCCAGAAGCCCGACCGCACCCTGGTGACCGAAGCCGACCTGGCAGCCGACCGCCTGATCGCCGGATCGATCCGGCAGCGCTTCCCAGGGGATGCCATCGTGAGCGAGGAGCTGCAACCGGAACTGCTAGCGCCAGCTTCCAGGGTCTGGGTAGTAGATCCGCTCGACGGAACAACCAATTTCAGCCTGGGATTCCCGATCTGGGGCGTATCACTGGCCTACCTGGTGGATGGCTGGCCGGTCGCCGCCGCCATCCACTTCCCTGTTCTGGGAGAACTGTATTCGGCGGAGCGCGCATCCGGGGCTTACCTGAACGGCGCGCCTATTCGCGCCCGACCGCCCATACCAGACCAGCCAGCCGCCTTCTTCTCCTGTTGCAGCCGCGCTTTCCGGCACTACCAGGTCGATATCCGCTATAAAGCGCGCATCCTCGGTTCGGCCTGCTACACGCTGTGCGCCGTGGCGCGCGGCCTGGCCGTCCTTGGTTTCGAGACCACGCCCAAAATCTGGGACCTGGCTGGCGGCTGGCTCATCGTCCAGGAGGCTGCTGGATCGATCGAGACCTATGATGGCGTCCAGCCCTTCCCAATCGCCTCCCAGGTGGACTTCCGCCAGTTGAATTACCCTGTCCTGGCTGCTGCCACCCCGGAACTGATCGCCAAAGCCCGGGAGCAGATCAAGCCCCGGTGAATTCCAGTCATCCTTGCGGGGATTTTTCAATCCTGCTAAGCAGGGAAAAATATAGGGGAGAGGAACCATGGAGTACCGCTATTTGGGCCGGTCCGGCCTGCAGGTCTCTGCGCTGTCGCTGGGCGCCTGGGTTACCTTCGGCGCCCAGGTGGATGAGGATACCGCTTATGAGTGCATGCGCGCCGCCCACGATGCCGGGGTGAACTTCTTCGATAACGCCGAGGTGTACGCCAATGGCCGCGCCGAGATCGTCATGGGGAACGCACTCAAACGCGCCGGCTGGAAGCGATCCGACCTGGTGATCTCGACCAAGATCTTTTGGGGCGGCGACGGACTCAACGAACGAGGCCTCTCCCGTAAACACATCCTGGAAGGAACGCACGCTTCGCTCGCCCGCCTGCAGCTCGAGTATGTCGACCTGATCATCTGCCACCGGCCGGATACGCACACCCCTATCGAGGAGACCGTGCGGGCGATGAACTTCCTAATCGAGCGCGGTCTGGCTTTTTACTGGGGGACCAGCGAGTGGAGCGCCGTGCAGATCCTGGAAGCGACCATGACTGCCCGCCGCGAGCACCTGATCCCGCCGCTGATGGAACAATGCGAGTACAACATGTTCCACCGCCAACGAATCGAGCACGAGTACACCCTTTTATACCAGCAACTCGGTCTTGGAACTACCATCTACAGCCCGCTCGCCAGCGGGATGCTCAGCGGCAAATACAGCCAGGGCATCCCTGAGGACGGCCGCGCCAGTTTGGAGGGATATGAGTGGCTGCGCGAAGAATACGAGAGTGAGGCAGGCCAGAGCCGGGTCCGCAAAGTCGAACAATTGCGCCCGCTCGCCGAAGAATTGGGCTGCACCCTGGCGCAGCTGGCGCTGGCCTGGTGCCTCAAGAACCCAGACGTAAGCACGGTCATCACCGGCGCCTCCCGCCCAGAACAGGTGGCTGAGAACATGCAGGCGATTGACGTCGCGGAACAGCTCGCCCCGCCGGTTTTGGAGCGTATCGAAGCCATCCTCGACAATAAGCCGGAACCCGAAGAAGACTCCCGTTAAAGAAATTCGTTACACCGGTTTCACCGGCTGGCGGATCACCGTCTTGAGTTTATCTGGCGTGCTCTTACGCGGGTCCCCCAGATATATTTCGTGATGCTTGCCGTTGAAATCGTAGCCATATTCCCGGAGGAAGGCGTGCATGGCTGCGATGGTTGGTCCCTCGTCTTTGTACGCCCCCAGGTACATGGTTTGCACGCATAATCCCTGCGCGAACGTTTCCAGACGCACCCTTTCCAACGCCGGCACACCTTTCTTCTGTACGGCTTTCCTGCGCACCTCTGCGAACAGCTCCGGGGTGACCATCTCCGGTTGCATGATCATCATCGTCCAATCCCACCGGTCTTTACGCTCCAGGGTAAAGGCGTTAATGTCCTCCGCCCACCACAAGCCTTCGAGCGGCGGGACAACAGCCTCCACCCCTTGTGATTTGAGAGCAAACCGCAGGCCGTATGCCAGTGTATACAGCGCACTGACTGCTTCCTGGTAGACGGGATTGTCGTTTGGATCTCCGTGCCCGTCGATCATCAAGAATTTCATCGATGGCACTTCTACCACCTCATATACTCCCACCCGCGGGAAGTACAGCTGCTTCAGGTCTTTCTTGTAATCCAGCTTCATCGTATTTCCATAATCGCTTGGCGGATAGTTTCCGCAAATGCCCGGGCGCGCTCGACTGCATCACCCAGGTGACCGGTAGAATCCATCAGCTGGCTCAACTGCCCGGCGTCCAGGTATTCCAGGAAAAAATCGTCCTGGCAGACCAGGTCGCCCAGCGGGTTGTTTTTCCCGCTGCGCACGGCCTCCCAGGCCGCCAGGGCGTGCAAGCGCAGTCGTTCGTGGGCCTCCTGCCGGTCTGCGCCGGCTTTCCCCATCGCCGCCAGCACCCGTTCGGTGGCGGAAAACATCCCGTAGGACTCCAGATTTTTGGCGATGGCGGCCTCGTCCACCTGCAGCCCCCGGACGAGGCGCGTGGAGACCAGCAGCAGCTCATCCGCCAATAAAAAGGCCTCCGGGAGCAGCATCCTGCGGTTGGCTGAATCGTCGAGCGTCCTCTCCAGCAGGGAATGGGCGGCGTTATCCCAGGCCAGGCGCGGCATTTGCGCCAGGGCTCGACCGAGCGAATCGATCTTCTCGGCGTCGATCGGGTTGCGCTTGAACGGCATCGCCGAGGAGCCGACCTGCTGCATCCCAAACGGCTCCGCCAGCTCGCCGAACCCAGGCGATTGCAGCACCCGCAGGTCGAAGGCGAACCGGTACAGCGACCCGCCTAAACCCGCCAGGGCGCTGACCACCCACCAGTCCTGTTTGCGCGGGTAGGTCTGCGTCGCGACCGAAAAAAAGGGCAGCCCCAGGCGCACTGACAGGCGCGTCTCGAATTCCGCCAGCCGCTCTGCCCCCAGCAGCTCTGCGAACGCAGCTCCCGTCCCCACCGCTCCCTTGAAGCCCTTGCCGCGCAAGTTCCGCCGGGCGCGCCTGAGGTCTTCCCAATCCAGCAGCAGATCCTGGGCATACTGAGCAAGGCGGTAGCCCAAGGTCGATGGCTCCGCTGGCTGCAGGTGGGTGTAGCCCATCACCGGGGTCTCCGCCCAGGTATCGATCCTTTCCGCAAAAAGCGCCAGCAGTTCTCTCAGGCGTTCCAGGATCAGGTCCAGGGATGCCCGGGTGCGCAGAACGTCTGCGTTGTCCTCGATGTCCGCCGAGGTCGCCCCCAGGTGCAAGGCGCCGCCTCCCAGGGCAGCCTGCCCGGCGAACACCTTCAGCTCTGCGACGAGATCGTGGTGGATCTCGGCTTCGATCGCCAGCGCAGCCTCCACATCCACGTCGCCGGCATGTTGGCGCAAGTCCTGCACCTGTTCAGGAGATAACAAGCCGTACTCCGCCTGCACCTCGGCCAGAGCCACCCACACCTGGCGCCAAAGGCGCCGTTTGTGGACTTCGCTCCACAGGCGACGCATGTCCTCCGAACCATAACGCCAGCTGAAAGGAGATCGATACGTTTCGAAATCAGGCATATGTGTACTTTAAGGTTGAATAACCGGTTTTCATTCATTATACTGAGCAGCCCGTAGGATGAGAAGGCTCCTTAGTTGGATTTGCATTATCCTGGTGGACTGGCTATAATGGAAAAAATTTGCCAGCAGTACCGCTCTTCGAGGTCTGGCTGGCTGAAAGAGCACGGGGTCACATAGAAATTGGATTACCCAACCCAGAAGACTCCTGAGGGCCAACTTGAGACAGGCATGATGCTCTCAAACCGCTACCTGATCCAGCAGTCGATCGGATCAGGCGGGATGGGAGCAGTATATCGTGCCCGCGATCTGCACTTCCCCAGCGTCACCAAGCTCGTCGCGGTTAAAGAGATGGTCCACCGTGCCCGGGATCCTCAACTACGGGAAACGGTATTGCGTAATTTCGAACGCGAGGCCAACCTTTTGGCCACCCTCTCACACCCCGCTATCCCGCGTATCTATGATTACTTTTCTCACGGAGAGCGCTCTTACCTTATCCTTGAATACGTTCAGGGCAAGGATCTGGAAAAAATATTGAACAGCACCTCCGAGTTTCTTCCCCAAGACCTGGTCGTTCGCTGGGCGATCGAGCTGTGCGACGTGCTGCAATACCTGCACACCCATTCTCCAGAGCCGGTCATCTTCCGCGACCTTAAGCCCTCCAACGTGATGGTGAACGAGCACAACCACATCATCCTGGTCGATTTCGGGATTGCCAAGACTCTCCAGGCAGGCGCGCGCGGGACAATGATCGGGACCGAGGGTTATTCACCTCCCGAGCAATACCGCGGCGAAGCCACTGCCCAGGTGGATATCTACGCACTTGGTGCCACCCTGCACCACCTGCTCACCCGCCGCGACCCGCGCCTGGAGCCACCCTTCTCCTTCGGGGAACGCCCGATCCACCAGATCAACCCCCAGGTTTCCCCCGATGTGGAAGCGGTGGTAACCAGGGCCCTCCAGTACGAGTCGGCGGACCGCTTCTTGAGCGCCCTGGATATGAAGGACGCCCTGCTGGCTGCCCATGTCGTTCCCGCCTCACAGAACCGTTCAACCTCGCCTGCGGCTCCACCCGTAATCCACGCCAACGCCGCCCGGCCGGTCTGGATTTTTTCCTGCGAGGACGAAATCCGCGGCACTGCCCGGATCGACCGCGGCGCGGTGTACTTTGGTTCATACGATCACTGCCTGTATGCGCTGAGCGTGGAATCCGGCAAGCTGCTTTGGAAGTACGAGTCCGATGGCGGGATCGTCAGCCGGCCAGCCGTGTTCGGAGACCTGATCTGTTTCGGATCCGAGGACTATCGTCTGCACGTGGCTGCCACCCGGTCCGGGTCCGTCTCCTGGACTTACTACACCAAAGGTCCGGTACGCTCTTCGCCGGAGATCGCTCATGGACACATCTTCTTTGGATCCGACGATGGTTTCCTGCACGCCGTCAATCTGTCCACCGGGCGGGGTACCTGGCAAACCGACACCTCCTTTCCCATTCGCTCTTCTCCACTGGTCGAGAGCGATTCGATCTATTTTGGGAACGAAGAAGGCGAGTTTTATTGCCTCGACTTTCGGGGAACGCCGCGCTGGAGATATAAGGCCAGGCGCGCCATCACTTCTTCGCCAGTGTTCTGGGATAACCTGATCTACTTTTCCTCGCTCGACGCCAACCTGTATGCGCTCGACGCGAAATCAGGCTGGGTTTCCTGGCGGTTCCGGCTTGGCAAAGGCTCGATCTGCACGCCATGCGTAAGCGATGGACTGTTATTCGCCGGCGCCGCAGACGGCAACCTGTATGCGGTGGATACCGAAACCAGCCGGGAGGTGTGGCGCTTTACGACTGGCAACCAGGTTTCTGGTTCACCGTTAGTCTACCAAGGAGCACTCTACTGCGGGTCTATCGATGGGTGTTTGTACTGCCTGGAAAGCCACTCGGGGAAGCTGGTCTGGAAATTCGAGACCGGTGGGCCGATCACCGCAACCCCCATTGTCCAGGACGGCATCCTTTATTTCGGATCGACCGACCACCAGTTTTACGCTCTCCCTGCATAGGGTTGGGCGCGGTTTCCGGACCACGCAGGCTTGCGCGCAAACACGCTTGCGTGCAAGCAGGCTTGCATGCAAGCACGGATTCGAAGACCGTCGTATCAAAAAAGAAACCGCAGAGAGCATCCCAGGTACACATGGAGCAAGTAGGCTCTTGAGCGAATTTATCCACAAGCTTTTCGGTAGACACCCTGAACCCGAACCGGGGCCTGAGGCTCCTCCAGCCCAGGAAGCTTCACAGCCAACCGGCGAGGAATTTGTCCCGCCCCACCTGGAGCCTCCGCAAATCCTCGTCGGAGTGGGTCACTCTGTGGGCAGGCTGCGCGAACACAACGAGGATTCCTTATTTACACTGACCACCAATCTGGTGATCGATGCCCAGACCATCCCTTTCGGCGTCTACATCGTTGCAGATGGCATGGGGGGGCATCTGCACGGCGAGCGCGCCAGTGGCGTCGCGGTGCGGGTCATGGCAGGCTATCTCATCGAAAACCTGTATCTTCCTCTCTTCGGTCACCCGGCTGGACAGCCGGATCGAGATCTGCAAGATATCCTGCGCCTGGGGGTGGAGAAAGCCCACCAGGCGATTCTCGCGCAAGCCCCGGGCGGCGGCACCACTCTGACAACCGTCGTGGTCTGGAACGAACAGGTCTCCATCGTCCACGTGGGAGATAGCCGGGCGTATGCCGTGGACCACCAGGGGGGCATAGCTCCCCTCACCCGGGATCACTCGCTGGTCAGCCGCCTGGTAGAGATGGGTCAGATCTCATCGGACGAGGCTGCCGCTCATCCCCAGCGTAACGTGCTCTACCGGGCTCTCGGTCAGGGGGAGCCGGTCGACGCGGAATATTCCAGCCTGCCCCTCTCCCAGGCAAGCCACCTCCTGCTCTGTTCGGATGGCCTATGGGGGACGATCTCGGAAGCCGATCTCTCCCGATTGATCGGTTCCTCGAACCTGCCAGCCGAAGTTTGCCAGAAATTGGTCGAAGCAGCCAACCTCGCCGGCGGACCCGATAATATCTCTGTCATCCTGGTCCGCTTGCCGGACTGAATCGCTATTCGATATACAATCTAACCAAGGTAGATACAAGCTGAGGGGAAGAAACGATGCCAATCACAATCGTCATTCACATCCAAAACTCGGAACCCATCCTGGCTGAAATGGACGAGTTGCCCGATTCGAAAGACACTCTGATCCGGGTGACCAACCCCCGCCGGGTAGACGGCAAGGACCTCCATTATATTGCCGAGGAGACCGCCTCGGTGATCTGGCCGGTCGAAAAAATCAACTTTATCGAAATCCTGTCTTCCGGGGACGAAGAGAGCATCATCGGATTCGTCAGGGAGTGAATCTATGGATGATAAATTCCGCGATCGCCGCATCCTGGTCGTTGACGATGAAGAACGCATGGTTCGATTCATCCGGCTCAACCTGGAGTATGATGGTTTCCACGTGATCGAAGCTTTTAACGGAAGCCAGGCGATCAATAAGATCCGAAGCAACCTCCCCGATTTAGTCCTTTTAGACATCATGTTGCCGGACATCGATGGCTTCGAGGTGCTACGCACCATTCGCGAAATAAGTACCGTCCCGGTGATCATGCTCACCGCCAAAGGCGAAGAAGATGACCGGGTGCGGGGCCTGGAGATGGGCGCCGACGACTATATCACCAAACCCTTCAGCCCCCGCGAGCTGGTCAGCCGGGTGCGGGCTGTTCTGCGCCGCACGGAAATCATTGGCGGCAGCACCCACGGGCTGATCGAAGTGGATGGCCGGCTCAAGATCGACTTCGACCGCCACGAGGTTTGGGTGGAAGGCAAGCTGGTGCAGCTGCGCCCCACCGAATACCGCCTCTTGTACCATCTGGTGAAGAACGCCGGCTGGGTACTGACCCATGACCAGATCCTGACCAAGGTCTGGGGGTATGAATACCGTGATGAACCTCATTACGTACGGTTGTATATTAATTACCTGCGCCAGAAGCTGGAGGAAGACCCTGCCAATCCCAGATACATCTTGACGGAACGGGGTGTTGGCTACCGCTTCATCGATTTCCGCAGGCAGCAAGAATCCAAAGAGCCGACAGAGGATTCTTGATCCAGACCCGCCCGATCCGGACCCTCGCCTCCGGACTAATTCAGACCTTGCACGTCCGCAAACTCTCGACTATACTCTCGGGATGAGGTCAGTTATCGGATGACGAAGCAGCGCATCATGTTAGTAGACGATCACGAGGTAGTCCGCCTGGGTCTGAAAGCCCTGCTCGACCGCCACCCGAACTTCGAAGTGGTGGCGGAGGCCAGCACGGCCCGCGAAGCCCTGGAGCGGGTGGCAACCTATTCTCCGGACGTCGTCGTCATGGATATTCGCCTGCCAGGTGGCTCTGGTATCGAAGCTTGCGAGGAGATCGCCAACAAGTACCCTGCCACCAGAGTCATCATGTTGACTTCGTACGCCGAAGACGAGATGCTCTTCTCGGCCATCCGGGCCGGGGCATCCGGCTATGTGCTCAAACAAATCGGTGGGGAAGACCTGGTGCGGGCCATCGAAGCGGTTGGGCGGGGTGAAGCACTGCTCGACCCGGCGGTCACCCAACGCATCTTCCAGGAGGTCCGCAAGGCAGCCAAGGAAGAAGAAGCCTCTGCCTTTTCGGCGCTCACCCAGCAGGAGCGGCACGTCCTCCTGTTGGTCTCCGAAGGCAAGACCAACCGTGAGATCGCCAAGGCCCTTTTCCTGGGTGAAGGCACCGTGCGTAACTACGTCAGCAGCATCCTCTCCAAGTTGGGGGTGAGCAACCGGGCCGAAGCCGCCGCTTACGCGGTTGAGCACAACTTAAAAGATTACATCTGACGGCAAACCACGCCTAGACCTTTGCTGCGGATCACCGTCCGGGTTGGCAGTCAGGACACGGGCACAACCGCCGTAAGAACCCCCAATTATAAATCCCGTAATGGTGACCATCTTCCCAGGCGATGGTCAACCCGTACGCGCCGACCGGCTCGACCGCCTGCATGCGCGTGCCCGGGTCATCCCTTTCCGGTCGAGAGTAGATCTCGGGACCGGGGTCGACGCCCATGTTCTCATGCCCGCCGCGGCATTCGGCGCACGGGCAGGCCTCGCGCAGCAAAGTGAACGAGTAAACGCTCGTATGTCCATCATTCCACTGGATGGTCATCCGGCGGTTCCGGCGGTCAGCGGTGATCCCGGTAGGTTTTAACTCATTATTCATGATCTCGCTCGTTCTTACCTTTGTTACGGAGTCCTTCTCACGGATTACGCTACGGGTTCTGCACGACCGAAAGATAGTTTGAGACGGCCCAGCCCCGGCGAGACCGGTCGGACGGGCTTTCCAGGTACCACCAGCCATACCCATCCGTATCGGTTGGCCCCTCCGTCACCACGAATACCTCCGTCTCCTCGCCGAGCACACGCACCTCACTGTCAAGACCTGGTTCCGTCCGCAGGCGCAGCCCGTCCCCGCTAGTTCCCACGATTTGGACGTACGCCCCGATCGATACGTCCCCAGGTGGGGGCAAAGGCAGGGAAGGCGGCGTAGGGGTCTCCGGACCGGCCGGGGTTGCGGTCGGCGGAACATCCGTCGCGGTGGGTACGCTGATGATCGTGACGACCGCGGTAGACAGCCCGGCAGGCGCCGCAGACGGGCGGGTGACGTACAATAGAAATAGACCGGCGACCAGCGTCAAGGATCCAAAACCGATCGCTCCAAGGATCAGCCAGGGGTCCAGCAGCCAGCGTGTCAGGGCTCGAAAATCCATTGGTCAGTCAAACCAGGCAGGTACCTCTGCCAGGATGCTCAGTGGGAGGGCGACCAGCAGGATCGACAAGGGCTTGAGCTTGATGTAGTCGAAGAGTTGTTTCATTATATTGGTTCGGTGAATCTTCTGGGAGATGCTTGAAAAAGCTCAGATTGGGTATTCCGGGGCACCAGGATGCGCAGCGCACGGGGGACCACCTCGATGGTCATACTCGTCCCGCCGTTCTCCGGCTCTCCATCGATCTGGACGTACATGGGAGCCTCCGATTCAAAGGAGGCCTTCCGAAACCGGAGCCCGCGCACTCGCTCCGAGAGCGTGTGACGGCCTGACCATAGATTCCAGGCCTGCTGAACAATATCCTCCAGCGATTTTCCCTCGAATAACCACAAGTCCATCACCCCGTCATCCAGCTTCGCATTCGGAGAAAGTTTCGCCAGACCACCCGCGTAAAGCCGGACATTACTGGCAACCGCCAGCATGAACTGCCCACTCACCACCTCTTCGCCCGTCACCACTTTTAATTCAATGCCGTGATAGTTTGCCGCGTTGAAGACAGCCTTCGCTGCGTAGGGAAGGTTAGCAAAATGCTTCTCCCAGGGTTTGCGCGGCTCGATCCGGTGAACGATAAACCCGTCCAGCCCAACACCCGCCCACAGAAGAAAGGGGATCCCGTTGCACAGCCCTACATCGACTTCCACGACCTGTGGATCGACCTGGCGGTCGGCGCTCTCCTCCAATGCCATCAGCCTCGTCCAGGTTAACCCGGGCAATCCCAATTCTTGCGCCCAGACATTGGCGGTACCCGCTGGCAGCAAGAATTGG
>Ga0209751_10004125_pt1 | contig 13953 bp, 14 predicted proteins | sample RifCSP13_1_FD_184019 | JGI IMG/M metagenome (GOLD analysis project Ga0209751, IMG submission 184019) | Soil microbial communities from Rifle, Colorado - Rifle CSP2_sed 13_1 (SPAdes) (version 2) | ecosystem: Environmental > Terrestrial > Deep subsurface > Rock core/Sediment | place: Rifle... | reverse complement strand
CGGCCGCGACCTCCGTCTCGGCCTTCTGCCGCCACCCGGCGAGCTTCTCACGGAGGGACTTGAACATCTACGTCGTCTCGCTGGATCCGGGCTGGCCCTGGAGCTGGTCGTACATGCCCTGGACGATGGCTCCCTGGGCCTCCGCCCGTTGCTGGAGCTCGCCGAGGCGCTGGCCGATCGCGTTCGCGGCCTCGGAGATCTGCTTGATCCTCGCATCGAGCCGCTCGAGCTGCTTCGGGATCTCGTCGTAGACGATCAGGTCGGAGCCGATGCCGACGAAGGCCTTGTCGGCCTCCTTCGCCTCTGCGACGAGGAAGGAGCTCGCGCCCACGGGCACGAGGACCTCGGCCCCCTTGCCCGACTGCTGGTACCGGGTGAGGGTCTCCCGCGCACGCATGTGCTCCTCGAGGGAGACGCGGACGATCTCCTGCTGCTGGGCGAGGGCCTCGAGCTGCTCCCGGTACTGGTCGAGGACCGCGAGGCCGCGGCGGAGGTCCGCCTCGGAGCCGCTCACCCCTTCCCCTCCACCGTGTACCGGACCGCGTGGTCCCGCAGTTCCGCGGGCGGGACCTCCTCGACGCGGGCGATCTGGATGTACTTCCGGGCGACCCCGTGCTGGCTCCCCAGGACGGACAGGAGCCGCTCCCGCGCGGCCGCCTCGTCCGCGGCGGCGACCTCCTTCGAGTAGGCCTGCCAGCCCCGCCCCATGCGGAACCGCCCGTGGATGCGGTATGCCTTCATGGAAACCGGTTGGCAACGTCCCCGGCTACTTAAGAACTTGCCTCGAGGCCGGGCTCAGCGGGCCTCGACGAGGCTCGCGCGGAAGTGCTTCACGAGGTCCTCCGCGATCCGCTTCGTGATCCCCTTGACCGCGAGGAGCTTCTCGACCGTCGCCCGGTGGAAGTCCTCCGCGGTCGTGAAGCCCGCGTCCACGAGGGCCTTCGCGCGCGCAGGGCCGACCCCCTTGACCTTGTACAGCTCCTGGAGCACGTCCGCGTGGACGGAGCGGGACTCCTCGATCTCGTGGATCCTCCGCTGGGCCTCTTCGTCCCCGGGGTTGAGCTTCAGGGCCTCCGCGTATGCGCGCAGGGCGTCTTCGTCGCGGCCCATCCGCACGTAGACGTCCGCCTGGGCCGCCCACGCCTCCTCGTCCGCAGGGGAGAGCGCGACGAGCTTGTCGTACGTCTCCAGGGCGGCGTCGAAGTCCCCGCGTTCGACGAGGAGGTGCCCGCGGTTCAGGAGCGCGGCCGCGTTCGTCGGCTGGATACGGAGGACCAGGTCGAGGCAGTTGAGCGCCTCCTGGGGCTTTCCGCTCCGACGGTAAGCGACGGCCTTGCCGATAAGCGCGTTCACATTGCCCGGGTCGACCTCGAGGATGTCGTCGAAGAGGTTCAGGGCCTGCGCGTAGTTGCCGCTGGCGGAGGCGATGAGGGCGCGGCTCAGGAGGCCCGGGACATCGACGCGGACCTCCTCGATCTTCTGCCGCACGTTCCCGTTCGAGGGGTCCAGGGCCTGGGCGGCCTCGAAGGCCGCGAGCGCCTCGGGCCGACGTCCGAGGCTCGTGAGGACGTCCCCCTTGAGTTCGAGGACCGCGGGGTCGTTCGGCCGGCGACGGAGGAAGGCGTCGACGACCTCGAGGCACTCGCGCCACCGCGTCTGGGCGGCGAGCAGCCGCGCGGAGGCGCGGAGGGCGTCCTCGTTCCCTGGATCCGCGGCGAGGGTGCGGCGATAGACCTCGAGGGCCTCCACATCCTGCTTGAGCGCGAGGTGGGCGCCCGCCTTCGCCAGGAGGGCGGGCACGTGGGTGGGCTTGATCCGCAGGGCCTCGTCGAAGGCCACGAGGGCCGCGGCGTACTGCGAGGCGTGGACGAGGGCGTTGCCCTTCGCGAGGAGGCTCTCCGGGGTCTCGACGCGCGGGGCGATGGGCCTCGCCTCGAGCCTCGGGGCCGGCGTGGGCGCCGCGAGGACGACGGGCGGAGGCGGGACCGCGGCCGGCGGAGGCGGGGGCGGGATCTGCATGACCGCCGCGGGAGCCGGCGCGGCCGCGGCCCGAGGAGCCGGGGCCATTGCGTACTCCATGTACGCGCGCTCGCCGGTGTCCGCTTCGGCCTCGCCGCCCGCGTAGAGGGCCGAGGACTTCGTGCGGTCGCGGATCGGCCGCAGGTAGATCCACCAGCCGACGTTCGCGGCACCGTAGAGGAGGAGCACGAACGGCGTAAAGGTGAAGAGGGTGGGCATGAACGCCTTGCGGAGGGAGAGGCTCACGATCGCCCCGTTCGTGATCGTGTTCTCGATCAGGAGGGTCCAATTCCCGATGCCGGGCGTCGTCGAGGCCACCGGGATGGACTTCGAGTCGGAGGCGTTGAGCCACGTCGTGTTCGCGGTGCGACCGTCGTGGACGAGGCTCACCCGCAGGAGCCTCCCCGAGGTCGCCGAGAGCGCAACGGAGACGATCGAGCCCACGCCCAGGGCATCCGGGCTCGTGAAGTTGACCCGCAGGGTCTCGAGCCCGTTCACGGGATACCACACGGGCGGCTCCGTGACGGCGCCGCCAAGGGCCTGGGAAGACATGGGCAGGAGCAGGAGGATCGCGATCCCGATCGCGAGGACCGCCGACGTCATCGAGCGGCCCATGCTGTACTTGACCATGAGGTTCCTCTGGCTGTCTCGCTCCACGGACTTGACCTCCAGGTTGCGGAAGTAGAAGCCCAGGAGCGCGGCCACGAGGGCGATCGTCAGGGCGCCCTCGAGGACCGCATTCAGCGGCAGGTAGAAGGGCACGAGGGACGCACCCTCGCTCTGGAACCTCAGGTAGATGAGGAGGACGGCGAGGACCGTCAGGATGGCGTAGACGACCTTCCTCATGCGCCGGATCCGCAGCAGTCGGTCCGTGCCCTGAATCCGGTCTTGGTATACGGACATTGGAGGGTCAGGCCTCTGGGGCGACCGTCGCGAGTCCCCGGGCCGCCAGAAAGACGGCCAGGAACTGCGGGACGTTGTTTACCCCAGGAGCCAAATTAAAGGCTTCCCCCCTAATCTCCAGATTGATTTTGTTCGCGAGATGGAGGGCCACGGGCTCGTCCGTCCAGGTCTCCGGGACGGCGTCGCGGAGCGGGCGGAAGTCGTCGACCTGGTCGCGCGTGAGCGGGACGACCCCAAGGCCCGTTTTCCCGTGCAGGCTCGAGGGGAGGCGGATCAGGCGCTTGATGTCCGAGGTCACGGGCTCGTCCGTGTCGCCCCGCTGGATGATCCCCTCGAGCGCGACGCCCGCCTGCTCGCCGAGCTGGACCTGCTGCACGTCCTTCACGATGCGGATGAGGAGGTCCCGGCTCTTGTCCGAGAGGGCCTCGAGCTGCCCTTCCCGGAGGCGGTCCACGCCGCGGATCACGCGGGGCTTCTTCGCGCGGGGCTTGAACAGGTTCTCGTAGAGGTCCTCCGCGGCGGTCTCCTTGACGCCCTCGAAGGACGTCAGGAACGCGATCGCCGCGTCGTGGTCCATGCCCTCCAGCGCGGTCGCGAGCACGTTGATGCCGCGGGCGATCTTGCCCCGCCAGCCCGGGTCAGCCTGGGCCGGTCCGACGATCTTCTTCTTCACGTGGGCGCGGCCCTGGAACTCTCGTTTGTCGAAGGCGCTCTGGCGGAACGCGGTGTCGACGTCGAGGCCCTTGCCTGTGACCCAGTCCACGATCTCCCGCCGCTCGTGGCTTCCCAGGGCCCACACGCGCTCGTCGAACACGTGGATGTGGTACCCTCGTCCCCCCGAGAAGACGAGGCGCATCTTGCCCTCCTCGAAGCCGAAGTCCGCCGTGAGGAAGTCGTCGTAGAGCTTGATGATCCGCAGGCGGATCGCCTCGAGCATCTCCGGGTACGTCATCGCCTTCGCGTTGGGCAGGTGGTCCGCGTCGAGGTCGAAGATGAGGTCGGCCCCGAGCCACCCCTTCTCCTCCATCGTGGGCGCGCCCGGCTTCTCGTAGTACGCGCTCGAGTAGTACGCGTGGGCGGGCGCCTTGGTCACGAGGAAGTCGCTGAGCTCGGATTCCCGCGAGAAGCCGAGGTGGCGGATGACCATGGACGAGTTGAAGAACATGAACCCGAACTCGCGCCGCCCGAAGCGGTCGGGCAGGGTGCGCCTCGTCGCCGCGTAGTAGCGTCGGAAGTGGGACCGGAGGAATTCCGCCGTGGCCTCCTTCACCGCATCCGCCCCCGCCATGACGGCGCGCGAACGCCCGCGGCGGGCTTAATGGTTCGTGGGAGAACCGCGAACCGGCAGCGCACGGGCGGACCAGGTCGGCCATATCGGGAAATACGTCTTCCCGCCTGTGCGGGGAGCGTGGCGAGCCGTGCTCTGGCGTGGGCGGAGAGCGCGGGGCTCTTCGTGGCGCTCTACCTCGGACTGCCGGCGGTCGGTCTCGGGCTCGACGCGGTCCTGGGGTGGCCCCCCGTTCCGAGTCTCCTGCGGTGGATCGGGATCGGGCCCCTCGTCCTCGGGGCCGCGGGCGTCGTGTGGTGCTTCTCGCTCTTCGTCCGAGTGGGCGGCGGCACCCCGAACCCGATCGTGCCGCCGCAGCGTCTCGTCACGGAGGGCCCGTTCGCCTGGACGCGGAACCCGATCATCCTCTCCCACGCCCTCGCCTCCCTCGGCGTCGCGCTCCTTGTCGCATCGCCGGGCGCGGTCCTCCTCGTGATCCTCCTCGGCCTCCCCGTCCAGTCCGTCACACGGATCGAGGAACGGTCCCTGGAGGCCCGCTTCGGGGACGCGTACCGTGCGTACCGGGACTCCGTCCCGCGATGGATCCCCCGGCGGCCCCGTCAGAGCCGGTAGGAGACCGTGGTCGACGCCGTCGGCGAGGACGCGGCGGGCGGCTGCACGAGCTCCCTCAGGCGCACGACCTGGACCGGCTCCCCGGCGAGGAGGCGGCCGAGCCCCTCGATGTGCCCGTCGCCCACGACGGCGAGGACATCCCCCTTCGCGGTGTGGATCTGGCGGAGGGCGTCGGCCATGTGGGCGTCCCGCTCGTCGATGAGGACCCGCTTGATCGTCGGCAGCTCGTGCGCGAACTGCTCGAGGTAGGCCCGCTCGTCCTGGTAGAAGCGGTCCAGCTCCCGCTCGACGCGCTGCTTCCGCACGAAGAGACCGCTCACCGCGAAGACGACGAGGCGCACGCGCTCCTGGAAGGACATCCCGGACCAGGCGCGGGACAGGGTCACGCGGGAGTCCTGGTCGATGAGGGCGACCTCGCTGCCGACCTCCTGCGCGGCCTTTGCGGCCGCGACCATCTCGTCCCCGACCTGGACGCCGTACTGCTCCGCGATGCGCGCCTGGAACTGCGCGAGCAGCCCGAACACGGACGCCCGGGGGGCGCGCGGGGAGCGGTTCATCAGGGAGGCGAAGCGCGCGGGGTCAAGCTCCAAGGCGACGACCCGCGGGCGGCGGGCGAAGATCGCGTGCCGAATCGAGCGCTCCAAGTCGAACACGTGGCCGACGCCGAGGAGGGTGATCATGAGGCGTTTTCGAACAGGTCGCTCGACCTTAACTCTTTCCTCCAACTCCGGGCCGTCCGGCGGGACTGTGCCCTCCACGGCCAGCCCCCACACGTCCGAATTCGGGCGGTCCCTAGCGCTTGGCTTCAAAGACCCTGGCGTTGAAGTCGGCTCCCAGTCCCTCCACCTCGCGACAGTTCACGACCTCGACCTGCCGCAGGCCCAAGGGTTCGAATACGGACTGGTAGTTCCGGGGCACGTGTCGCCGGCTGACGCCCACCTCGTCCTCGATCGTGATGAGGAGCTTCCGCACGACCCTCGCGATTTCTGGCAAGACCCAGTTACTGCTCGGATGTACGTGCTCGAGGACCGCCATGGAAAAGACGACGTCGAACTGGCGGGCTGCGAAGGTGCGAATCGCGTCCTCAATCGGCGAATTGATGACTCTCGCGACACGTGATAGCTCAGGATACGCCCGTCGCATTTCGGCAACGGCGCGTGGATTAATCTTCACCCCCCATAGGCTGCTGTACCCGAAAGCCGGAGCTGGTTCAGGTTCCTGCCTACATTACAGCCCGGTTCCGCGATCGAGGCGTCCTTCGTGGCGTACTTGTCCACGAGATCCGCGAGGAACCGGCTCCGGGCCTCTCCCGATGTGTAATCGCTCGGCCGGTTGCCTCGGCCGGGATGTCGCCAGTACCACCAGAGTCTCCACCTCGAGCGAACGTGGGGCGAGACGCGCGAGTCCAAACACCACCCTCCGAGCGGTTCGTGAGCCATCGACAGGCGTACTTCTGGGAGGCCGGTCTCGCAAGGCAATCCTCGGGCAAGTAGATTCCGCTCCCTGTCGTCGGGCCCGCGCTCGCTGCGGCTGAACCGGCTCTTATGCCAGTGGGCAGGGAGGCGTCGAAACCGCATCTACCGCGACGTCCGCTCGCGGACGACGCGGCCGTACATGCGCACGATCTCGTCCGCGCGGACGCGGCCCTCGCGGATCGTGCGGTAGTGCGTGCGGATGTGGTGGACGACCGCCCGGTCCCTACCCAGGTCGACGATCTCCCCGACCTCGAACTCCTCGTCCGGGGCCGCGAGGACCTCGTGGGGCACCGTGCGGTTGCCCTTGTTCACGCTGAACTTCACGCGCACCCGATCCGTGCGCTTGGCCCAGAGCGTGGAGACTTCCTTCGCGAGGGCGGCCTCCATCCGGCGGCCCTTCACCTCGATCGCCGTCACCTCGAGCCGCGTGTCCCCGAGCTCGAGCTCCTGGCCCAGCTCGATCGGCTCCTCCGGGGAGAACTCGAGGCGCGTCCGCTCGGAGGCCTCGAGGAAGCTCACGATGAGTGGCACTTGAATCGGACGGGGCTCGCGGCTCACGACGTTGCGCACGGTGCCGCACTTGGAGCACTTCACGACGCCCTCGAAGACGATCTCGTCCTTTCCGGCGACCTTGCCGCGCAGGACGCGGTGGGGCACGTCCCCGCACGTTTCGCAGTGGAGGACGAGGGCGCTCGGAGCCGCCATGACCGGAACGAAGGGGGCGGTAGACCAAAAGGCTTGCGAACCGGACCCGCGGCCCCTGGGCTATCTTGTTAGCCCACGCCGGACGGACCCGGGCCTGCCTCGATGGGCGCTCTCCCGTCAACCGATCCGCCGCTTCCACCCGCACTCGCTCGTCAGCCGGCCGAACCGCAGCCGCAGGGCTCCCCCGCACTCAGGGCAGCGGGCCTTCGCCACGAACTTCTCGATCCAGGCCTCGCGCAGCTCCGGGATGTCGGCTCCGTCGGCCTCCTCGAGGATGGACGTCAGCTCCGCGGTCGTCGCGAGATCCCGCAGGCCGGAGACCGGCGTGGGCCTGCGTACGCGCACCTTCCCCGCGGGGATCCGCATCGCCAGGGGTGCCGCCACGAAGCCGAAGATCGCGGCGATCACGTGCGCCTCCCAGGCTACATTCGATCCGAAGGCCACGCCGAACGAGGGCAGGAGGCTCAAGGCCGTCTCGAGGACAAGGAAGCCGATGACGACCTCGAGCACGGGCAGGGAGGGGACCCCCGGCAAGGGCAGGAAGAGCGCGACGCGGTCCCGGGGATAGAGCCGGCCGTAGGCCCCGAGAATCGCGGAGATCCCCGCAGAGGCGCCGACGAGGACGATACCGAACTGGGCCAGGTTCAGAAGGATGAACCCCGCTGCGCCGACGGCCCCACCGACGAAGAACAGGACCGCAAAGCGGACGGAGCCGACGCGCTCCTCGAACACGGGGGCGATGAGCAGCATCGCGAGGAGGTTCAGCATGAGGTGCGTCGGACCGCTATGGAGGAACTGGAACGATACCCACGTCCACGGTGCAGACAATGCGCCTCGTACCTCGATCAGCGCAAGGTCCAGCAGGATGACATCCTCCGAAAGCACCTGGAGGGCGAAGACGACGAGGATTGCGACGCTGAGGGTGAGAGAAAGGAGGGCGTGGCGCCAGAACGCATAAGCGACCGCGAGAACGATCACCGCGAGGGCCACGAGGTACAGCTGCGAGACGAATTCGAGGGCCACGACCCGCGCATCCGCGCTCGCGTATTAAGGTCTGTCCCGAGCGGCGTCCGCCGGCTCTCACACGAGCTTGTCGATGATCCCGGCGATCCGCTCCGCGGCGTGCCCGTCCCCGAAGGATTTCGACTTCGTGCCGCTCGGGTTGAAGTGCTCGATCGCGTGGAGGACGTCCTCCGTCTCCGTGCCCACGAGGGCGTTCCATCCGTCCTCCACGGTCTCGATCCACTCCGTCTCGTCGCGGAGGGTGATGCACGGGACGCCGAAGAAATAGGCCTCCTTCTGCACGCCGCCGGAGTCCGTGACGACCTTCGCGGCCTTCATCAGGAGCGCGAGGAAGTCCAGGTAGTCCACGGGATCGATCACCTGGACCTTCGACGCGAGCGCGTCCCAGAGGCCGAAGGCCACGAGGTTCTTCCTCGTCCGAGGATGGACCGGGAACACGACCCGCCGGCCGCAGCCCACGAGGGCCTCGACGATCCCCGCGAGGACGGCCCGGTCGTCCGCGTTCGAGGGCCGGTGGACGGTCACGAGGAGGTAGTCGCCCGGGCGGAGCCCGAACCTCTCCACGGCGTCCCGGGCGCGGGCCGCCTGGGCCATCTGCAGGGCGACGTCGTACATGACGTCCCCGACGAGGTGCACGCCACGGGTGATGCCTTCCCGCGCCAGGTTGTCCACCGCGGTCTGCGTCGGGCAGAACACCGCGCTCGCCAGGTGGTCCGTGACCACGCGGTTGATCTCCTCGGGCATCGTTCGGTTGTAGGAACGCAGGCCCGCCTCGACGTGGCCGATCGGCACTCCCATCTTCGCCGCGGTCAGCGCCCCCGCGAGCGTGGAATTCGTGTCCCCGTACACGAGGACGAAGTCGGGCTTCTCCTTCTCGAAGACGGACTCCAGGCCCTTCATCATCTCCGCCGTCTGGACGGCGTGGCTTCCCGAGCCGACGCCGAGGTTGTAGTCCGGCTCAGGGATCTCGAGGACGTGGAAGAACACGTCGCTCATGTTCTCGTCGTAGTGCTGGCCCGTGTGGACGAGGACCTCTTCGTTGTGCGCGCGGAGCTCGCGGCTCACCGGCGCGGCCTTGATGAACTGGGGTCGTGCGCCGACGACGCTCGCGACCTTCACGTCCCCGTCGGAGCGGGTCGCGGGATATAACCGTTCCGTCAATCACGTCCGCCCCGCCGTCCTGCCGGGGCCCCCGATGCCGTTATGACCGCGACCGCGTTCCCCCGGACATGCAGCGACAAAAGCCCGCCCGCCTGAAGAAGGGCGCCACGATCGCCGTCGTCTCCCCCGCGAGCTTCTCGGAGCCGTTCGGGCTCGGGCAGGGCGTCGCCTTCCTCCGGAAGAAGGGCTACCGCGTCCTCCTGGGAGAGTGCACGCGCAAGCTCACCCGGACGGGCATGGTCGCCGCCTCGGACGCGATGCGCGCGAAGGAACTGATGGACGCGTTCCGGGATCCCAAGGTGGACGCGGTGATCTGCTCCCGCGGCGGCTACGGCACGATGCGGATCCTCCCCCTCCTCGACTACGACGTGGTCCGGGACCATCCGAAGATCTTCATGGGGTACTCGGACATCACGACCCTCCACGTGAGCTTCCACCAGAACGCGGGCCTCGTCACCTTCCACGGGCCCGGGGTGGAGAGCGTCGGGGCCGAGGAGCCGGACCCGGAGAAGGGGAAGCCTGACCCCACCAAGCTCGAGAAGGCCCTCAAACTCCTCTCGACCTCGGAGCCCTGGGGGGAGATCCGGAACCCGCCCGAGGGCATGCTCCTGCGGACGGTCCGCGGGGGCAAGGCGAGCGGCCTGACGATCGGCGGCAACCTGTCCATGATGACCCATACCCTCGGCTCGCCCTTCGAGGTGGACACGAAGGGTCGCGTCCTCTTCTTCGAGGACGTGCACATCTCCGAGTACTACGTGGAGTACGAGCTCACGACGTTCGAGCTCGCGGGGAAACTGCGGGACGCGGCCGGGATCGCCGTGGGCCAGTTCTCCAAGTTCGCAAAGCGGGAGGAGGCCCAGCCGAGCCTGGAGGAGGTCCTCGCGGACCACCTCGGCCGCGTCCGCGCGCCCTCCTTCACGGGGCTGTGCGTCGGCCACGGGAAGTGGAACCATCCCGTGCCCGTGGGCGTGAAGGCGACCGTGGACGCGGACAAGCCCTCGCTGACGATCACGGAGTCGGCCCTCGACTGACCCGGCCGCCTTGATTCTCCCTTCCGGCCCTCCGGGTTGAAAGTTTTATCCGGAGGCCCCCGCATGCGCACCGCCGTGAAGGTCGCGGTGGTCGGCCTCGGATACGTGGGTGTGCCCCTCGCGGCCTCCGTCGCTACCGCCGGCACGAAGGTCGTGGGCATCGACATCGACCCCCGCAAGGTCGAGGCGATCAACGCGGGACGGAATCCGCTCCGCGGCAAGGAGCCTGGCCTGCCAGGCTTGCTGCGGGAGGCGGTCGGGAAGAAGCGCCTCCAGGCGTCCACGGACCCGTCCGCCCTCGAGGACGCCGACGTGGTCGTCGTGTGCGTCGAGACGCCGATCGACCCCGTGACCCACGACCCGCAGTACCGCGCGCTGAAGGCCGCCCTCGCGTCCGTGGGCGCCCACCTCAAGCGCGGCGCCCTCGTTTCCATCGAGTCCACGCTCGCCCCGGGCACGATGGAGAAGCTCGTGCGGCCCAGCCTCGAGCGCGCCTCGCGAAGGAAGGCGGGGCGGGACTTCTCCCTCGTGCACTGCCCGGAGAGGGTGACCGCGGGCAAGCTTCTCTACAACCTCACGAACCTGCACCGCGTGCTCGGCGCCTCCGAGCCGAAGGCGGCGAAGAAGGCTGCCGCGTTCTACCGCCGATTCGTGAAGGGCGAGCTCCACGTGACCGACTGGACCACCGCCGAGGTCGCCAAGACCGCGGAGAACGCGTACTGGGACGTGCAGATCGCCTTCGCGAACGAGATCGCGCTCATGGCCGAGGACCTCGGCGTGGATGCCTTCCGCGTCCGCGAGCTCGTGAACACGTGCCCCTTCCGCGCGATGCTCCTGCCCGGGGCCGGGGTCGGTGGCCACTGCATCCCCAAGGATCCCTGGCTCCTGATCTCCTCCGCGATCGCGACGAAGCCCGAGCTGATCCCCAATGCGCGGAGCATCAACGACTACATGCCGAAGCGCATGGCCCACCTCGTCGGGGAGGCGCTCGTGGCGGCGGGACGCAAGGTCAAGGGTTCGAGGGTGGCCGTGCTGGGGTTCGCCTATCGCGAGAACACGGAGGACACGCGGAACACCCCGGCACGAATCCTCGTGAAGGAGCTTCGCCGGCGGGGGGCGGACGTCACGATCCACGATCCGTACGCGCGCTCGGAGCGCGGCTACACGATCGTCCGGGACCTGAAGGACGCCCTCCGGGGGGCGGACGCCCTGGCCATCGTCACGGCGCACGACGTCTACCGCAGGCTCGACCTGAAGGCCGCGCGCCGGCTCATGCGGCACCGGGCCCTCGTGGACGGCCGGAACGTCTTCGAGGGCCACGAGGTCGAGCGCGCGGGCTTCGTGTACCGCGGGCTCGGGAAGGGTCAGTTCTAGGACGCCCGCCCGCGCTTCCGCCGCACCGTCCGGGCGAGGCTGATCGCGTGTCCGAGCTGATGGGACACCGTAGCGGCCTCCACGACGCGGAGGGTCTCGATCGCGTCCCAGCCGGTCACGAGGGGCTCCCGCCCGCGCTTCGACGCGCGGACGAAGTCCTCCAGCTCCAGCCGGAGCGGCTCCTCCTTCCGCACGTGGACCTTCCGGACGTGGTGCTCGAGGGGGACCTGGTACAGGTTGAACGGATCCAGGCGACCGAGCGTGCTCGAGCTCACCGTGACGCTCTGCTCCGTGTAGTCGACCTCGACGAAGCTCCTCTGGCACGTGAGCGCGAGGTGGCGGACCTTCGTTGGCGTGAGCCAGTTGACCTCGATGAAACCGTGGACCCCGTTCTTGAACCGGATCAGGACGTTCGCGTGGTCCTCGAAGCGGTCATGGAGCCGCCGGCCCGACAGGGCGTACACGCGGTCCACGTACGACCCCACCAGGTAGCGCATCACGTCGATGTCATGCACCCCGAGGTCCAGGATGACGCCGATGTCCCGCACCCGGAAGGGGAAGGAGCTCACGCGTCGGGCGGTGACCGTGATCACGTTGCCAAACTCGTCGGCGTTGAGCTGGCGCTTGAGGAGGGCGATCGCGGGGTTGTGACGCTCGACGTGCCCCACGGCGAGGGTCACGCCCGCGCGTTCCGCGGCCTCGGCGATCTTCCGGGCCGCGCCCACGGTCGGGGCTAGGGGCTTCTCCACGAGCAGGTCAATCCCGGCATGGATGACGTCCAGCGCGACCTTGGCATGGAGGTTCGTGGGGACGCAGACGCTCACCGCGTCCAGATTCTCCTTCAGAAGGGACCGGTAGTCGGGGAAGTAGTTGATGCCGGAGGTGCTGACCGCCAGGCGGTTGAGGACCGCGCCGCCCTGCTTGACGTCGGAATCGGCGATCCCGCAGAGGTCCGCGATCTCCGAGTAGACCCGGGCGTGGTTCTGACCCATCGCCCCCACGCCGATGACGCCGACGCGCATCGCCACGGCCGCGCGTATCGGGAGCCGGGATATAAACGCGCGGCGGAGGTTCTCGGCGGCCGAAGCTTTGATATCATGCTGTGCCTTCGGCAAGGCCGAGAGCGAGGCCCCATGGCGCTCGATCCCGTCTGCGAGAAGCCGCTCAACCCCCACAACGCGTACTGGATGATCTGGTACAAGGGAGTCCCCTACTACTTCTGCTCCGAGGAATGCCAGCTCGCCTTCGACCGCAAGGCGGAACACTTCCGCCAGCTCGTCCTGGACCGGCGTGCCAAGGAAGCCGTGTACTGAGACGCCTGCCTACTCGTAGCTGCGGAGGGCCTCCGCGGGCGGCATGCGGGCCGCGCGGATCGCGGGGCTCGCCGTCGCCACGACGGCGCCGACGAACGCGACCATGCTCAGGAGCACGAGCCGCTCCCAGGGGATCGCGTAGCTCCCGGTGTCCGCGAAGAACTTCAGGAAGATGTCATAGGACAGCGCAATCCCCAGGAGGTCCCCGATGAGGATTCCCGTCCCCGAGATGAACGCGAGCTCGAGGAGGAACGACTTCAGGACCATGGACTTGCGGAACCCGAGGGCGCGCAGGGCCCCCGTCTCCATCCGCCGCTCGACCACGTTCCGCATCGTGATCACCCCGAGGCCCGCGACGCCGACGATCAGGCCTAGCGCCAGGTACGCCTCGAGGAGGTTAAACACGCCCGTGATCACGGAGATGATCTGGTCGACGAGGGCATGCAGGTCGAACACGATCATCTGGTACGGTAGGTACGTCCGCTCGAGATCGTGCCCGACCCCGTTCGCGTCCGCCCCGGGCTTCACCTTGACGTAGAGGATGCTCGGGAAGTCTACCGGGTGCAAGGAACCGTCGAGGAGGGGCACCTGGAACCCGGACGCCACGACGTCCCAGCCGACGAAGAGCCCCGGGACGAACTGCTCGTACAGGATCCCGATCAGCCTGACGTAGTCGACCGCGCCCGTCGTGTTGCGGTAGTAGAGGGTGTCCCCGACCTTCGCGTGGTACGTGAAGAAGCCGGGACCGCCGAAGCCGGCCGCGATCCCGCCCGGGACGACGCTGCCGTCCGCGATCGCGAGATGGGGGTCCGCCTCGAGGGCCTCCCACGCGGCCTGCGGCGAGCTGTAGTTCGAGTCGAGGGCCTGGAGCTCCAGGGGGATCGATGCATCCACCCACTCCTGCGGCACGCCGAGCAGGCTCGTGTTGTGTAGGCCTTCCGCGTGGAGCGGGTCGGAGGACACCTGGACCCGGACCCAGGAGAGGCCGTGGGCCTCCGAGACGTTCGCGCGGAACGGGGCCGCGTCGAAGGTGGTCCAGAAGCCGGGCT
>Ga0209751_10004122_pt1 | contig 13959 bp, 11 predicted proteins | sample RifCSP13_1_FD_184019 | JGI IMG/M metagenome (GOLD analysis project Ga0209751, IMG submission 184019) | Soil microbial communities from Rifle, Colorado - Rifle CSP2_sed 13_1 (SPAdes) (version 2) | ecosystem: Environmental > Terrestrial > Deep subsurface > Rock core/Sediment | place: Rifle... | reverse complement strand
GGATGATCGCCAGGTTATTCAAAGCCAACCCCCCGAATATCTCGTGGACTCCCCCGCGTGTCTTTAAGAGCGCAATCAGCCCTCCCCACAGTGCAGCTGCTGTCATGGAGGCCAGGATTTCCAGCGGGATTAGCAGGCTGGTTGGCCCAGGAAATTTCAAAGCTACCCAGCTTGCCGCGATCGCCCCGATGATAATCTGTCCTTCCACGCCAATATTCCACAAACCAACAGTAAAAGTGACCAGCAAGCCAGAAGAAGCGAGAAAGAGCGGGACCCAAAAAGCCAATACGCTGAGCGTCTTCGATTGATCCCCAAATGCGCCTCGCCATAAGGACTGAACAGCTTCTCCAGGGTTAGCGCCAAAAAGCACGAGGAGTACCGTGGTGAATAGCAAAGCACCTAATATAGGTATTACCGGCCAGATCCACCTGATGTGTTGCTTGATCTTCATACCTGGCCTCCGATTAAGCGACCGAGCTCATCCACTGTTGTCTCCCTGGCATTGACAACCCGGGACATTACGCCTGCCGAGAGTACTGCGATGCGGTCACTGCGTTCGATCACCTCATCCAGGTCTGCGGACATAAACAGGATCGCGGTCCCATCCTGGCGACGCTGATTGAGCAGATTCCAAATCCAATCCGTAGAGCGGATATCCAGCCCGCGGGTAGGATGTTCGAGCAATAACAGCTTTAGTGGGGAATTTAACAACGAAAACAATAAGCGTTGTTGGTTTCCACCGGATAGCTCATCGGCTGTCGAATCCGGTCGTCCAACAATTTGATACGTCTTTATCCGTTCCCCGGTGAGTTCTCGCGCAGCGCTCCAATCCACCATAAAATCGTGCTTCGGCTGCGCCAGGACAATGTGTTCGGTTATCGATAAACCCGCGACTAATCCCTCCTCCAATCTGCCTGCAGCCAGATACGCAATTCCAGCACCTTGGCGGCGGTGAAACGACCAGTGAGTGATATCTATACCCTGAAGGGATATCCGTCCCTGGTTCGGACGAATCAGGCCGGCGCAGGCCTGCAGCAGCAGCTTTTGCCCACTTCCCTCAAGACCCGCCAGCCCAAATATCTCTCCGGCCTTCACCTGCAAATTGATATTTTGCACCGTGAGACTGTGTGTCTCGATGGAAAGATCTCTTAGCTCCAACACCGGTTCGCCGAGTGCCTGTTCTGTTCTGACCTCTCGAATGGGAATCTGGCCGAACATCATCTCCACCAGGTCTTCCGTTCGGCAAGGAACATCTATCTCACCTGCCAGCTTTCCGCGCCGTAGGACAAACGCATATTCGCATAGCTCCTGGACCTCGTCGAGTTTGTGGGAGACCAGGATGATTGTTTTACCTTCATCGTAAGCCAGTTTGCGGATTGACTCGAACAAGACATCTTTTTGTTCGGCGCTGATACCCGTCGTGGGTTCATCCAGAATTAACGTTTCTGCTCCCCCGGCGAGCAGCCTGACCAGTTCCAGTTGCTGGCGCTGACCTAAGGATAAGCTCTCGATCAGGTAATCGGGGTCAACATCGAAGTTGTATCTACCGAGCAGAGTTTTCATCTCTTTTATTACTGCTCGGTAATCCAGGATCAGTTTTTTGTCTTTTGCCAGCAAGTAATTATCTATGACTCGAAAAGGAGGTAAGTCGAGTGGGTCCTGATAAACCATGCCGACTCCCTGCACCAGCGCATTTGCAGGGGATGCGAATTTAACGGGTTTTGAATCAAGGATGATCTGGCCCCGGTCGGGCGGCTGGTACCCGGAGAGTATTTTCATCAGGGTGCTTTTCCCGGCGCCGTTCTCTCCCAGCAATCCATAAATCTTACCGCTCTCAAACTTCAAGCTTATTCCAGCGTTTGCCTTAACTGGACCGAACGATTTATGAATATCGTCTAGTTCAACGTGCATGCGGAATTTCTCCTCTAAAAAATTACGCCAGTGCCATTCATCCTGACATGTTCGAGGTTTTGAAGGATTTTACACTGCTTTTAATTTATGCGGTGTAAAATCCGTCCTCCATTTTTTGAAAATTGTTACGGCACAATCCACGTGCCGGTTTCGCCGCGCAGTGCCCGACCTATATTTTCTGGGTTGGTGATCAGCGCCCGCTTACCGCCCGCTTCCAGGAACCAGATAATCGCCTTTATCTTGGGCCCCATAGAGCCTTTGGCAAAGTGTGTGCCCTCCTGCAGGTACTTCCTCGCCTCCGCGAGCGTCATGCGATCGATCCACCGCTGGTCTGGCTTGCCAAAGTTCAGGGCAACTTTTTCAACCGCGGTGGAGATCAGGAACAGGTCCGCCTGGATCAACCGGGCTAGCAGGCTGCTGGCGTAATCTTTGTCGATCACGGCTGCAACCCCGCGGTACTCGCCCTCACCCACATCGATGACCGGGATGCCACCGCCGCCAACAGTGATTACCACCACACCGTTGTTGATCAGTGCTCTGACCGATTCCAGCTCTACCACCTCTTTCGGCAGCGGCGAAGCCACCACCCGCCGCCAGCCCCGACCGGCGTCCTCCACCACACTCCAGCCCATCTCTGCTTGCCGGCCCTTGGCTTCTTTTTCGTCCATGAAACCCCCAATCGGCTTGGATGGGTTGGCAAAGGCGGGGTCGTTTTTATCGACCAGCACCTGGGTGATCACAGTGGCAACCGGCTTTTGGATGCCGCGCTTGAACAGCTCATTCTGCAGCGTCTGCTGCAAGGCATACCCAATTGCTCCCTGGCTATCCGCGCCGCACACATCCAGCGGGATTTCGTGCATTCCCTCTACCTTGTGAGCGATCTCGGAGCGCCGCAATATGAAGCCGACCTGGGGACCGTTGCCATGACCGATGGCGACATCCCAGCCGGCTTCGATCATATCCGCAATATGGTAAGTTGTCTCCTTGGCTGCCAGGTACTGGTCTTCAACCGTCTGATGGGTTTTATCTTTGATCAAGGAGTTGCCGCCAATGGCAACTACTGCGACTTTTTTTTCCACCATGGCTACCTCATCGTTAATGCCATCACGGCTTTTTGGGCATGCATCCGGTTTTCGGCCTCATCGTAAACAACCGACTGTGCGCTGTCGATTACGCCATCGGTAACCTCGATATTTCGATCCGCCGGCAGGGGGTGCATGTAGATGGCGTCGGGTTTCGCCAGCGCCATCTTGCGTTCATCCGTGATCCAATGAGAGTATTTCTGGATGATTTTGGCTCCCTCTTCCGGGTCTGGGGTGTGGACCATCGCCCCCCAGGACTTGGCGTAGATGATATCCGCATCCCTAAACGCATCCTCCATATCATCTACCACCTCGAACCCGGTGCCGAATTTCCTGGCTTGCTCGCGGGCATGGTCCATGATCTCAGGCCTCAGCTTGAATTCGCCGGGATGTGCCAGGACGACATCCAGCCCGAAGCGCGGCATCTGCAGGACAAGAGATTGGGGCACCGACATGGGTTTCTGGTATGAAGCGGCATACGCCCAGGAAACCACCATCTTTTTCCGGCGCAGGTCGCGGCCTTTCTTTTCGACGATCGTCATCAGGTCAGCCAGGATCTGGAACGGGTGATAAATATCGCACTGCATGTTTAAAACCGGGACGCGTGAATGCTCTGCTACGGCGTTTAAATATCCATTGCCAACCCCCCAATCCACGTGCCGGATGGCAATGCTATCGAAGTAGCGTCCAAAAATTTCCCCGATCTCCTTTGGGGTATCGCCATGGGCAATCTGGGTGGTCTTGCTCTCGATAAATGCTGCGTGACCACCCAGTTGAGCCATCCCCGCCTCGAAGGAACCGCGCGTCCTGGTGCTGGAGAAGAAGAACAGCATCGCCAGCGTTTTATCGCGCAAATATGGATGCGCCTCTCCCAAGGCGCGTTTTCGCTTAAGATCAAAAGCCACATCCAGAATGGTCTCGACCTCTTCCTTGCTGAAGTCAAGATCGCTGATCAAATCCCGATTGCGTATATCGGTCTGCATATGAATATTCTCCTCTCAGTAAGGCCGATGAGGTGGTGCGATTCGGCTGGCCGCTCGGCCTAACCGGGTATTTTTCACTCCATCGCGCCCAGGATAAGCGCAATCAGAGCCATGCGCATCACTACGCCGTTGAAGGCTTCCTGCCAGTAACGTGACCAGCGTGTGATATCCACGTCGGTTGGGATTTCATCCATGCGCGGCAGCGAGTGCAGCAGGATGGCATCCGGCTTGGCTTTGGTTTCCAGGAGCTGGCGGCTGATTTTATAGTTTTCCGGGGTCAGGCCTACCTGTTCGCCTCTTTCATCGCGAGGCTTGGTATAGTCTGGCTGGACCACGGGTTCGACCAGGATGACGTCCGCCTCGGCGATTACCTGCCCAACGTGTTCGGCCTCTTTGAAATTGAGGCTGTACTGCCTCAGTTCGGCCTTAAATTCCTCGGTGAGCGACATGTCCGGCGGCGCTACGAAGGTGATCGGGCAATCGAATTGAGTCAATGCATAGCCTAGTGAATGCATGGTGCGCATGCGCATATCGCCTACTGCCAGCCATTTCAGCCCGTCAATGCGGCCTTTTTCACGCACCACGGTGTACAGGTCCGTCAATATCTGGGTTGGGTGTTCCCCCCACCCGTCCCCGCCGTTGATGATCGGGATGCTGGCCCATTTCGCCGCCTCCTGGGGCGCCCCTTGTTGAAAATGGCGCATGACAATCACGTCACCGTAGAACTCCAGCATTTTGACGGTGTCTTTGATCGACTCCTGGTAGAAGTCGCCGGCGCGGGTCATCTTCGGATCGGCAAAACCCGTCACGTGCCCACCCAGCCGGTGCATTGCCGCTTCATGGGCCAGCCTGGTGCGGGTAGACGGCTGGTAGAAGGCGCTGACCAGTGTCTTTTCTCTCAACATATCGCTGTTGCGCCGGCTGCGCGCAATCGGTTCAAGCTCCTTCGCCACCTCGAAGACATGGAAAAACTCATTCCGCTCGAACTCCTTTAATGAAAGTATGTCACGACCTGAAAACGAACGCATTTTGTCCTCCAGAACAATTTTGAATTTTTAGATTAACCAATTGCCAGGTACTCACCTGGAAACGGTCTTATTTACACAACTTAGCTCACTCTTCTCATCACATGAAAACGGAAATAGCCGGGCAGGAAATAACTGAATGAATAATCCACCACCTGCCCATCTGCCGAGTACAAATAGGATACGAATTTCAACAGTACATCCCCGCGTTGGATACCCAGGGATTTGGCGACTTCAACCGGCGCGGAATCGGCGGTGATCTCGCAGCGAGATGAAACCAGATCTGGGGAGCCCCGCTCCAGGAATAAATCCAGAATCGAGCCACTGAAATCTTTGTCGAGCTCGTCCGAGTTAAGCAAATTATTTGGGACAATGTCAATCAGATACGCTACCGGTCGTTTTTCGGCAAATATGACTCGAGACACGTGGATCACGCTGGCGTTTTCATTCAGCATCAATGCTCGGGCTTCATCAGGCGAGGCCGGGCGCTCTTCAACGCGCATCTCTACCATCCGGACTTCCAAGCCTAACCGCGCCGCGAGTGTTTCGATGCTTTCCAGCATCTCCAGGCCGCTTTCAAAAACCTGGGATGGGTGGGTGACATAGGTGCCAGAGCCTTGCTTGCGCCGTATCAGTCCTTGGGTTTCAAATGTCCGCATCGCTTCGCGCAGGGTGGCGCGAGATACACCCAAATCCTTAGCCAGCGTCGGCTCCGATGGCAATCGCCCTCCTGGTTCAGTCAGCGCAATGATCTGGCTTAACCGCTCTTGTAAAAGGTGCGCTTTTGAATGGTTCTTTCTCATGATTATTCCAGGATGGGGATAAGTTTAAATTGGTTGACATCCACCAATCCCAGGTCTGAAATACGCAGCTCTGGTATCACCACTAACGCCAGCAAACTGAGCTGCATATTGGGATTGCTTAATCTACACCCGCAAATACGGAATCCTTCCAAAACCTGGGCAGCTTTAGCGGCAACCACATCAGCCCGTTCATTCGACATCAAGCCCGCGATTGGCAGCTCGATCAGCCCGATGACTTTGCCCTCTCGCACCACAATTTGACCCCCTCCGACCCGGGCAAGTTCGTTTGCTACCATCGCCATATCTTGCTCATCCGTGCCGACCACCAGCATGTGATGGCTGTCGTGCGCCACTGTCGTACCGATCGCGCAGGGGACATTGAAACCAAAACCGTGCACCAGCCCCACCTGCACATTTCCCGTGCTGCGGTGGCGCTCCACCAGGGCGATCTTCGCCAGATCGCGCCCCAGGTCTGCCTTCACCTGCCCATCCTGAATGGGAACCTCGAACTTGAGATGGCGGGTGGGCGCTTGATTCTCGATCACGCCGATGACGTTCGCTGCCGCGATTTGACCCTCTGGCTTTTCTGACCGCAGGCGAAAATCGGCGGCAGATAGCCGTCGGCCTAGCTTTACTGAGCCAGTCACCCATTCAGGATAGGTGTAACCAGGCATTTCAATCTGGACTTCGCCATCGAGAACTGCTACCCTGCCCTTGGCAATGACTACCTCCGGGCGCAGTTCCGCCAGATCGCTAACCAGAAGAAGGTCTGCCCAGCGCCCGGGAGCGATCATGCCGACTTCCCGCGAGACGCCGAAATGCTCGGCGGTGTTCAAGGTAGCCATTTGGATGGCTAGGATCGGTTTCAAACCCTGTGAGATAGCCCGTTTAATCGCCCGGTTTACGTGACCTTCATTGACCAGCGTTTCCGAGTGAGAATCGTCGGTGCATAAGATGAAATGGCGCGCATCCAGGTCCATTTCGGTGACGGCCTTGATTTGGGCATCTATATCGTGCCAGGCGGAGCCGAAACGAAGCATGGCTTTCATGCCCTGGCGCACTCTGGCCAGGGCGTCTTCCAGGCGTGTGCCTTCGTGGTCGTCTTCAGGTCCGCCCACCGCATAACCATGGAAAGGTAAACCCAGGTCTGCAAACGCGTAATGGCCTCCAATCACCTTGCCCGCCAGACGGGTCTCTGCCATCTCGGCGTGCATCCTTTCATCGCTGTTGAAAACCCCCGGGAAGTTCATCATCTCCCCCAGGCCGATGATCCCGTCCCATTGCATCGCTTCAGACACATCTACAGGGTCGATATTTGCCCCCGGAGTCTCCAGACCCGGAGCGGAGGGCACGCAAGAGGGCATTTGCACCCAGACGTGAATGGGCTGTCTGGTGGCCTCCTCCACCATCAGGCGCACCCCTTTAATCCCAAAAACATTCGCCATCTCATGCGGATCGATAAACATCCCCGTCGTCCCATAGGGCAAGACGGCGCGCACAAATTCCGTGACCGTCAGCATTCCCGACTCCACGTGCATGTGCCCATCCAGCAGCCCCGGGACGAGATAGCGGTCCCTGGCATCGATCAGGCGAGTATTCGCGCCAATGGTATGAGCAGCGTCGCCGCCTACATATGCAATTCTCCCCTCCGATATGGCGACATCTGTATTGGGCAGCATTTCCCCGGATTGCACATTGACCCAACGCCCATTGCGAATGACCATATCCGCTGCCGCTCGTCCCATGGCCACATCGACCAAGCGGCGGGATAACCTGGATATCCATTTACTGTCCATGGCTGATCACCTTGTTTTCAAGCGCGCTCCACCAGTTGTTTCGCCCGGCGGTTGTGCTCGGCTACCAGTGCTGGCAAATCCAGCGTGAGCAGCTCCCCCTCCTTGACGACGAATTGCCCCCCGACGACAGTGTAATCTACTCGTACGGGGGTGCAAAAGACGACTGCTGCCAATGGATCGTGCTGCCCGCCGGCGTAATCCAGGCGGTTCAGGTTTATCGCCAGAAAATCCGCGCACTTGCCTGGCTCGATCGATCCCAGGTCCTGCCGACCCAGAACGCTCGCACTCCCCCGCGTGGCAATCTCCAGGGCTTGGCGTGCAGTCATTAAGGGTTGCGAGTCTTCTGCGGACAAAGAAGCGCCGAGTAAGCCTGCTCGAACGCGTGAGACCAGCATCGCCTGGCGCGCTTCCTCAAGCAAGCTGGAGCCATCATTGCTCGCCGACCCATCCACTCCCAACCCAACTTTGACGCCCGCCTGCAGCATCTCGAGGATCGGGGCAATTCCGGACGCCAGGCGCATATTCGAGGTCGGGCAGTGCGCCACTCCACACCCCGTCCGGGCGTAGACCCCAATTTCATCATCGTTCACATGCACAGAATGCGCAAACCAGACGTCTTCTCCCAGCCAGTTTAACAGCTCCATATAAGCCACCGGACGGTACCCAAATTTCTCCAGGCAGAACGCCTCTTCGTCCTGGGTCTCAGCCAGGTGGGTGTGCAGGAGGACGCCATATTCCCTTGCCAGCGCCGCGCTCTGGCGCATCAAATCCGGCGTGACGCTGAAGGGCGAGCATGGCGCCAGCGCGACCTGCACCACCGCTCCGGGATTCGGGTCGTGATAGGCTTCGATCAAGCGCTGGGAATCTTTCAAGATATATGCTTCACTCTCCACCACCCGGTCCGGCGGCAATCCACCTTTGCTTTCTCCCAGACTCATTGAGCCGCGCGAAGCGTGCAGCCGTAAACCGACTTCCCCAGCGGCTTCGATTTCGTCGTCCAGGCGCGAGCCGTTGGGAAATATATACAGGTGGTCCGAAGCCGTCGTGCATCCCGATAAGGCAAGCTCTGCCAGGGCGGTTTTGGTGGATACCTGGATATCTTCAGGCGTCATCCCTGCCCAAATCGGGTATAGCGTTTTTAGCCAGTTAAACAAGTTGGCGTTTTGAGCCGCGGGTATAGCCCGGGTGAGTGTCTGGTAGAAATGGTGGTGGGTATTGATCAGCCCTGGGAGAACAATATGCTCATCCAGGTCCAGGATCTCGTCCGCAAATTCAGGCAGCTCTTCGCTCTTCCCCACCTGCTCGATGAAGCCGTCTCGTATAAAAAAACCACCGTCGGAGATTTCCCGTCGATGGTCGTCCATGGTCACGAGCAGGTAGGCGTGCCGAAGTAGAAGTGTGGACATCCTGGTCAATGCTGAGTTGAAATCCACCCGAGAGGGTATGACAGTTTGTGTATTCGAACCCGTTCTGAAAGTCAGATCAAATTGTCAGACAAATAATAGTCTATCAAAAATGTCTGCGCTTGTCAATTGTCAGACAAGTGGGTGTCTGTAACATACACGGTTGGTGAGTTTTTAAATTCCACCTGGTACAGAAAATTGGGTGGGAATCAGGTGTCGATGCCCCACTTTGCTACTAGTCTCAACGCCAAATACGAGCATTTTGTCCCACCAAAATTAAAACCCACCGCTTATGTTACAGTCACACAAGTGGCGCACCCGCTCACGGGATCTCCCTTTCATCCCTCGATAACTTCCCGCTTTCGAGCGATGACTTCTTCATACAATTGGAGTATTCGCGCGCTGATATTTTCCCAGCCGTATTGCTTGGCAAAAGAGGCTGCCTGGCTCCCCATTCGAGCGCGCAAATCTTGATTCTGGAGCAGGGTGATCAACCGGTCCGCCAGGGCCTGAGGTTCGTCCACCGGGACTGTATATCCGGTAACGCCATCCTGGACTAGAAAAGCCAGACCTCCCACGTGAGAAGCGACCACCGGTGTTCCACAAGCCATCGCCTCCAAAGCCACCATTCCAAATGATTCATAGTGGGAAGGTATCACCACTGCCACGGCCGCGGAATAATAATACGGCAGCGTATCCTGGCTGCGCTTCCCAATAAAGGCGATTAAATCAGTTAAACCATACTGCTCCCGCATGGCTTGCAAGCGGGTCATCTCCGCGTCAGGCGTTTCTTCGTCGCCCTCTGGATTGCCACCGATGACTGACAGGCACACTTTGAAACCCCGACGGTGCACAATGGCCAGGGCTTCGATTAATATGTCGATCCCTTTCAACGGTTCGATCCGCCCGACATAGAGCAACACCTGGTCGCATGGCGGTCCACCGATGAACTCTTTCGCTTCGTCCACTGGGATGGGGTAAAAGTGACTTAAATCGACGCCTGGTGGGACGACCACGATTTTTTTCGTGTTTGCCTGGTACAGCCATTGTAATTGGGCCAGTTCGGCAGGAGTTGCTGCGATAATCTTGTCTGAAATTTCCAACACTCTCCGTTCGCCTTTGAGGCGATAATCGCCCTCCACCTCCCCGGGCGTACGCGCAACCCTCTGCTTCATAACCCCAAGCGTGTGAAACATGTGGACGATCGGTGTTCCCCAGGCGTTTCTTAGCTCTTCCGCGGTAACGCCCGACATCCAATAATGGCTGTGAATCAAATCGTAAGTAAGTCTCTTTCTCTCAGCAAACGCCAGGATGCCTTGAGTAAAATCAGGTAAATACCTGGTCAGTTCCTGTTTTGGCAATGGCTCCTCTGGACCCGCCGAGACATGGACAACCCGGTTGCCATATCCCAGGTCGTGTAATACATGCGGAACGTGCTCGTCCTGAGAGCGGGTGAAAACATCCACGTGAATGCCCGCTTTTCCCAGGAAACGGGTTAATTCACGCACGTAGACATTCATCCCTCCGGTGTCTTTTCCCCCTAGTGTCGCCAGCGGGCATGTATGGTAGGATAACATGGCTATACGCATATTTCACCTTCTCCAAAACATCTCTGGCGTATCATCTAACCTGATCCAATCCTTTCCTTCTAGAGAGACTTCCGAGCCGACTACATTTCCTTGCGTTTCCAGTCTATACCCTGTATAATGACCCCGCCGTTTGACTGGCTCGATTATCCCCTGCCACCGTAGCTCAGCCGGCAGAGCAGGCGTTTCGTAAACGTCAGGTCAAGGGTTCAAATCCCTTCGGTGGCTCCTCACGCAGCATTTAAGAAAGTGCTGCGTTTTTTTACCAACAAATCCAAAAGTCGTTCGCTTCCAGTATAATTCCAACATGCTTGATATTGCAACCCCCATTGTGATTGGAATTGCCGGCGGTACTGGTTCCGGAAAAACCACGGTCGCCAATGTGATCCTTTCCCGGGTGGGAGCCAGGCATATCGCCTATCTGCCGCATGATGCTTACTATAAAGATCTTCACAGCCTGCCCAGCATCCAGAGGGAAATCGTTAATTTTGACCATCCAAATTCCCTGGACACGGAATTGCTCATCCGGCACGTCCAACAATTGAAGCAGAACCAGGCAATTGAGCTGCCCATTTATGACTTTAGAACGCATAGTCGCACGAATCAGACCACTCGCATTGAACCACAACCGGTCATCATCGTGGAAGGTATTTTGATCTTCGCCGATGCCGAACTGCGCGCGTTATTCGATGTCAAGATTTATGTGGATACCGACGCCGATATTCGCTTCATCAGGCGCCTACAACGTGATATCGAAGAGCGCGGTCGGACAACAAATTCTGTAATTCAACAGTACCTGACAACTGTACGCCCGATGCATTTGGAATTCGTAGAGCCGTCCAAACGATACGCTGATGTCGTCATCCCCGAAGGTGGATTAAATACCGTCGCTATGGATATGGTTGTTGCCCGCATTGAATCTCTCCTGGCCGGCAGAAAATACCCGGGCTGATCCAGCGCCTATTTTTATTCATGAGCGCTTCTCAACGGTTAACTCTGGCTCGCGTTCTTGCTATCCTACTGGTTGTGGCGATCAGTGTGTCTGTCTTCAGCATTCGCGACCAGGCTGAAAAATATGCTATTTATGGTTATCCCGGAATATTCATCATCTCATTACTGGCGTACGCCACCATTCTATTACCCGCCCCTGGAATGGCAGTCATAATAACCATGGGATTGGTCTTTCACCCCCTCGGGGTCGGTTTGGCAGCCGGCGCCGGGGCAACCATTGGCGAATTGACCGGATACTTGGCAGGCTTCAGCGGTCAGGCGGTCATCGAGCGGATCGATATCTACACAAGATTGACCCACTGGATGCAAAACAACGGACCCCTCACTATTCTTGTTCTTTCAGCAATCCCAAATCCGTTCTTCGATCTGGCTGGGGTTGCGGCGGGGGCGTTGAAGATGCCAGTGCATATGTTCTTGTTTTGGTGTTGGATTGGTGAGACAATCAAGATGTTGTTTTTCTCCTATCTTGGAGATGCGCTCGTGTACCGGCTGTTTTGAAAAAATTCCCAACGGAGAGTTATAATGAAAATCTTCAACCAGATAGACGCATACCTGGAAGATCATCTCGATCAAAGTATTGCCGAACTTTCCAGGCTGGCGGCTCAGCCCAGTGTGGCAGCTCAGAATTGGGGGCTGTCTGAGTGCGCCGGGCTGGTAGCTCGAATGCTCGAACAGCGCGGCTTCAGGGTAGAAATTCACCCTACGGATGGCGCGCCGGTCGTCTTCGCCGAGCGCAAAGGCAGGGTGGATAAAACCTTGCTTTTTTATAACCACTACGATGTACAGCCGGCGGAGCCATTAGAGTTATGGGAAAGCCCGCCTTTTGAGCCTACCCTGCGGGATGGCAAATTGTATGCTCGCGGGGTAAGCGATGATAAGGCGCATATCACCAGCCGCCTGTTCGCCATTGACGCCCTCTTGGATGAAGCAGGTGAATTACCCTGCAACGTAAAATTTATTATCGAAGGCGAAGAAGAGGTCAGCAGCGTCCACCTACACGAATATGTAAAAGATAATCGCCACAAACTTGCCGCGGATGCTTGTGTCTGGGAGTTTGGCAGCGTAGACCACCGCGAGGTGCCCATGCAATACCTGGGTTTGCGGGGTATTTGTTACGTCGAGCTTTCCGTTGAAACTCAAAGCGTGGATGTCCATTCAGGCATTGGCGGCTCGATATTCCCCAACGCAGCCTGGCGCTTGGTCTGGGCGCTCAGCTCGCTCAAAGGTCCTGACGAGCGGATACGCATTCCAGGGCATTACGTCCCGGTTCTGCCTCCCAGCCAGCGAGACCGGGCCCTGATGGAAGCCCTGCCAGAGATTGCCGACGAGTACCGCAACCGCTATGGCGTCAAAGGATTTCTACACGGCCTCGAAGGGGGCGTGGAATTGCGCCTGACAGAGATCTTCGAGCCAACCTGTACGATATGCGGGCTCACCTCCGGCTACCAGGGTGAGGGGCCTAAAACAGTGCTCCCCGCGCGAGCGTCCGCTAAAGTGGATTTCCGCCTGGTGCCAGACCAGACGCCCGAGCTTGTGCTGAAAAATCTGCGCTCCCATCTGGATGCGCAGGGCTTTTCCGACGTTCAGATCGCCTACCTGGGTGGGGAATCGCCAGCCAGGACGGATCCGGATGAGCCATTCGTCGACCTGGTTGTCAAAGCTGCCGAACCCGTCTATGGCGTGCCCATGCAGATCGTGCCTATGACTGGTGGATCTGGCCCAAGCCATGCCTTCGTTCGCTACCTGAATGTGCCGATCGCCACTGCCGGGGTTGGCTATCCAGGGACGCGCGCTCACGCGCCGAACGAAAACGTGCGCCTGGACCTGTACCTGAAGGGCGCCAGGCACATTGCGCGCATTTTGAGCGCATTTGCAGAACAAGGCTGATGAAATTTTCGATCCGCCGCGACTTGGGGTTACAGCTCCTGGCCCTTTACCTGCTATTCGTAGGGCCGGTGGTCATCGCCTCTCTGGTGTTTGACCAGTTAGCCTCGGAACGGATCGAAGCAGATGTCAAGGCTGCCGATCTGGCATTAGCGCGAGCCATTGCCCAGGAGACCAACACAGCATTAGATTATGCCCTCCGAGCAGTCGAAGAGCTGGCAACCTATCCCGAGGTGATCAGTGCCGACACAAGCGGCATGAAAACCCTGTTTGCCACCTTGATGAGCGCCCGCCCGGATGTCAACCTGGTTTACAGGCTGGACGAAAAGGGGATCATGCTTTTCCATATGCCCACCGGACCTGGATCTACGGTGGGGGTTGATTTTTCCTACCGGGATTACTTCCAGGGCGCTCTCACCACGAAAAATGCCCTGCTCTCGTTGGGCAGAATTTCCCCGACCACAAACCAGCCGGT
>Ga0209751_10004116_pt1 | contig 13962 bp, 12 predicted proteins | sample RifCSP13_1_FD_184019 | JGI IMG/M metagenome (GOLD analysis project Ga0209751, IMG submission 184019) | Soil microbial communities from Rifle, Colorado - Rifle CSP2_sed 13_1 (SPAdes) (version 2) | ecosystem: Environmental > Terrestrial > Deep subsurface > Rock core/Sediment | place: Rifle... | reverse complement strand
AGGGTAATTTGTTTTTTGATAACATACTAATGGATAAATATTTGCAGTCATATCAGGCACAAATTCAGTCACTTATAAAATACACAAGAATACACAACATACTAATATACAGTAGTGGTAGGTTGACAGTTCCGTCTCCGAAATCTCCCACTTCATAAACCCCCGAAACGTTACCTGTAATTTTATAAAGATTACAACACAGTTTGAGTTAATTTCTAAATTATCTTATAACTGTTGTACGGTATTTATGCTAATTTTGCGTTAAAACCAATCCAAAAGGATAGAATTAATTGAAATGAATAGAATCGATATAACGCCAACAATCCCTTAAAATTCAAGGTAAAACAGGAAACCAGCCCAATATCAATGACTTAAGAATTTTTAATATTTCACATTTGCAACCTGAACCCGAGAAGGGGCATCATTCCATTCTGAATTGCAACTCAATAGAACGATTTTGATGGGTTCGCTTAACTCATCCTACCTGCCTGGGCTGGTTCAATCTTGCAGATTGAACCACACGGTTTAACAGGACTATGGGTCTTGAGCCAACACAAACCGTGAACAATGCCAAACATTTCGGTTCAATCGTGGACGATTGAACCAGCCGAAGTATAGATACAAGAAACACAGATATCACACAAAAGGTGCGTATATGATTTTGTTTAAGTCTTTGAAATATCTGCGCAAATCTGTGTAAATCTGTGTCCAACTGCATTTTTTGGGTTTCATATTAAAAACCTTTCCCTTGCTTTTTTATGGTCGCGGTATAAAATAGCAACATTTCACCGCAAAGGCGCAAAGAGCGCAAAGAAGGAAGGCGGAAGTTGAGAATATGAGAAGTTGGGAAGCTGGGAAACTCTCAATCTCTAAACTCCTCTGCGATCGTTCGACTGAGCTCACGACCGAAGTCTCAGCGTTCTGCGGTGAGCTGAACTGTTACGATTTTAGATATCGGGAGAGAAAAATACAGGAGGGATGTTATGAAGGCTGTTGTTTTTCATGAAAATGGCGGAGTAGACAAGTTAACATACACAGATGTGGAGAAACCAAAGATTTCTCCCTATGAAGTGCTTGTGAAGGTGAAGGCATGCGCATTGAATCATCTCGATATCTGGGTAAGACAGGGATTGCCTGGCATAGAAATTCCCATGCCGCATATCCCGGGCAGTGATATTGCCGGCGAGGTGGCCGAGGTAGGAATGGAGGTGAAGAAATTCAGTGTGGGTGACAAGGTGCTCGTTGCCCCCGGCGTTCGCTGCAGGAAGTGTGTGTATTGCATTACGAACAACGACAGCATGTGCAGCAGTTTTAAGCTTATGGGATTCCAGGTACAGGGCGGTTATTCCGAGTTTACCAAGGCGCACGTGGACAATATCATTCCTATCTCTAACAAGTATTCTTTTGAAGAGTGGGCGGCTATTCCTCTGGTGTATTTAACAGCATGGCACATGCTTATTACGCGGGGACAACTCAAACCCGGCGAGAATGTATTGATCCACGCCGCTGGCAGCGGAATCGGGAGCGCCGCTATTCAGATTGCCCATTTGGCTGGCGCCCGTGTGATTACTACAGCACGGGGGAGTGAAAAACTGAAAAAAGCAAAACAGTTAGGCGCTGATGAAGTTATAGATTATTCAAAAGAAGATTATGCAGAAAGAGTAAGGAGTTTGACGGATAATAAGGGCGTAGACCTTATTTTCGAACACATTGGTCCGGATACGTGGGAAAAGAATCTGCACTGTCTTGCAAAGGGCGGGCGGATGGTGGTGTGTGGCGCAACAAGCGGACCTTCAACGACGATGGACATTCGATCCTTGTTTATGAAACAGCATTCTATTATTGGATGCTATTTGGGCAGCAAAAAGGAACTTCTGGACGTTCTGAATCTGGTAGAGTTTGGAAGATTGAAACCTGTGGTGGACAGTGTATTCCCATTGAAAGAGGCCGCAACAGCCCAACAGAAGATGCTGAACAGGGAGAATTTTGGGAAGATTGTTTTAAAAATATAAAAGGTTAGGCCACTAAGGCACAAAAACACCAAGCAGAAGCAACAGTTGTAACCTGAACCTTTAATTTCTGGAATTTCAAGTGGTAGCGTAACCATCTCGGTTGCGCAAAAAAGCTGCCTAAGTTTGCCTGATTTAAAATCTGATTTAAGTCGCAAATTTAAACCAAATATTATAGCTAGTGTCTAAGCGGAGGTATTCTGGATATTGGAAGAGAAGGTAATGAGGGGGAAGAACAAGACGGGGAGACACGGGATGGAGTTGTGGCATATATTGGCGTTATCGGTAGTAAGTTTTTCTTCGTGCCCTTCGTACTTCGTGGTTAAACTCTTTTTGGTTGCGGCTTTGCTGCGCTAAGTAATATAAGGAATTCCACCAAAAAGAAGCCAGTCAGGTATTGCCCAAATATCTTTTCTGACCTCTTTGAATTCTTTTCCACGATATACGATAATACCCAAAGGAGCGCGTTTTTTGTGGTCTTTCATAAAAGATTCCAGACTTTGACCATCTGCATAATCTGCTTTATCTGATGCCTTCACTTCTATGGGAAGTAGTTTATCATTACTAGCCAATAGAAAATCAATTTCCAGACCGCTGCTTGTGCGGTAAAAAAATAAATCAGGTTCTATCGTTTGTAATTGTTTCCACTTAATTAACTCAGAGAAGACCCAGCTTTCATAAGCCGCCCCCGTATTTATTGACATTTCTCCCAGAATTACCCTGTTTAGGCCTGCATCAGGGAAAAATATCTTTGGGCTTTTGATAAAACGCTTACCAACATTTTCATAATATGGCGGTAAGAGGTGACACTGAAATGACATGGTTAGTAAATTTATATATCGTTTTACCGTATTTACTGCAAGGGATGCATCCCTTGCAACCTCGCTAATGGAAAGTATCTGACTGGTACGCGCGCATAAGAGTTTTTGCGTTAAGACAAAGTTATCTATATCAGCTACTTGCCCAACATCTGAGATGTCCCTTTCTACATACGTTTTCCGATAGTCTTTAAGCCAGTTAATCCTGTCTGAAATGTCCTTTGTCTGCCATACAGGAGGGTATCCACCCCACGCCTGATGGTCATCTCTTTTTTGTATTGCACACCGAATTAGTTCTTCATACTTGAAAATTTCAGGACCAACGGCATCTACTATCATGTTATCATTGGACTGTCCGGCGTTTGCTGCTATTTCGGCGACATCTTCCACAAAGACAGGCTGCATTGATGAGTATCTTCGTATGAGCAACGGCCTTGTCGTAAGTAACCTGACCATACGGAAATCGTACCCAGTATGTGTTGTAAAGAGTAGCGGCTCCTTGCAAAGCCGCTGTCAATTCCGTTGGGTTATCGAAATTAAACGGGGCTGCGCTTACCCGATTACCGAAGGGACTTGGACGTTTGGGGTGTCCAGTAAGCGTCCTCACTCTCTTCCCCATCGAAAGGAGTCTTTTGACTATATACTTACCTGTGTAACCAAAAGCCCCTGTAACAATATTTAATTCCTGAGCTTCTATGTCCATACTCACAACTGGAACAAGCCCGAACCAAACGGGTCTTATTATTCATCCTAAAAAATGCATTTGGACGCTGATTTACGCAGATATGTATTGATTTTTCAAGGAATAGAGACGCCCCGCCAGGGCGTCTCCACTCCTGTTGTTGCATCACCTTTCTGGTGAAATCTTTATATGGCGATGATGAAAGATCAAGAGTACCGATGCGGATAAGTACAGCGGTATGAAAAAAATGTCAGGCCATATCAGGGCATAATACGCTTCTTCAGGAAAGGCTTCGGGCCGTTTCCAACCGCCAGCTAGAACCGAAAATACTGCAAAAGACTGGAAAAGTCCCCAAAACAGCAAACCAGACAATTGCAATCCACGGCCTTTTCATTTCCCTGTGTTTTGATACCGACATTGCCTAAACCGCCTTTTCTCCCCTTTCGCCGGTGCGGATACGGACAACATCGAGAATAGAATTGATAAATATTTTCCCATCCCCAATATTGCCTGTCTTTGCCTCCTTAACAATGCACTGGACGATTTTCTCGACATCATTATCCGCAACCACCATTTCTATTTGCATTTTGCTTATGAGGTCTGTCTTATAAATTCTGCCGCGCCATTGTTCGGTAATGCCCTTTTGATTACCGTGCCCTTTTACCCCAGTCACCGTCATCCCAGGATACCCAATATCTGACAGAGCCTCCTTTACCACAGCAAACCTGTCTTCCCTCACAATTGCTATAATCTTTTTCATGCTTTATCCTCCTAAAATAATTATTAGTGATAATTCGCCTCTTTATCTTCTAAAACTTTGCGTTCTTTGCGCCTTTGCGGTGAGATAAATTCTTACAATTACTCTATATCTCCGTCATCCAGACGATACGGGGAATTAATACCAGGACGGGAAATCAATTTCCCGGTATAGGTAATCGTACTACCAATCCTAACATCCATAACCTTTTCGAACCTCCTCCAATCAAATAAGATTTCCACTTCTGCATTCTTACTACTCTTGCGGTTCACCCCAATACGATTCCAGTCCACTCGCCCCATCCCTTTATAAGCCACAATTCCTTGCCATCGCACATATTTGCCCTTGTAATTCTTCCACAATTCATTCTTCTCAGAACGAGACAGTAAACTTTCCATTCCAAACTGTTTATCCATCTCTTCGATAGAAACGTCAATAAAATCCCTGGATATTACTTCTGTAACAGTCTTTGGAGACTCCTCTGCCGCCACTTGTTCACTTTTAAGGATATCCTCCTGTATGGTTTGTTTTGCACCGGCAATATCAGAAACAGTATCAGAGACAGGAGGATTGTTTGGCGCGAAGAGTTCCTTTCGATTATTTATAGAAGGAATGGCTTCGGCTTCCGTAAACAGCTGACAAAACGTGTTCTTGTAATCACGAATACTCTCTGGATCGTATTGAAATAAGACGTCATTGCAAATGTTTCTGTTCCGATACGCCAGCCAATTGTAAGCGCCGGTTACCAATACCCTGTCATCCAATACAACAAAATCCTCCAACGGGTTTTCACCGAGTTGGCGCTTCAGAACTCTTACGTCGAATCCTTTGTAGATTAATTTTTCTGCAAGCGCCCCCCTTGATTTGTCATTACCATGTTCTAAAATCACAACACGCACCCGAACGCCCCTATCTCTTGCAACATCAAGATATTCAGCCATTTCCAGGGCAGCAAAATCATGAATACACATATCCACACAATTCTGTGTATACTCAACTCCCTCTTTCAATCGTTCTCTAACAGTACCATCAGGGGCATAATAAGTGTTACTTGCTGCGAATAGGGAACTGGAAATACACCCAAGAATTGCCGTAATTAATAATTTATTCATCTAAAAATATTGTTCTCCTTATACGCCAGGAATGCCTTGGGTAAATTATCCAGAATATCCGTGGCGATCATCGAAATTTCACCTTTTTCCTGCGCCGCAATATCACCCGCCAGACCATGTAAATAGGCGCCCAACTGTGCCGCATCAAATGGGGTGTATTGTTGCCCCAAAAAAGCAGCAATCATGCCTGTCAGCACGTCTCCCGCACCGGCGGTAGCCATACCAGGATTCCCTGTCTCGTTAATATAAAACTTCTCCTCGTTCATAACAATGGTCTTGTGCCCTTTCAACACCAGGGTTACATTCTTCCTGCCTTTAACAAACATCCTGGAAATTTCCCGTCGTTTTGACTGAACTTCCTGTGTTGATATGCCCAGAAGATGCGCCATTTCTCCAGGATGAGGAGTCAGCACAATCTGTTTTTTTATTTGATCCAATATCTTTGGATTATCAGCCAGGGCATTAATACCATCGGCATCCAACACAATGGGGCAATCCAGGGACTGCAATAACCACAGAATCAATCTCTTCGTTTCCAGATACTGGGATAAACCAGGACCAATGGCGACCACATCAAACCGTTGCGAAAAATCGAGGATGTCCTGTCGTCCCAACTCAGACAGGGTTTTTACATGCGTTTCAGGCAATGGATGAGTCATGACGCAAGTTAGTTTGGATGCAACGATTCCATGCAAGCTCTCCGGAATGCCCAGGGTGACAATTCCGGCGCCGGCACGTAAGGCAGCATTACCACACATGCACGCAGCGCCAGTCATACCGCTGGAGCCTGCCAGCACAAATACGCGCCCGTAGTCCCCCTTATGGGTATCAGGCTTTCGAGAAGGAATCTTCGGTATGTCTTTTATCTCGTACATAAAAATATCACAAATATTTAGCCAAAGGCGCAAAGAAACGAACTGAGTAGGGTGGATTAAGGCGCAGTTTTTTTGCGCAGAATCCACCAATCACCCCCCAAATGGTGGATTCGCATTCGTTTAATCCACCCTACAAAAACTTCATAATTTCCCCAGCCTCTCGTGTTTTCTTTTCTCTGTGCCCTCTGTGTGCTCGGTGGCAAATGTCCGGCAGATCACTTTACCTCCTTGTTCGATTGATCAAAGAGGCGGCATAAGCTGCGCCAAAACCATTATCGATATTTACCACAGAGACACCGGCAGCACAACTGTTCAGCATAGAGAGCAGCGGTGCAACTCCAAAAAAACTAGCGCCATAACCAATACTGGTCGGCACACCGATAACAGGACAATCTACCAACCCTCCGACAACACTTGCCAGCGCTCCTTCCATCCCGGCCACCACAATGATTACGTTTGCCTTGAGTAGTTCTCCATGACTCTTCATCAACCGATGAATTCCTGCAACGCCCACATCGTACAGCACCTTTACGTTATTCCCCATGATCTCCGCTGTTACCCTTGCTTCCTCAGCTACAGGAATATCAGAAGTCCCCGCCGTTATAATTAGGATAAGCCCTTTATGAGGTTTTCGCCTGGTTTTTCGTATCGTGATTGTTCTTGCCTGTTCGTTGTAAACTGCCTCCGGATACTTCCCGGAAACAGCCTCATAAATCTCCATACTTGCACGGGTCGCAAGCATATCATTTCCACCGGCAACGATATGTTCCACAATCTTCACCACCTGTTCTGTGGTCTTACCCATGCAGAAAATGACCTCTGGAAAACCGCAGCGAATCTTGCGATGGCTGTCTACCTTGGCAAAACCGATGTCTTTGTAAGGCAGTTCCTTGATCTTCCCAAGGACGTTGTTTATTGACACCTCCCCGGCCTTATAATCTTCCAGCAATCGTTTTATTATATCAATGTCCATCGTAATCTCTTAGTGCATCAAATCCGGAACCGAAAAGAGTTTAACCACGAAGAATACAAAGGTTGCGAAGAAAAACTTATACAAAAAATAAATTTTTAGAGAGTAATAATATATTGCTGTGCCATCAGGGCTAAAGCCCATGTAGGGCGCGTACCTACTAACCCCAGCCTTAAGGCTGGGGTTAGTGACGATCTTATCTGAATCCTGTCCTCGACCCGGATCGGGGATGGGCTTTAGCCCTGACAGTGCTTTGGCTGCGGCTTTGCTGCACTATGGAATAGCTTCGACATCAAGCAGCGAAATATCGCCTTTTAAATACTGCTTATATGCCAGACCTGCTACCATAGCGGCGTTATCCGTACATAATCCGGGAGGCGGACAATATGCTGGAATTCCGATCTCTTTCGATGTTTCTTGCAGCCTTTGACGAAGCCTTGAATTCGCCGCAACACCCCCACCGAAGGTAATCCCGAGAACATTATACATCCTTGATGCCAGGACTGTTTTATCTATCAGCACATCAACCACCGCCTCCTGAAAACTCGCAGCGATGTCAGCGATTTCTTGATCTGACGGTGTCTTTGATCCGGATGTCCTTACATCCTGCCCCCGATAGTAATATAAAACCGCAGTCTTCAGTCCACTAAAGCTAAAATCGAGCGAATCCTTTTCGAGATAAGCCCTTGGGAATGCCACTGCACGCCGATTTCCGCACCTTGCAAGCTTATCTATAACCGGTCCCCCTGGATAACCCAGACCCAATATTTTTGAAACTTTATCAAATGCCTCGCCTGCCGCATCATCAATCGTCCCACCTAACGGAGTATGTTTCGTCTCGCTTTCTGATAGAAAAAGGGTAGTATGCCCCCCCGACACGACAAGGCTAATCGTGGGGTAGGGTATATTCTCATGCTCCAGATTATTTGCATAGATATGGGCATGGAGATGATTGATTGCCAACAAGGGCACATCCAGCGCCAGGCATAATGTTTTGGCGGCTGTTACACCGATAAGCAAGGCGCCAACGAGACCTGGTGTATTAACAACGGCGATTGCATCAATTTCAGCAAGCTGTACCTTTGCATCACTCAGGGCGCTGTTAATGACACTGACGATAGACTCCAAATGCGCCCGACAGGCAATTTCGGGAACCACACCTCCAAACTGGCGATGTAAAACATCCTGGGACAGAATAATACTCGATACTATTTCCCTCCCGTTTTTTACAACAGCAGCCGAAGTCTCGTCACATGATGTCTCGATACCGAGGATTATCATACCATAAAAAAAGGCAGGAATATCTCCGGCCTTAATCATAAAAATTTACTATAAATATTATTCCATTCTTTAGGGAGCGCCTGAGCGTTTTGCATAGACCTCTATACCTTTCAGGATATCCACAGCTCTTTCCAGTTGTATATCGACATATTGTGGTTTTTCTTTTGCCCCAACGGTTCCTTTCAATACGGTCTCAGTTCCCTTTGCTTCAGTAATCATTGTATCGGTATTTATCATGGCTAGATGCTCGTGCAACGCCTTTGTCTCAGCGAAATTGAGCGAGACCTTTACATGCGGTTCAATTCCTTTTTCATGAATACAAACTCCTGACGGCGTATAATACCGCGCTGTTGTCAATTTTAAGGCGGACTTCCCATCTCCTACAGGAATCAGGCTCTGTACAGAACCTTTGCCAAACGTTTTAATGCCTAATAACAAACCGCGTTTATGATCCTTGATCGCGCCTGCAACAATTTCTGATGCGCTCGCGCTTCCATTATTTACGAGCACTACCAACGGAAAATTGGAATACGTCCCCTGCTTATGGGCTTGATACACATAATTCTGCGTCTTGTCTCTTCCTTTGGTAGAAACAATCACGCCCCTTTCCAGAAACTTATCAGCCATATCAACAGCGACGTTCAATAACCCGCCGGGGTTAAATCTCAAGTCCAATACCAGGCATTTCATACCCTTTTTCAACAAATCCTGAATAGCCGCATCCATATCCCTTACGGTATGCTCCTGGAAATTTGTCACCGCAAGGTAACCAACATTATAGTCATTATCCACCATTCGAGCGCCTCGTATGCTCTTTACATGAATCTTCGCGCGTTCGATGGTAATATCCGTTGGGGTTGTGTCTCCTTCATGAACGACGGTCAGGGTAATCTTTGTTCCCAACTTTCCACGCAGCTTTTTCACGGCATCCCTGATAGTCATATTTTCCGTGGATTCACCGTCGATCTTGATAATTCGGTCTCCTACCAGTATCCCGGCCTTAAAAGCAGGAGAATCAAGCAGAGGCGTAATCACCGTCAGTAATCCATCTTTGACTATCACCTCGATCCCCAGTCCTTCAAATTCTCCTTCCGTTTCAATTTTCAGGTCTTCCATATCCTCAGGGCTAAAATACTGACTATATGGATCAAGACCCGAAAGCATACCACGGTATGCGTTCACAAGGATCGTGTTAATATTTATTTCATCGACATATTTGTCCTGTAATTCCTTAACGACTTTTACAAACGCTTCATACTCCTCGTAGACACTCTCTTTGGTCTGATCCGTACCCTCTTTAACTTCAATCTGAGGCTTTTCAAGAGGGGCTTCCTGCCCAAACGAGACCGTTCTAACAAATACAAGGGTTATAAATAATAAAAAAATGCTCAGCCTTTTCATCATTTCTTCTTACGCTCTATTGCTCGTTTTGCCGCCACAATAATATCTTCTGGCAGGAGGTGATATTCTTTAAAGAGGATATCGGGTTCCCCCGACTGACCAAAACGATTGTCAATGCCAATCATTTCCATAGGAACGGGATAATTTCTGGCCAATACCGATGCAACGGCGCTGCCCAAACCGCCGTCCAGCACATGCTGTTCTGCCGTCACCACAGCATTTACCTCCTTTGCAACCTTCACTAAAAGTTCCTGGTCTATAGGTTTTATGGTATGCATGTTGACTACCGTTGCCTTGATTCCTTCTTTCGATAGTATATCAGCCGCTGTGAGTGAGTTAGCCACCAATGCCCCGCAGGCAACAATCGCCACGTCTTTCCCACTTCTGAGGATACTCGCTTTTCCAATGGTATACAGGTCTTCCTTTTTTGTAATTACCGGCACAGCAGCCCTGCCCAATCGGATGTAAATGGGACCTTTATGGGCTACAGCCGCCAGAATGGCTTTTCTTGTTTCTACCGCATCACACGGTTCTACAACCGTCATGGTCGGAATTGTCTTCATCAGTGAGATATCTTCGATGCACTGATGTGACGCCCCATCGGGTCCAACAGATACGCCGCTATGCGTGGCAACAATCTTTACGTTTAATCCACTGTAACATATCGTATTTCTGATCTGTTCCCAGGCTCTACCCGTGGCAAAGATACTGAAGCTGCTGACAAAGGCAATTTTCCCGCATGTAGCCAACCCGGCAGCCGTATTCATCATATTGGCCTCGGCAACGCCCATATTAAAAAATCTTTCTGGGAATTTCTTGCCGAATTTAGCTGTGGTTGTAGACTTTGAAAGGTCGGCATCCAGCACCACGATGTCCTTGTTTTTCTCTCCCAGTTCTACCAGCGTATCGCCGTATGCCTGGCGCGTAGCTATCATTTCTGTCATTTTTTATATTTCCACCATTTATTACTTTAATTCTGCCAACGCCCGTTCTGCCTCTTCTTTCGTAGGTACCTTTCCATGCCAATCAACCTGATTTTCCATGAAAGAGACGCCCTTCCCTTTTATAGTTTTTGCAACGATGACGGTCGGTCTACCCTTTATCTTCTCTGCCTCATCATAAGCAGACAGGATAGCCTTATAATCGTGTCCGTCAATTTCAATCACATGCCAGCCAAAACCGCGCCATTTATCGGGTATCGGGTGCGATGACATAATCTCATGAATAAATCCATCAATTTGCAATCCATTTTGATCGATAATGGCGCACAGGTTGTCTGCCTTATAATGGCTTGCCGCCATAGCAGCCTCCCATACCTGCCCTTCCTCAATTTCTCCATCGCCTAACATAACGTAAGTCCGGTAATCCTTTTTATCTAACTTTGCCGCCAAAGCAATCCCCAAGCCGACTGAGAGTCCCTGTCCTAACGACCCGCCGGATATTTCAATCCCCGGAGTTGTTTTCATACACGGATGCCCCTGCAGGATACTTCCAAACTGTCTGAGGGTATCAAGCTTGTCTACACTAAAATAACCCATTTCTGCAAGTATGGCATAAAGCGCAGGACAGCCGTGTCCTTTTGACATAACGAATCTATCCCTATCTGGCCATGCAGGCTGTTGAGGATTATGTTTTAATTTATTATAGAAAAGCGCAACCAGCAAGTCTACCGTTGACAGTGAACTGCCGGGATGCCCCGAACCTGCCTTGGCGATCATCCTGACAACATGTCTTCGAATAACCTTTGCACGTTCTTCCAAAGACTTAATATCAAGGCATTGCGATTTTATCATGTCTTATGAACACCCAATAAGAACAAATATTCTACGGTTATAACATCTATAATTAATTTTTTTATCAGTTGGATCATCTCTTGGTAACGTTTTTCGTATGTCAGGAAATGAATAGTAAAGGCGGGAAACTATAAACCGTGTATTGGACAATTATCACATGTTTGAAGCCACAAAAAGTTTCGAATTGATTACTCTAAATCTCCGTACTCCACCGTAATAATAAGTGGTGGGCAGAGCCGGAATTGAACCGGCGACACCAGGATTTTCAGTCCTGTGCTCTACCAACTGAGCTATCTGCCCTTTTCTACTATGATACATTATAATATCAAAACTTACAGCTTAAACATTATAAAATTGAGGCTTAGATATGTCAAGGTTTTTATTGCCTTCCAGTGATCTGGTAAATATCCGATATTTTAAAAAATCCTTAAGTCACTCCAATCCCACTCCTCAATTTTTTTGTATAGACCGTCATCTGTTAGGTCGTAACGAAGCGGGGTAATGGAGATATAACCATCATTGACAGCGCTAATATCCGTTCCTTCCTCACGATGAATGGATTTATTCGTGCCCATTAACCAGTAATACGCCCTTCCGCTGGGATCGGTACGCTTATCAAAGGTCTCTTTAAAATCGTGGGCAAACTGTCGGGTTATTTTAATCCCCTTGATTTGATTTGAGGGGCGGGAGGGAATATTCACATTGAGTAAAGACCCTTTGGGTAATTTATGCTTGATAATGCGTTCTATAACTTCTCTTGCTACTTTTGCCGCTTCTCCGGCATCGGCATACTGGTCGGTAATCTCGAAGGAGACTGCAATAGAGGGAAATCCCATAATCGCCGCTTCTACAGCGGCAGCTACCGTTCCCGAATACAGTATATGAATGCCCACATTAGCCCCCATATTAAGCCCTGAGATGACTACATCAGGTCCCTTTTTCATAATTTCATAGGCCGCCAACTTTACACAATCAGCGGGCGAACCATTCACACCATAACCGATAAACTCGTTGTTTAAACGTACCTCTCTGATGCGCAGGGGATGACTGAAGGTAATGGAGTGTCCCACACCGCTCTGTTCAATATCGGGCGCTACAACCGTAATCTGCCCCAGGTCTTGAATTTGATGCTTCAAGGCAGCAATCCCCGGCGCGTAGATACCATCGTCATTCGTCAGCAATATCTGCATATTTTTTACCTCATATCATCGTAAAAACGTTTAATTGTTTGAATATCCACGCCTGCCCAATAGGCCAAAACCACAAATTTATTAATCAGCAATTGCCTTATTACGCCTTTCTTGATGAACCGTCTTGCAGAAGAGATTACAGGCATCCTTACAAGGATAACCTGCCCCTGTTTCATTAATCTCTTATAAAAATCATAGTCTTCCATAATTGGCATATCCTTGTATCCGTGAAGTTTTTGAAAAACATCCCGGCGCACAAAAATACCCTGGTCGCCAAAATGGAAGAGCCGGAAATTAAACCTGGTTATAAAAGAGATACCTCTTAGTATAAAATTATCCGCATCAAATGCAATATAAAATGAACCGCCCGATACCGTATCGTCTCTCATTCTTTTTCTTAATTCACGAAAGGCATCGTCAGGCAAAAGGGTATCGGCATGCAGGAACAGCAAAATGTCTCCTTTGCAGAGACTTGCGCCTGCATTCATCTGAATCGCCCGTCCACGCTTGCTGTCTATTACAGAGGTGTACCTCTTTGCGATGGCAATAGTATTATCGGTACTTCCGCCATCCACAATAAACAATTCGTAATCACCCGCTTGCTTAATAACACTCTGGAGTGTTTTTTCGATATGGGACTCTTCATTTAATGTCGGGATGATTACAGATATCTTCATTTAAAACCACAGATTTTGTAGGTTACACGGATTTGCTCACCGCGCCCTTTGCGGTGAACTATTACACGGATTTTGTATCAATAGTGTCATTGCTATACCTTTCGATACGTCATTACTTCCATTGGCAAAACAGAGGGTCAAAAAGAGTAAAGGAGGGGGGCGGGCGCATCTTAAATATTAAATTTAAAGTGAAAGATAAGTTAGAAATCATTATAATAACGCAATAGAAAATATCAATATCTATTATTTAAGATGCAGCCCGCGGATACCCCCCTTATACTTCCTAATTTCCTAAAGTGGACGGGTTTGTCAAGACCATTTTTTATTAATATTTAGATGCATTGATTCATGAACAACAATGTTCAGAAGGGTAACGGAAGGATCCCGTAGGGCGACT
>Ga0209751_10004115_pt1 | contig 13966 bp, 10 predicted proteins | sample RifCSP13_1_FD_184019 | JGI IMG/M metagenome (GOLD analysis project Ga0209751, IMG submission 184019) | Soil microbial communities from Rifle, Colorado - Rifle CSP2_sed 13_1 (SPAdes) (version 2) | ecosystem: Environmental > Terrestrial > Deep subsurface > Rock core/Sediment | place: Rifle... | reverse complement strand
CCGAGTCGCTCGAGAAGCGCAGCGCCGGAATTCAGGAATGGCCTTTCGACGAGGTCCTTCCGGGCCGAATCGCGATCATCGTCAGCACGGTGGTGGCCACCGTGATGGCCCGCATCATCCTCGACGCGATCGGACTATGAGTCCCCGCGCGATCAAATCCAAGTGGCACGCCGCGCATCCCGAAGGCTATGGGTAGTCCGCAGCCGCTGGACCTATCCGCCGTAGACCAGGAGCCGACCATGTCGGATGCTTCCGCCCGGGTTCCTCCGGAGGGTCAGCCTATCCGCCTCGAACACGGGCGGCTGGTGGTCCCCCCTTTCCCGATCCTGCCCTTTATAGAAGGCGACGGCACCGGCCCCGACATCTGGCGCGCCGCCGTCCGGGTCTTCGACGCCGCCGTGGACAAAGCCTATGGCGGGCAGCGGCGCGTCGCCTGGATGGAGGTTTACGCCGGACAGAAATCGTTCGACCGCCTCCAGACCTGGCTGCCGGACGAAACGATCGAGGCCTTCCGCGAATTCCTGGTGGGGATCAAGGGCCCGCTGACGACGCCCATCGGCGGTGGAATCCGGTCGTTGAACGTCGCCCTGCGCAAGGCGCTCGACCTGTATGTCTGCCAGCGGCCGGTGCGCTACTTCGAAGGCGTGCCTTCGCCGGTGAAGCGCCCGCGTGACGTCGACATGGTCATCTTCCGCGAGAACACGGAGGACCTGTATACCGGGATCGAGTTCGAAGCGCACGGCGATAGCGCCCGGGCCTTCGAGTCCTGGCTAGCCGAGGCCTACCCGGCCGAGTTCTCCAAGATCCGGTTCCCGGCCAGCTCCGCCATCGGGATCAAGCCGGTCTCGCAGGAAGGGACCGAACGGCTGGTACGCGCCGCCCTGCGCTGGGCATTGGCCAACGGGCGGCGCTCGGTGACGCTGGTCCACAAGGGCAACATCATGAAGTTCACCGAGGGCGCCTTTCGCAGTTGGGGCTACGACTTGGCCGAAGCCGAATTCGGGGATCGGGTCTACACCTGGAAGCAGTGGGAAGCGACGAAGGCCGTCCGAGGCGAGCCGGCCGCCAACGCCGAGCAGGCGGCGGCGCGGCAGGCCGGCAAGTTGCTCGTCAAGGACGTCATCGCCGATATCGCCTTCCAGCAGACGATTACCCGCGCCGCCGATTTCGACGTCATCGCCACGATGAACCTCAACGGCGACTACCTGTCGGACGCGTTGGCGGCTCAAGTGGGCGGGATCGGCATTGCCCCGGGCGGCAACATCAACTTCGAGACCGGCCATGCCGTGTTCGAGGCGACGCACGGCACGGCTCCCAAGTATGCCGACCAGGACGTCGTCAACCCCGGATCGGTCATCCTCTCGGGCGAGATGATGTTCCGCTACCTGGGGTGGACGGAAGCCGCCGACCTCATCCTACGCGGCATGCAAGGCGCCATCGCCGCCAAGACCGTCACCTACGACTTCCATCGACTGATGGAAGGCGCCACCAAAGTGAAGTGCTCGGAGTTCGGCGACGCCGTGATCAAGCACATGTAGAAGAGTCTCGCTCCCAGGGGCGGGGAGGGGCAAGCGGCGGCTCCCCGCCCCTGGACCCCTCCCCTCCCTCGCTACACCTGCACCGCAGGTGCGGTGCAGGTGAGCGGCCGTCGATGGCACCTCTCGCAAGGTGGATCGATTGGCCGCCTCAGATTGATCGGTTCCCCCGCAAATGCGATCGCGGCGGTTCGAAGCACTATGAGAAAAGGCGCTGCCCCGCCGCTTTCGTGGGCGGGGGGTTTAGGGGTCGTAGGGGGAAAGGGGGGAGGGCATGTAATGGCCCTCCCCCCTTTCCCCCTGAGAAGAACGATCGAACGCCGTTAGTGGACGCGACCCTCGATCCACGCCTCGATCTTCTCCTCGAGGACATCCAGCGGGATGGCGCCATCCAGCAGCACCGCATCGTGGAAGGCGCGCACGTCGAACGCATTTCCGAGGCGCTCTTCTGCCCGGCGCCGCAACTCGCGGATCTTGAGTTCCCCCATCTTGTAGGCCAGCGCCTGGCCGGGCCAGGTGATATAGCGGTCGACCTCGTTGCGCACGTTGAGCTCGGTCAGCGCCGTGTTCTCCATCAGGAACGCAATCGCCTGGTCGCGGGTCCAGCCGAAAGCGTGCATCCCGGTGTCGACCACCAAACGGCACGCCCGCCACATCTCATAGGTCAAGCGTCCGTAGTCGTTGTAAGGATCGGTGTAGAACCCGGCTTCCAGTCCGAGGCGCTCGGCATACAGACCCCATCCCTCGACGAAGGCGGTGAATCCTTCGAAGCGGCGGAATTCGGGCAGATCCAGTTCCTGCTGGAGCGCGATCTGCAGGTGATGCCCCGGCACGGCCTCGTGCAGCGAGAGGGCCTCCAATTCGTACAACGGCCGACTGGGCAGGTCGTAGGTGTTGATGTAGTAGGTGCCGGCGCGGGAGCCGTCGCCGGCGCCCTCCCAGTAGTAGGCCGTCGTCGTCTGCGGCGCCACGTAATCCGGCACGGCCTTGAGGCCGTACGGCAGGCGCGGCAGAGTCCGGAACAGGCGCGGCAGCTCGCCGTCCATGCGCTTGAGGATGAAGGCGACTTCCTTCATCAATTGGGCGCCGCTTTCGACATAGAAACGGGGTTCGCGGCGCAGGTACTCCCCGAACGCGGCGTGATCGCCGGCAAAGCCGACCTTGCCTCGGAGGGCGTCCATCTCCTGGCGGATGCGCCTTACTTCGCGCACGCCCGTCTGGTGGACCTCGGCCGGCGCCACCGGCAGCGAAACGTTCATCCTCACCCGGTGCTCGTAGAAGCGCTCGCCGTCCGGGAGGTCCGCGGCGGCGATGGTCATCCGCGCCCCGGGCAGGTAGGTCTCTTCCATGAAACGGAGCAGCGTGCGGTAGGCGGGGACGATGGCGCCCCCGATCACCCGGCGGGCCTCCGCTTGCAGCCGGTCCCTTTCGCTGCCCGGGATCGTTTCGGCGACGGTGGTGAACGGCTGGTATAGGGCGCTCTGGGCCGGGTCGTCGGTGATGAACGCGGCGATCGAGCTCTGGGTTCCGTCGAGCGCCGGGCGCGGCTGGGTCATCCCGCTGCGCAAGCCCTCGCGCATCAACCCGATTTCGCCTTCGCAAAAGGCGGGATAGCCGGCTAGCCGCGACAGGTAGTCCTCATAATCTTTGGCCGATTGGAACCGGACGACGGACGCCAGGTCGGCGAAGAACGTGTGAAACCCGCCCATGCGGCTAATCGGCATGCGGTAGACGTGGAACTCGATTTCGGCCAGGGCATCCTGCTTCAGCCGGCGGAAGACGTCGAGGTTGAGGCGGTCCTTGGCCGAGAGGCGCTGGTGGTCGATCCGCTCGACCCGGCTCAGGAACCCTCGCAGCCGCTGCGCCTGGCGCTCGGCCTGGGCTTCGCTGGCTTCGGGGAGGCGGTCGTTGTAACGCTTGTCGCCGGCCACGGTGGCGAAGAACGGATCGTCCTGCAGGTGGGCTTCCCATTCCTCCTGGAAGATCGCCTGCAGATCGCCGGCGGGGTCTCCTTTGTCGGTCATGTGGACTCCTTGGACTCCAGCGATGACTACCAATCGAACCTCGTGGGGATTCCTCTGCCCTTCGGGCCTCGGAATGACATCAACGCGGGTAGCATGGGTCACTCCTGCAATGTCATTCCGAGCACCCTGAGCCCTTCGCTTCGCTCTCGCCAGGCTCCGTCGAAGGGGGCGAGGAATCCCCTGGACGCGCGAGGGCGAAACTTGCCCGAACCGGGCGGCGGCCGCTTTTGCCGCTCGGCGGCCGCGGCATTGCGATAACTACTGCGCCTCTGCCGTTGCCATCCGCTCCGGATCGGCATCGATGCGGATGTAGAAGATCGAAGTCGCTCCGCCGTCTTCCGGGGCGGCGACGATGATCAAGACCGAATCCCGCGTCTGGCCTTCCTTGTAGAAGGCGCACATGCCGCCGACGTCGGCCGCTCCGGCGGCCGTCAGGCCACAGCCCGTGTCCTCGCGGTCTGCCCAGCCCTCCCTCGTCATCCGCTCATTGGTGTAGAAAGCCTGGACCTCCTCCGAGGAGGTGTCGCTGGTGAAGGCGATGAACTCGAGGTCGCCGCCGGCGTCGCCCGCCCCGCTCATGATGGCCTTGGAGGCCGCTTCGACCGCCAGACGAATGACGAGCGGCAGGTCGAGGTCGACTTGGTCCGCTCCCGGATAGGGCGGGACGTCCGACCACAACGAAGCGGCCGTGCCGGCCTCGCCCCCGGCGACCATATCGCCAAGGTTCCCCAAAGGACTACAAGCCAAGACCGCCCCCATCAAGACAGCCACAAACAGTACCGCCACCCTCTTGTGCTTCATTCGTCACCTCCTCGTAGGCGCAGCCGGCCCGATGCGGGACAGGTTCGCAAGGCGCCATTCTAGCGCCGCCATTGGGGCCTTGACAGACCCATCGGGAAACCTGTATATATAGATAGACAGGTAGACATGTTCGCCACGCCCACCCTGGACAAGTCCAGCCCGATTCCGCTCTATTTACAGCTTGCCGGCCGCCTCGAGGCGCTCATCGCCGAAGGCGCCTACCCCGTCGGGGCCAAGCTGCCCGGCGAGGAGGAACTTGCCCGGCAATACGACCTGAACCGCAACACCGTGCGGCATGCGCTGTCGCTCTTGGTGCGCAACGGGCTGGTGCGAACCGAACGCGGCGTGGGCACCTTCGTCCGCCGGAGCCGCCTGCTGGCGCCGATTCACCGTCTCGACCGGATCACCTCCTTCGTCGACGACTTCACCCTAGGCGAGGTCAAGGCCGAAGATGCCCTGCTCGCCCGCGAGAAGGTCCGAGCGACGCATGACCTGGGCGACAAGCTCGGCGTCCCCCGCGGCGCCGACCTGGTTCGCATCGACCGCCTGCGCCTGGCCGACGGCCTCCCTTACGTCCTGGAGCGCCAGTACTACGACCATGCCCGCTTCGGCCGCCTGCTCGAGATCGACATCCAGGGGTCGCTCTATCAGCTTCTGACGCGCGAGTTCGCCGTCGACCTGCACCGCTCGCAGCAGACTCTGCGCGCCGTCCGCCCGCCGCACCAGGTCGCCCACAAACTGCAGATCTCGACCGACGTCCCGTGCATGTTCCTGGAGAGCCTGACCTCCGACGCGCACGGCCGCTGCCTGGAAGTGCTGCAGGCCTACTACCGCGGCGACCGCTACATCTTCCGCGTCGAATCCGGCCGATACGCCGATGAAACCATCCCCGGGAGGACCCCATGAGCATCGTCACCGCCAGAGAAATGCTGATCGAAGCCACCAAGGGTAAGTACGCCGTCGGAGCGTTCAACATCACCAGCCTGGTGCAACTGGAGGCCGTCGTCGATGCCGCCGTCGAGACGAAGTCGCCGGTGATCATCCAGACCTCGGTGAAACCGTCCCAGTTCTACAAACCGGCCGTGATGGTGGCGATCTACCGCAGCCTGGCCGAGTCGGCGCCGGTGCCGGTCTGCCTGCACCTCGACCACTGCACCGACGTCGCCTACTGCAAGACCTGCGCCGACGCCGGCTACACCAACATCATGATCGACGCCTCCAAGCAATCCTTCGAAGAGAACATCCGCCAGACTAAGGAAATCGTCGACCACTGCCACGGGCACGGGGACATTTCGGTCGAGGGCGAGCTGGGGACGGTCTCCGGCGTCGAGGACCAGATCAAGGTCACCGAGGACGAAGCGCAGTTGGCCAATCCCGAGCAGTCGGTCGAGTTCGTCGAGCGCACCGGACTCGATCTGTTCGCGCCGGCCATCGGCACCGCCCATGGTGTCTACAAGACCAAAGAGCCGAAGGTCCACTTCGAAAGGCTGGAAAAGGTCTACCAGCTACTGAACGGCGAGAGGGTGCGCGTGCCCTTGGTCGTCCACGGCGGCACCGGGCTTCCGCCGGAATACGTCGAGCGTCTGATCGCCATGGGCGGCTCGAAGTTCAATGTCTCGACCGAGCTCAAGTACACCTTGATCGACACAACCCGCGAGTACATCCAGGCTCACCGCGAGGAGTACGACCCGGGCAAGGTCGATGCCGCCGTGCGCGACGCCACCCGCAAGGTCGTCATCCATTGGATGGAAATGCTCAAGAGCCCGGGCAAGGCGTAATCTTGCATCTTGGAGGGCCCGTAGGGGCGAAGCATGCTTCGCCCCGACAACCCCTGGCCGTGATGATGACACCTCCTCCCGCCCCACCCCCTACCCCCTCTCCGCTGAGTGGAGGACTCCTTCCAGCAGAAACATGGCGGAGAGGGGGATTGAGTTTGAGGGGGAAGGGGGTGGCGAAGCCACCCCCTTCCCCCTCAAGAATCCCTCCCTCCCCCTGCCTCTCAAGCAGGCGAGCCCCTCGCGCCACTGCAGGGGGAGGGTAGGGTGGGGGTGGGTTCGGACGCCGACTGTCAACGAACGAGACGCTTTCCGCGATCACGCTTTCTCAGGAGAAACCGCATGAAATCGATGGAAGAGTTCTACGTCCCGTGGCTGAAGGGACAAAAGATGTACATCTCGTCGCACATCGAGCTGGCCTGGCGCGATCCATCGCTGCACCGCATGATGTCGAACGAGAACCCCAATCCCCCGTCCCCCAAGGTCCTGGCGGCGATCGACAAGTACGCCCGCCTGGCCCACCGCTATCCGGACCAGGGCCTGGCGGTGCGCGGGGTGATCGCCAAGATCAACGGGCTGGCCGGGCCGGAGAACGTCATGCTCGGCAACGGCTCGAGCGAGATCTACGACATGATCTGGCGCAGCCTGGTGGCCCCTGGCGAGGAAGTCATCCAGCACACCCCGTGCTTTGGCATCTACAAGCTGCGCTGCGCCGCCGTCGGGGGGACTCTGGTCTCGGTCCCGATGCGCCTGGTCGACAAGCAGCTGCTCTACGATCCCGAAGCGATCCTGGCCGCCATCACGCCCAAGACCAAGGTCATCGTCATCGCCAACCCCAACAACCCCACCGGCAACTTCATGGAAGCGGAGGCCTTCGTGCGCATCGCCGAGACCGGCGTGCCGTTCGTCGTCGACGAAGCCTACGTCGAGTTCGCCGGGCTGGGCCAGTCGCAGGTGGCGCTGACCCAGAAGTACCCCAACGTCATCATCACCCGCACCCTGTCGAAGGCCTACGGCCTGGCCGGGCTGCGCTTCGGTTATCTGATGGCCGATCCCCAAGTGGTGGCGGCCCTTGCCGCCATGCTCATCCCGTGGAACCTGGGCACGATCGCCATGTGGGCCGGCCTGGCGGCGCTGGAAGACACGGAAGCCCTCAAGGAACGCGCCCAGTTCAACAACGGCGAGGTCATGTTCATCGAGGAGTCCCTCAGCGACGTCCCCGGCCTGACCGTCTTCCACTCCTACGGCAACTACATCCTGTTCGACGCCCAGGGCGCCGGGGTGAAGGGCAAGGACATGGTCGACTTCGCGTTGAAGCGCGGCCTGATCTTCCGCCCGCAATCCGAGATGTACGGCAGCGACGGCTGGTTCCGCATCACCATCGGTTCGACCGAGGAGAACCGGCTGGCGATCCAGGCCGTCCGCGATTTCTGCAGCCACTGACACCGGGAGGTCCTCCGTGGGAACCATCCAAGCCATCTTCTTCGACCAGGACGGCGTGATCATCGACACCGAGCGCGACGGTCACCGGGTGTCCTTCAACGAAACGTTCAAGGAATTCGGGTTCTCTTTCGAATGGGGCGTGCCCGAGTACCACGAGCTGCTGCAAATCTCCGGCGGCAAGGAACGCATGAAGCACTACCTGCAGACGAAGGGCTTCGGCAAGCCGGTCCCGCCGGAGCAGGCGGACGACCTGATCGCCCGCATGCACAAGCGCAAGACCGCCCTGTTCATCGAGATGGTCGAGAGCGGCCGGCTTCCGCTGCGGCCGGGAATCCACCGCTTCATGCGCGAGGCCGTCGCCGCCGGGTTGAAGCTCGGGGTGTGCACGACTTCCAGCGAGAAGGCGGCCCACGCCATCGCCTACCAGATCCTCAAGGACATCCCTTTCGAGGTGGTCCTGGCCGGCGACGTCGTCGAGAAAAAGAAGCCGGCGCCCGATATCTACAAGCTGGGTCTCCAGAAGACCGGGCTGTCGCCGGAAGATGTCTTCGTGGTGGAGGACTCCCGCAACGGCGTGCTGGCCGGGAAAGCCGCCGGCTTGCGCGTCCTGGCGACGACCAATGTCTATACCGAGAAGGAAGACCTGTCGCCGGCCGACGTCATCGTCAGCTGCCTGGGCGATCCGGACGGGGAGAAAGCCGTCCTGCGCAAGGGCCCGGCTCAGGCCGTGCGCGACGGCCTCGTGCACGTCGAGGCGATGGTCGAGGTGTTCTCGGGTTGAGATCCTGAGGTATCACGGCCCTGGTGGAATGGGCCGGCGCGAACGAAACCCGTAGGGGCGAAGCATCCTGGCACCGCCCGCTAGGGCAGGTGTGCTTCGCCCCTACTCGATGGAGCCGTAGCTCCCCGCGAGCTTGAAGCTCGCCGGGAGCTCTTGATGGCCTCGTAGGACTCCGTGCGACCGTGGGACAGTGGGCACACTCTGAGGGAGACACAGCCAGGTTTAGATCCCTCGAAGCATGGCGCGGGCCCGCAGCACCAAGGAAGCAGTTGCCCGCGCCACATCGGCCGAGAATCCTTGCCAGAGTTCACGGGGCTTGCGCCGCTCGAAGCGAGTTCCACCGGCGCGCCTGGAATCCACCAAAAGGCTGAAATCTGGAGGCAGAAAGGCATCTACCTGGCGGTGGCTTGCCCCCTGGCGACCTTGTTGTAGGGCCTCATCTACTTTCAACCGAGTCAGATCCTCGTAGGCCTTCATCCCTCACCTCCTGCCGCTGTCAATACTGACCCTACCTGGCAGACCGGGGGGTGGTCACCCCCTATTCGGGGGGAAAAGGGGTGGATTCGGTCTAGAATCACTTTGAGACGTCGAGTCCTGATGACGCGGCCTGGGCCCCCTTCATGGATGGACCGCTTCAGCGAGCGGGAGATCGAGATCCTTCGACTTATGACTGAGGGTCTCTCTAATCGCGAGATCTCTCAGCGGTTGGCGCTCTCCCCCGAAACGGTCAAGTGGTACAACAAGCAGCTCTTCTCCAAACTGGGGGTTACCAGCCGCACTCGCGCGGCGGCCGCCGCCGCCGAATACGGGCTCCTGAAGGCGCCCGCGCCCTCAACCAGAGATCAGCCAGCAGTCCGCAAAAGCAACCTGCCGGCCCAAGTCACCTCGTACGTCGGGCGAACGAAGGAAATCGCCGAGGTCAAGCAGCTGCTCAGGTCCTCCCGATTGGTCGTTCTGACGGGTGCCGGTGGAACCGGCAAGACCCGCCTAGCCTTGCAGGTGGCCGGCGAGCTCCAGGGACACTACCGCGAAGGAGTCTGGCTGGCGGAACTGGCCACCCTAAGCGAGCCCGGCCTTGTGGCGGATGCCATCTGCCGCGTGTTCGACCTCAATATTCCGGGCGGAGCCTCTCTGGTCGACGTGCTGAGGCGGTTTCTTTCATCGAAGCATGTTTTGCTGCTCCTCGACAATTTCGAACACCTGTTGGGTGCCGCGCCGCTCGTCGGGGAGTTGTTGGCCGCCGCGCCTCAGTTGACGGTCTTGGCGACCAGCCGCGAGCGGCTGCACGTGTATGGCGAGCAGGAGTATTCGGTCCAACCGCTGCAGCTCCCCGATCTGGGACCAACAAGGTCCATTGACGGACTTCTCGACAATGAGGCCGTCGACCTCTTCATCCAACGAGCCCGAGCCGCCCAACCGCATCTCAAGCTGGACGACGACCAACTGGCCGCGACAGCACAGATTTGTATCCGCCTGGACGGGTTACCTCTGGCGATCGAACTCGCCGCCTCCCAAGCCAAGATCTTTCCGCCCTCCGTGCTGGCTGAACGCCTCGAGGGCAGTCTGCAGGCGCTCCCCAGCGGCCCGCGTGACGTCCCAGCACGCCAGCACACGCTGCGCGCCACACTGGATTGGAGCCACCACCTGCTTGGCGAGGATGAACAGATCCTCTTCGCCCAGCTGTCCGTCTTTCAGGGTGGCGGGACGCTGGAGAGCATTGAGCGGGTCTGCAGTGTCGGCCTGGCCGGACGCGTGAGCGAGGCGCTGGGCTCGCTGGTGGAGAAGAGTCTCGTCCTGGCTCGAGAGCCTTACCGGGGCGAGCTGCGGTTCGCCATGCTGGAGACGATTCGAGAATACGCCCTCGAACGGTTGACCTTGCGAGGGGAGGCCGAAGCAGTGCGTCACCGACATGCCTCCCATTTCACGGAGCTTTCCGAGCTCGCCCTGCGCGAGTTCCGCACGTCCCGCAATCGATACTGGATGGATCGCCTTCGGGCCGAGAACGACAACCTTCGGTCTGCCCTGGGATGGTCACTCCAAGGTGGGGAGGCCGGCTTGGGCGTACAGATGGCGGCCTCATTGCGCGACCACTGGTATTACAACGGCCTCGCCGCCGAAGGTCAGCACTGGGCCGCGTTGGCGCTCGAACGGTCAGAGGGTGTGGCGCCGGCCTTGCGGGCCGGCGTCCTGGCGACGGCCGGCGATCTCGCCTACGTCCTCAACGACCTCCTACGGGCAAGGGGCCTACTAGGGCAGGGATTGGCCGTCTATCGTGAAGCAGGAGATGAGCGCCAGGTGGCCTGGTGCAAGGCCCGAATGAGTGTTACCTATTTCCACACCGCCGACGAGATTCGTGAGGGTATCGCGCTAGCTCAGGAAGCTCTGGACAAGTTCCGCGAGTTGGGCGACAGGCCGGGGATGGCCGAAGCCTTGAATCTGCTTGGTGAACTCGCCCGGGTGGAAGGCAATTACCCTGCGGCCAAACGGTACTACGAAGAATGCCTGGAAACCGTAAGGGAGACTGGCGAACGGTTCCGGGAGGCCGTTCAGTACGATAACCTGGGGATCGTCGCCTACCACCAGGGGAATCCCGAGCTCGCTCAACGCCTCATCAAGCAGGCCTTAGCCATCTTTCAGGAGTTTCGCTCGCGTTACTTCTTGGCCATGGCACTCACCAGTCTCGCCGGGCCGACCGCCGCGCTGGGCAGACCCAAGCGAGCTGCCCTATTGCTGAGTGCCGCAGCGGCTCATCTGGAATCCTTCGACCTCAATCGGTTCCCCGCCGATCTTCCCGAGATCCGGCTCTTCCTCGAATCGGTTCGACGGGCCCTGAGCAAAGAGGAATTCCAGTCAGCCTGGTTGGCCGGCCAGAGAATGACTATCCAGGAAGCGGTCAACTACGCTTTGAGCGACGCCGACGACAGCGAGTAGGCGAGGGCTGGCGCGAGAGATTCCTAGCCACGGAAACCGGCCCGCAAGGTCTCAGTCCCCCGACAAAACGCGGAGGGGCCAGCATTCTTCCCCCTACGCTCCAAGCTCCCCGCGAGCTTGGAGCTCGCGGGGAGCTGAAATGTCAAGCCTTGATCTTTTCCCCCTTCGGATCGTAGAGCGGCTCCTTTTCGACGGTCAGCCCGATACGCTCGCCGAACAACTCGGTCTCCAGCCGCGTCCCCGCTTTGGCCAGGCTCAGCGGAAGATAGCCGAAGGCGATGCTCTTGCGGACCGTGTAACCGTAGCCGCCGGAGGTGATCCAGCCGATGACCCGGCCCTCGTGGAAGATCGGCTCGTTCCCCAGGCCGATGGCCGAGGGGTCGTCCAGGCTCAGGCAACACAGCTTCTGGCGGATACCTTCCTTCTTCTGTTTCTCGAGCGCCTTCCTTCCGCGGAAATCGCCCTTGTCGAGGCGGACGAAGAAACTCATTCCCGTTTCGTACGGGGTGTAGTCCGGGGTGATGTCGGCGCTCCAATAGCGGTAGCCCTTTTCCAGGCGCAGCGTGTCGATGGCTTTGTACCCGGCCGGCACCAGGCCGTGCGGCTGGCCGGCCTGCCACAGCGTGTCCCACAGCGCCTGGCCGTATTCCATTCCGCCGTAGAACTCCCAACCCTGCTCCCCGACGTAGGTCACACGCATCGCCAGCGCCGGCACGCTGCCGACGGTCAGGCGCCGTGCGGTCATGTAGGGGAAGCCGGCGTTCGACACGTCGTCGCGCGTTACGCTCTGCAGGACGGCGCGCGCCTTGGGACCCCACAACCCCAGACACATGTAGGAGCCGGTCACATCGTCGACCGACACCGAACCGTCATCCGGGGCGTGGACCCGAATCCAGTTGAGATCGTGCACGCCGAAGGCCGTCCCGGTAACGATCAGGAAACGGTCTTCGGCCAGGCGGGTGACGGTGAAATCGCATTCGATCCCGCCGCGCTCGTTGAGCATGGAGGTGTAGACGACGTCGCCCGCCGGCCGGTCGATATCATTGGCGCACATGGTCTGCAGGAACTTGACCGCTCCCGGCCCGCGCACTTCGATCTTGCTGAAGGAGCTCTCGTCGAACAAGCCGGCCGCCGCGCGCGTCTGCAGGTGCTCGTAGCCGACCGCCGGCGACCAATGGACGCCGGCCCAGCCGCGCGGTTTGTAACCATGATCGGCCTTGGCTTCGTGCGGCGCGTACCAGTTGGGCCGCTCCCAGCCGAACTTCTCGCCGAAGACCGCTCCCAGGTCGCGTTCGCGGCTGTTGGCCGGGCCGAGTCGGAAATTGCGCTCGGTCTGCCGCTCTTCCCCCGGCAGGTGGATGTCGTAGTAGCGCGAGTTCGACTCGACCGTGCGGTTCAGGGTGAAAGACTGGCTGACGTAGTGCGGCCCAAAGCGGCGCACGTCGAGACGCCAGCAGTTCCACTCCGGAGTGCCCTCGACGATCCACTCGGCCATGGCCTTGCCGATGCCGCCGGCCCCGGCCAGCCCGTGGGCGCAGAACGCGCACGCCACCCAGAAGCCGCGCACGTCGGTCGGGCCGAGCAGGAATTCTCCATCCGGAGTAAATCCCTCCGGCCCGTTGAGCAGCTGCACGATCTCGGCTTTCTCCACCGCCGGCACGCGGTGGATCGAGTTCTCCATCAGCGGCGTGAAGCGCTCCCAGTCGGGCGGCAGCAACTTGTATTTGAAATCGTCCGGGATACCGTCCAGGCCGAAAGGCTTGGGGTTGCGCTCGTAGCCGCCGGTGATCAGGCCGCCGACCTCTTCGCGCCAGTAAACCAGGTGGTCCGGGTCGCGCATCGTCGGCACGTCGTGGTCGAGGCCTTCGATCGGCTTGGTGACGAGGTACAGATGGGCGAAGGGGATGAGCGGCAGCGTGACCCCGACCAGGCGCGCCACCTCGTTGCCCCATTGTCCGGCGGCATTGACGACGATCTCCGTCCGGATCGTGCCGCGGTCGGTGACGACCTGGTCGACGCGCCCCTTCTTCAGCCCGATCCCGCTGACGGTGGTCTCGGTGAAGAAGCGTGCGCCGCCGTTCCTGGCGCCGGCTGCCAGCGCGTTGGTCAACCCGGTGGGATCGATGCTGCCGTCGGTCGGCGTGTAGACGGCGCCCAGGACGCCCTGCGGGTTCATCAGCGGCCACATGCGCTGGGCCTCTTCCGTGCCGACCATCTCCAACGGCATGCCGAAGGAGCGCGCATAGCCGACCTGCCGCTTCAGCTCTTCCATCCGCTCGGCCGAAGACGCCAGGCGCAATCCTCCGACCTCGCGCCAGCCGGTGTCGATGCCGGTCTCATCCTTCAACGTGCGGTAGAGGTCGGTGCTGTACTTCATCATGCGCGTCAGATTGAAATCCGAACGCAGCTGGCCGACCAACCCGGCCGAGTGCCAGGTCGAGCCGCAGGTCAGTTCGCCGCGCTCGAGCACGACGACGTCTTTCCAGCCCATCTTGGTCAAGTGATAGGCGATGCTGCAGCCTCCTACGCCGCCGCCGATGATGACGACGCGGGCCTGGGTCGGGAACTCAGACGCCATGCGAGGCCTCCTTGAGCCACTCGCTCCAGTGTAGGTCGCCGATCCCCTCGCCCGCGCGCTGGAAGTGCTTATCGGCGTAGTCGCGACCTACACTGGAG
>Ga0209751_10004114_pt1 | contig 13968 bp, 6 predicted proteins | sample RifCSP13_1_FD_184019 | JGI IMG/M metagenome (GOLD analysis project Ga0209751, IMG submission 184019) | Soil microbial communities from Rifle, Colorado - Rifle CSP2_sed 13_1 (SPAdes) (version 2) | ecosystem: Environmental > Terrestrial > Deep subsurface > Rock core/Sediment | place: Rifle... | reverse complement strand
ATGGCTTGCCCGTGATGCAGGGCCGGCCTGTGTCCCTCGCGGACTCCTGCTCCGGTCAGTGTTGCCTCTTGCGTAGCCAAGTTGGTCCTCCTTTCCTTGCTGCTACCGACAGCGTAGATGCGCGGCGGGCAGCCCTGCATCGGGCGAAATGCCCAATCTAGAAAGGAAGCCCTACGCCCCCGTCCTGGGACGAATTACCCATCGTCGTCGCTCCCTCAGGGCCGCCGGCGCTGAGGCGCCGACCTGGCGGAGCTAGCCACCCCTTGGCGGTACGAGACCCTTTTCAAAGGCGTATGCGGTCGCGGCGGAACGGTTCTCTACCCCGATCTTCACAAAGATGTTGCTCAAGTGCCGGGCCACGGTCTTCGTGCTCAGGACAAGGTCGTCCGCGATATGCTGGTTGCTGCGCCCTCTTGCCACCAGCAGTAAGACCTCCACTTCCCTGCGGCTGAGTCTGTCCGGGAACTCGGGTCGCTTGCGGGGTAGCGCCGGCGGCCCGCCCTCTAGCTGGGTTGCCAGTGCTACCGCGCGCTCCGTCCATGGGTCCATCCCGAGTTCCTGGAACTCCAAAAGGGCCTTCGCGTTAAGATCTCGCGCCCGTGCCTGCTCGGCGGTTCCCCGCTTCGCCAGGAAACGAGCCCAGTCGAGGTAAGTGCGCGCAAGCTCCGGGCGGGCGCCTGCTTCAACAGCGATCGCTACGGCGGCCTCGAATCGGTTCTCCGCCAGACTCCAGTCATCCAGAAGATCGGCCAGGATAGCGCGGATGCGGGGGACAAGAAACAGCCAACCGCTCGTAAAGCGCATGCCCTGATCGTGGGCGTAGGTGAGCGCCGGTTCCCAGCCGGGGTCGATCGTACTCGGCGATACGGCGGCAGCGATCTCGACCGATGCCGCGAAGGCTGCGACCGAGGCCACGTCCGGCCGTCCGATTCGGGATATTGCTAAGACTTGCCGCAGGTCGTCGGCGCCCAGGGCTTCACCTCGCTGCGCGCGCAGCAGCAGCCTGTAGATCGAGACGATGCCGCGCACGGCTGGTCCCGGGTCCTCAAACACTCGACCGGGGGCCACAAGCGTCTCCAGAGCGTCCTCAGCTTCCTCCCAGCTACCCTGAAGGCATCGGGCCCCCGCCAGGGCCGGGAGGAACATAGCCGCACCCCACGGATAGTGCGAGCGCTCCGTAGCCGCCATAGCGTCGCTAGCAGCCCGCTCTGCTCCCGCGAAGTCCCCGCGGAGGGTGGCCGCAGAGACGAGCGCTGACGTCACGGATGTGTACTCTGCCCAGTCCTGCGACCTTCTCGTCACCCGCTGACCGTCGGCCGCCGCGCTCTCCGCGTCCGCGATGTTCCCCAGCCATATCAGCGTCATCGGGAGGCGGGAGAGGGCCCAACCCTCCATCCAGGGATCATCAAGTTTACGCGCGGAGATGCCGCATTTTCGCCAACACTCAAGCGCCTCCCGTATTTCCAGCGTCTGGAACGAGGCGAGAGCTTTCGCCGTGTACCCCCATACCAGGACACGGTCGTTTCCCAGGCGCTCCCCAATTTCAACGATTTCATCCGCTGCGGCGACGGCTTTGTCAGTTTCTCTTGCGGTCCACGAAGCCTCGCTGATGATCTGCAGCGCTTCGGCGCGCTGAACCGGATGGTCGTCCCCGAGCTCGTTCAGCAACTGAATCAAGGGTTCCAGGTCCACTTTACCCCCGTAGCCGATGGAAGCCTGTGTTATGAGGCATCGTGTGCGCTCTGCCAGGACGCGTATTAGTTCCAACTTATCGCCGGTCTGTTCGAATCCCTCGACCGCCTGCTGGTAGTGAGCCGTGGAGGGGCCAACGTCCAGGTCCCGGTAGTAGGCGAATCCCGCTAACCGGTGCAGCACCGCGCAATCATGGATTGAGAAATCCCCCGCCTGTTGCATCGAGGTAACTGCCGCCTCGAAGTAGCGCGCAGCCTCCCCCCAGGCGTAAACCTCCAGTGCGTGATCTCCTGCACGGCGGCAAAACTCAACGAGTTTCACCGCCTCCGCCAGGGGACCGCTGTTCATCAGGTGATGAGCCAGTTCGCCTAAGTGGGACTCGATCGCGTCCCCGAACTGTTCTTCGAGGGCGCTGGCAATCTGCTTGTGGTACCGGTGTCGTCGCGGGGCGCTCGTTTCCGCATAAAGCTGATGTCGGATAAGCGGGTGAGCAAACCGGAACCCATCTCCCTCGTTTACCACGAATCTCTCGCGTATGGCGAGATCGAGCGAGTCTAGCAGCGTCTCCTCTTCAGCCTCCGCCACCGCCTTAAGCGTCCGGTATTCAAAAGCGTCTCCCAGGAACGCCGCCAGAGTGAGGACCCGGCGGTCCTGTTCGCTCAGTCCACCCAGGCGCGCGGCTATCGCATCCGTCACCTGGTCGGGGAGCTTCAACGCCTCGGCGGAAGCGGTTGTGACGAGGAATCCGCCCTTTTCAACAAGGGAGTTCGATGAACTCAGATAAGCCAGGGCCTCCTGCACGAACAGCGGGTTCCCCCTCGTGGCTGTGGCGACCGTCGACACCAGTTGATGCGATGCGCGGGCGAACCCCATGCCGCGAATCAGTTGCGCCACCTCGGATTCCGACAGCCCGGTCAGGGGCACGAGTTCGCACATCTCCTCGCGCTCTAGCCGGTCGATGGCGTGGGCAGCCTTCACGGTGAGCTCGTCGGGCCGGTACGTCGCCAGGATGAGCACCCGAACCGCGTCACGGAGCGCCGATTCGGTGATCGGGAGTGTAAGATGGGCCAACAGGTCCAGGGACGGGGCATCCATCCAGTGCAAGTCGTCGACGACCAACACCAGAGGTCCGCGCTCGGCCATGGACAGCAGCAGATTACTTACCGCGCCCACGACAAGTACCCGTCGGTCGTCCGGGGCCGAGACCTCTGCCACCGCTGTTCCGTCATCCGCCTTACCCAGGAGGCGCTGCACAATCTCAGCATCCCTGAACTCCATCGACGTTATGGCCTCCGGGTACCTGTCGGCCACCACTCGCAGCACCTCAATGAACGGCAGGTAGGGGATGGTGGATCCCTCGTAGCAGCGCCCATGGAGCACCGCGGCATGGGCTTCCAGCACCGGCCGCATTTCTCGCAGCAGCCGCGTCTTACCCAGCCCGGCCTCGCCGCCTATAAGAATGATACGCGGCCGTCCCGATTCAGCCGACGTTAACGCTGCTCTGAGCTCGCTCAGTTCAGCATTGCGACCCACAAATGGAGCTGACGCCGGGAAAAACGGCTGATCCCCGTGCCCAGCGGAGATATTATCCAACGTGCCCCCGGAAAATGCCTGGTAACTTATGCTACAACACCTGCGCCGCCTGTCAACCTCAGGCGAGGGGGCTCGGACTGGTGGGCGGTGCAGGGCTTGAACCTGCGACCTCTTGCGTGTGAAGCAAGCGCTCTACCGCTGAGCTAACCGCCCACAGGAGTAATTCTAGCAGGAATCTGGCTGGTGGCAGGGGGGGGATTCGAACCCCCGACACAGGGCTTATGAAGCCCCTGCTCTGCCGCTGAGCTACCCTGCCCCCAGATGCCGAGTGTAACAGCGGCTCCGTTAGGTCGGCAACGAAATCCGTACTTCGCCCTGTTTCCCGGCGTCCGCGCCCCCTTATCCTGTGTCTCGTGTTAAACCTTGCCCCCTCCGGCACCGTGGCGCGCCTCTATCTCCTTCTCGGCGCGGTCCTCTGGAGTAGCGGTGGCTACTTTATCAAGGAGATAGACGCCGGGGCGCTCAGTATCACCTTTTTTCGCTGCCTCTTTTCCGCTGCTTGGCTACTTCCCCTCCTGCCTGGCCGGCGGTTCCCGCGTCCCGTCGATGCAGCGGTCTCGATCGTCCTTTTCACAGGACTGCTCGCTCTTTACGTCGGCTCGACGAAGGAGACGACAGCCGCGAACGCTATCTTCCTTCAGTACACCGCGCCGGTCTATGTAATCGCGCTGTCGCCGCTGCTCCTGCGCGAGTCGTTGCGGTCGGCGGACACGATCCCACTGGCTATCTGCCTGGCGGGAATCGGCATCCTGTTCCTTGGAAACCAGGGGGCGGACGACGCCCGTGGTTTGTGGATGGGCCTTGGCAGCGGGGCGTTCTACGGCGTCTTCCTTCTTTCCTTACGGCGGACGCGTTACGCTGATCCCGTCGCGGTAACGTTCACCAATTGCCTTGGTGTCGCGGTGGTGCTCGCGCCGTTGCCTGGCGTCTGGGACGTCGGCGCTGTGGACCTGGAGCTCCTGGCGCTGATGGCCCTTGTCCAGTTTGCTATCCCCTATGTCTTCTTCACCGCCGGTCTGCGGCGAGTTCGCGGCGCGGAGGCCAGCCTGATAGCGCTGGCCGAGCCCGTGCTCAATCCCGTCTGGGTGGTGCTCTTGCTGGGCGAGGAGCCAACGACCGCCACCGTAGCCGGTGGCGCCGTGATCCTGGCCGGGCTTGCTGTCAGATATGTAGCCCTCCGCAATCGTGAATCCGATGCCGAGGAACCGGCGCCCGAAGCCGGAGATATGGCTGAGCCCACGTGAGCGGCCAGACCGGTGCCGTATACTCACTGGAGACATCGAGAGGCTCGCAGTATGACCAAGGTACTTGTCGTCGACGACGAACCGACTCTAGTCGCCACGCTTAAGTACAACCTCGAACGCGAGAAGTACGAAGTGATCACGGCGGCAAACGGCGCTTCCGCCGTCGAGATCGCTCGCTCGAGCCGGCCGGACGTCATACTCCTCGATCTCATGCTTCCCGGACTGGACGGCATAGAGGTCTGCCGCATTCTGCGGAAGGACCACAACGTGCCTATTTTGATGCTCACCGCCAGGGGTACCGAACTCGACAAAGTAGTCGGACTGGAAGTCGGCGCCGACGATTACTTGACCAAACCGTTCGGGATGCGGGAGCTGATCGCCCGCGTGAAGGCCCTCTTGCGACGCTCGGCCGCTTGGCACGAAACCGAGGGCAATGTGTTCGTTGCCGGCGATCTGCGAGCAGATATGGCGCGGCGGCAGGCATTCAGGGGTGACGACCCGCTCGTGATGAAACCGAAAGAATTGGAGCTATTGGCGTTCCTGATCCGCAACAAGGGGCGCGCGCTCACACGAGAGCAACTCCTGTCGCGGATATGGGGATACGACTTCGCCGGCGATAGCCGCACCGTAGACGTACACGTGCGCTGGCTGCGTCAGAAAATCGAGGAGCAGCCCGACTCTCCGCGGCGCCTGGTGACTGTGCGTGGCACCGGCTACCGGTTCGAGGGCTGAACGCTGGGCCGGCCCCTCGTCTTGGCGCTCCTCGCGACAATGGCGTCCGTCGTCGCTGCGGTGCTAGGTTTCTTCGGTGCCTCCCCTATCGTGCTTGCTATCATCGCGGCGATGGCAGCCATGGGGTCGGGCTCGTGTACGGTGTTTCTTGCACTGCGGGCTCGGGAACGGCGGGCGCTTGTGCAAACGGCGCGCCGCGTCGCCTCTGGCGATCTCTCAGCTCGTGTTCCGGGCGATTTGTTTCGCGACGACGGCGGTCCCGCCGTTGCGTTCAACGAGATGGCCTCCAGCCTCGAAGCCCTCGTCGCCGCCGCTGCCACGGAGCGTAGCCGCCTCCTCGCCGCCCTGAACAGCAGCATCGATGCGGTCGTAGCGGTTGATCAAGACTCGGGAGTGACCTTCGCCAACACAGCTGCCCGCGAGCTGTTTCAGCGGGGCGACACGGAGCTGGCCGGCCACCCTTTCGTCTGGACATTTCCGGACAATCAGGTGGTGGAAGCGCTGAAGATCACCCGAGAGGAGCGACGCCGCGAAATTCGGCTCATCGAGCGGCCGGGCAAGCTCTACTACCAGGTGATCACCACGCCGATCCTCGAAGGTGGAGACTGGTCGGCGCTCGCAGTCTTTCACGACATAACGGACGTGCGGCGCGTTGAGCAAGTGAGGCGTGATTTCGTGGCCAACGTTTCGCACGAGTTGCGCACGCCGCTTGCCGCCGTGAAATCGGTTGTCGAGACGCTGCAGGGCGGAGCTCTTGACGACCGAGCCGTGGCCGAGGAATTCCTGGCGCGGGCGGACGCCGAGATTGATCGACTCGTGCAGATGGTCGAGGAGCTACTGGTACTTTCCCGCATCGAGTCCGGCGAGATTCCGCTCCGGTTGGAGCCTCTAGACCTGCAGACTATCCTCGATAGCTCCGTGGCCAGGCTCCGCCCCCAGGCGGAGAGGCGCAACCTGTCCCTCGGCCTTGATATCCCCCCGCGGCTGCCGGCGGTAAGAGGAGACGCCGATCAGCTGGAGCGTGCCGTGCTGAACCTCCTGCACAACGCGCTAAAGTTCACGGCTGATGGCGGGGCAATACAGATCACGGCGGAGGTCGTCGATCGCGCCGTCGCGGTGCACATCGACGATAACGGCGCGGGCATCCTCCCAGAGGACCTACCACGAATCTTCGAGCGGTTCTACAAGGCGGACCGCGCGCGCGGCGGCGTCGGCACCGGCCTCGGGCTTGCTGTCGCTAAGCACACGGTTGAGGCGCACGGCGGCACAATCACCGCGGAAAGCGAACCAGAGAGAGGTTCTCGGTTCACATTCACGCTGCCCATATCTGACAGCGACTGAGGGAGCTCTACCGCCGTGACCTTGGCGACCCGCCCGTTCGTGGTAGCTCCGCGGGGGTTGGTTCCGGCGTTGGCGAGGGCGGCGTCGCAGGCGGCGTCGTAGACGGGGAGGAACACCCGGAGTTAACCGGTATCGGCGCGGCGGACGTGCTCAATTCAAGGGAGACTGTGGAGGACTGCCCCGGGGGCAATACGATCGCAGCCGTCTCCGTTGCGCCAAAGTAAATCAGCAACGCTGAGTCGTTCAGATCGCACTCTCGAGCAATGTTGCGACTCGCCGGCGAGTAGTCAAAGGCGAACGGGAAGGCGTGCGTCCAGGACGCGTACGCCATCGCGTCCGATATCGCCAGCCCCGGTGACGACACACGTACGGCGATAGCCGTGGCATCCAGATCGTTGGGCGCCACTGTCGCGACTCCCGGCGCCGGGGAGAGCAGGGCCTCTGTGGAGAGCGGCGGTCCATCACCCGGACTCAGCGTAGGGCCGTCGTCCCCGCCGGGCGCTGCGTCCAGCAAGTAGCGCACACCCAACGCTAGGGGCACGTCTCCCCCGTTCGTCAATGATGTCCGCAGCACAACGGCTGAATCCGCAATACTCGACCCTGTCACCTCGATCTCCGAGCGTATAGTCAGGTCATCCGGGAACATAGCTTGGCCGGCCAGCGTGGCTGTCGTCCGATATCCTCTCGATCCGATCGGCTGAACGACGCTGTAGTCATCCAGGACCCTGACACTGTTGGCGGATGCCGCCCCGGTCGTCGTCTGAACATAGTCCGTGCCGGTCGTGTAAGACCGCACGGTCAAATACGACGACTCCGCGTCTTGGCCCGAAGCTCCGGCGTGCAGCACCTCCCGTCCCGCGCCTGCGGGATGGTCCGTTCCCGTGATCACCGTAAACGTCCCGATCCCATCCTCCCCGGCAGCGTCCTCCACGATGACTCTAAAGATGCCGTTTCCTGCGTCCGCCGCATCCGCTCCGGCGTCGTGGCGCCCGGTGACGGCGAGGGCCGCCGCAAGGCCAACGAAAACTATCAGTCGCATGCTCAAGGTCTAAATTGAAGTGGCTGTAGTGTAGCAGACACAACTTCCCAATCAAGGGCGTCCTCTTGGCCGTCTTCAAACCGGGGGGCGAGTCGATTATCATCAAGGAACGTAGTCCCGTGGCTGTGATACCTATGAAAGCCAGTTCGAGATCGAGCCCTGCCGGACTTCGAGCGTATCTGCCGGCGCCCCTGATCCGCGCCTGGGCGGCGGACGCCGCGCGTGACCCAGTTTGGGGTGAGTGGATCGCGGGTTCGTTGATGCACTGCGATGTGACCGGTTTCACCGCCATGTCGGAGCGCCTCGCAGAACGCGGAAAAGAGGGCGCCGAGATTATGGCCGCAGTCCTCAATCGATTCTTCGAGCGGATGCTTGGAATCGCATCGTCGTGGGGTGGCGAGCAGATGAAGTTTGGCGGCGACGCCATGCTTCTGCTGTTTAGCGGAGCGGAAAACGCCGCTCGCTCGGCGGCCTGTGCGCTTGAAATGCAGAGGACCATGGCGGAGTTCAAAGCCGTCCGCGCCGCCGGAGAGAGCCATGCCTTGCGCATGCGCATAGGCATCCACAGTGGGTCCTTCTTCGGTGCCTCCGTGGGCGATCCGAATAACCTCTTGCACTTCCTCCTCCTCGGCCCCGACGTCAACCACGCTGCGGCCGTGGAACCCGTTGCCTCTCCAGGCCAGATCGCGGTCAGCGAACCTACAGCCGGCGAGCTGGCCGGCACTGCTCGTCTCTTCCCCGTGAAGGATGGGATATGGCGTGTCAGCCGGTTATTGCGCACGGTCTCCCGCCCGCCGGATAGGACTGCCGGGCCTCTGCCATCAGTCGTCAGGCGTTACCTGCATCCCATCCTCGCGGAGCGTGCTGCTCAGCCGACGGCTCTTCTCGGCGAGCATCGAAGGGTCACCATCGTCTTCATCAACGTCCTCGGCCTGTCTCCGCTGCTGGCGAATGGCCGCGAGGGGCAGGCGCTGGCGGAGGCGGATGCCTACCTCAGAGCGGTCCTCGATTCTCTCGGGTCGCACGGCGGATTTCTTGTCGGCAGCGATGCCTCTGACCAGGGTGACAAGCTAATCATCGTTTTCGGCGCCCCTGTCTCACAGACCGATCCGGCGAGGAACGCCCTGGAATTCTCGCTTGATCTCAACGAGCGACTTATCGCTTCCGGGCTTAGCCTGCGGCATCGCATCGGCGTCAACACCGGCTTCGTCTTCGCCGGTGAAATAGGGCCCTCTAGCCGTCGTGAGTACACGGTCATCGGCGACGCGGTTAACACCGCCGCTCGCCTCATGAGCGCCGCGCATCTCGGCGAGATCGTAGCGTCAGAAGAGACTGCGCTGGCCGCTCGCGGCGACATTGCCGTTCGGATGATGCGGCCGCTGAAAGTCAAAGGGAAGACCGCTCCGGTGAGGGCCTGTCGCGTCTCGCGTGCAGCCGGGGCTGTCCCCGCAACCGGGCCCGAGTCGACGATTATCGGTCGCGACATAGAGATTGCCTCCCTGCTGCGACTAGCCCGTCGGGTATCGAAAGGGCGCTCAGCCTGGGCGTACGTCAGCGGCGAAGTGGGCATCGGGAAGTCCCGTTTATTGCGAGAACTCGAAGCCAGGCTGCGCACTGGCGGATGGCGAGTTCTCACCGGCCAATGCAATGCTCATTCTTCCCATGTCCCCTTCGGGATGTGGACGGGAGTCCTGCGGGCAATTTTCGAAGTTCGGTTCGGGCATGGAGTGGCCGAACTTGCCGCGTCCGTCGAGGCGCTGGCCACGGGCCATGGCGCGGCGGCGTCTCTAATCGGTGGGATCGTCTCGCTTGTTCCCGATCGAGCGACAGTGCCCGGGCCCCGGGACGAACGTGGTGGTCGTAAAATGATCAGTGATGCGGTCGTGGCGGCGATTACTCGCGCCGTTTCTACGCATCCCATTGCACTGCTTGTTGAGGATGCGCACTGGATCGACCCAGCCTCCCTGAGGTTGCTCGCTGACGTGGTGGCCCGCGTTGATACGCGCCTGTTGCTCCTGGTCTCTTCTCGTGAGCAGATTGTCCCGGCGGCTCTTCGCGAGGCGCGCCGTGAACACGCGGTGACCCTGCGCCCCCTGGCGGCAGAACACGCAGCGCGTCTCGTTGACATGTTTGGGGACGTGGACGCTGGTCAACGTGAAGCGGTGCTGGGGAAGGCTGGAGGCAATCCACTGCTGCTGAGCGCCTTTTCGCAGAGTACGAAGTTGGGTGGTCACCTGCCGGAGACAGTGGAGGATGCCATCATGTCGCGGGTTGACCTGCTGCCCCGGGCTCTGAAGGACGTCGTCCGCGTCGCATCCGTCATCGGCAGCACGTTCGAAGAAGCGATCGTTGACGAGCTCACCGACCTGTCGCGCGGGGCCGCTCGTGGGACATCCCTCAACCAACTGGTGCAATTGGGGCTGGCGAGACAGCACCCGGATCAGCGCGGCCTCTATTCGTTTTCACACGGCGTCGTCAGGGACGTTGTCTACGAAACGCTTCCCTACTCTCAGCGTCGCCGTTGGCATGGGCGGATAATCCAATACTACGAGAACTCCGGCGATGGACATCTGGAATCGGTCTGCGAGCTCCTCTTGCACCACGCGGGCGGCGCACAGGATCCGGCGAGGACGGTTCGCTACGCCTGTATGTCCGGCGAGAGGGCGGCCGGCATCTTCGCGGGTAACGAGGCGATCAACTACTACCAGCGCGCTCTGAGCGCTCTGCCCGAGCGCGACCGCACGGCCGTCGCCGATCGGAGCTTGCTGCTGGAGCGAGTCGGCGACTCCCTGGAAACTATGGGAAAGCACCGCGAGGCGGCCGGATACTATCAGGAGTCCCTCGAGACCTGGTCCGAAGTACCGCTTAACCAGCGCCCGAAGTTCATCCTCGCTGCATCGCTGGGTCTGGCAAGGCCCGCCGCGCTGGCGAGGAAGACTGCAGTATCTTTGGAAAGAGCCGCCGATTTCGAGGAGTCTCTCAGGTGGCTGGACCGCGCGCTCGCGGAGTTGCCCTCGGGCAAACCGCGGTTGGGGGCTCAAATCTGCGCGGCGAAGAGCGTCGCGCTCTTTCGGAAGGGGCTTTACCCGCAAGGCATTGAATGGGGGCGGCGAGCGCTGGCCATGGCAGCGAAGAGCCGCGACCGTCGGCAGACAGCGTACTCTCACAACATGCTGGCAAACTCATACATGGAGCACGGGGACCTGCGACGCGCGGTTGGACACCTCCGTCGGGCAGTGCGTATATATCACGATATCGGTGACTTCCCCGGACAAGCGTCGGCCAACAACAACCTGGGTATGTGCTACCACCTGCAGGGCGTACTCGATGCGGCTCTGTATCACTATCAGGTAGCCCTTCAGACCGACCAGCGCGTGGGTGATCTAGTGGATGCAACCATAGTCCGCAGCAATATCGGAGAGGCGCTCGTCACGGTGGGCCGGACGGAGGAGGCGATCGGTTACCTGGACGATGTCATCCAGGCGCATGCCAAGGGGGGTGAGCTCACCGGTGTCGCTGGACTCGCGCACCTCAACCTTAGCCGCGCGCATCTCGCGCGAGGAGATATCCAGGCGGCGGATCGGTCCCTTCGCTCCGCATCCAGGCTCCTCAAGCGTGCCGGTCAACAGGGTCTTTTGGTGGAAACTCATCTTCAGCGAGCAGAGCTCTTACTCGCCTCCGGGCATGTTCCGGCAGCGGCGCGGGTGGCTCGCCGCGCCCTCAGGAAGGCGCGAATCCTTCAGGCTGGCCTTTTAGAAGCGCGCGGAGAACGAATTGTGGGCGAAGCGCTTGCTCTATCTGGTCGGGAGCGGGAGGCCATGCCACGGCTGCGTTCTGCCATGGCACTTGCCCGCCGCGCCTCTGCAACCCACGAACAGGCGAGATCGTTGATTGCGCTTGGGAGCGTGACGGCGGCGCGCCGGCCGAACGCTCGGGCAGCCTCGTTGCTCCGCCGAGGGTGTCGGCTCCTCGACCAGGTCGGAGCAAAAATTGAGCTGCAACATGCCCGTGACCTTCTGAGGCGGGCGGAATGATGAACGTGCTGCGTATCGCACTGGCGCTGCTGTTTATATCCGTGCTCGGTCTTTGGACGCAGGCGAGCGGTTCCTCTCCTATCGAAAGCGAGAACACGACCGGAGAGGTGCTGGTGCGATTTGACGTGGCCAGCGGACCCGGGTACGAGGTGCGAACGCTGGTCGCTCACGAGGATGTGCTCTCGCTGGGTGAGGCCGTCTACAACCGTCGCCTGGACCTTTGGCGGATCCGGCCGCACGACGGCACGTCGGCAGAAGCGCTGGCTGAGGCGCTGCGGGATCTTCCCGGCGTATCCGCTCAACCGAACTACCTTTACAGCCACGCGGTGGCTCCTGATGATCCGTTGTACCGGGAACGGCAACTCCCGTATTACGCAGCCGTCAATGCGCCCGCGGGGTGGGATGTCGAGACGGGTGACGCCGGGATCCTCGTGGCCGTAATCGATGGTGGTGTGGACATTGATCATCCGGAACTTGATAGCCGCATCTGGACCAATCCTTCTGAATTGCCCGATGGTCTGGATAACGACAACAACGGTTGCGTCGACGATGTCAACGGTTGCAGCTTTCAGGGTGCAACCCCCACCGGCGATGTCACAGACCAGGATGGGCACGGCACCTTTGTCTCCGGCATCATCGCCGCGGAGACGAACAACGGGGCGGGGATTGCCGGCGTCGCCTGGAACGCCACGATCATGCCGGTTCGCGCGCTTGACTCCAGCGGAATCGGTACGACCGAGCAGCTCATCCAGTCGATCCTCTACGCTGCCCAGTCCGGGGCGAGAATCCTGAACCTGTCCCTCGCCCTGGTGCCGGTGGCTGGAAAGTGCCCCGGAGACCTCCTGGTTGAATCAGCGCTTGAGCAGGCAAGCCAGGTATACGGAGCCCTGATGTTCGGCGCTGCCGGGAACTTCGATCTGAAGTGTGTCACCTACCCGGGCTCCAGTGCCTACGCGATCGCCGTCGGCGCTTCCGGCCCGCCCTCGCGGCCTGATATTCGAGCGCTCTTCAGTAACTGGGGCCCTGAGGTCGCAGTCGCCGCTCCCGGTGTCGACCTGGTATCGACTTGCCCCGTCCCGACAGTGGTCCTAACTTCGTACTGTCCCGGTACTGAGTTTGGGTCTGGCAGCGGCACCTCGTTCTCCACGCCCATGGTGACCGGACTCGCCGCGTTGCTGTTGTCCCATGACCCTCAGATGTCCAACGCCGAATTGCGTGCAAGGCTCACGTCGACGGCCGTCAACCTGCCGGATGAGAACCACCCGAACTGGGATGGAGCGGGGCGTATCGACATGGGTGCCGCCCTGGGAGCCGAGTCAGCATACGCCGTGATTGACGTCACGGCGCAGGAGGAGGCCCGCCTAACTGTCATGCTTCGGGTCGGGGCGGCAGATTCGCCCCTCTGTTCCGCGATCGTCTGGGACGGCACGGTGACCAGGACGGAGATTGTGAAGGAAACATTTGCCAGACCGGGAGTACAAGGCTCATTCGGCGTGGGCGAGTGCGCCTCCTACTGGCCGCCTTCAGGCGAGCGCCCCTGGCGCCTCGACGTCGCAACTTCTGGGCCGAAAGCGGCGCTGCTCCAGGGCTGGAGCGCAGTGAGAGGAGCGGCTGTCTGTGCCGTCCCTGGTTTGCCGGCGGTCGTGCCGCCGGCGGCGCCCGGTTCATTCCCCAACGCCTGTGCGGTTGGTACCACCGTTGCCAATGACGAGCCGGAAAGCGCCACAAGTGTGGAGCCGGCGGCACTCCCGCTGCGCTTCGAACCCGACCTGCGTCACGCAACCCGCTCGGATGACCCGGCGCCATCGTGCTTGCCCCCGCCGACGCCGGTCACGTCCAGTTTCAGCCGGAGCGTCTGGTATCGCATTGAACCGTCTGGATCGCCGTTCGCGATCGCCGCGGACACCTTTCATACCGAAGTGGATGTTCGCCTGCCCACCGTGAAGACGGTCCTCGTGGCGTATCGAGAGACCGCCGGAGGCCTGCAGGAAGTCGCCTGCAACGTCCTGCACAACCCGGCTGCAAAACTTATCGACTCACGGGTCGTCTGGAAGGCCGATGGATCATCGGCCTACTACCTCATGGCCGCCGCCTTCCAGGCCATACCAATGGGCCGGCTCACCCTTAACATCAGTCCGGCGCTGCTCCCCCCCAACGACGAACCGGAAGCAGCGACCACTATCGCTCTCTCCGATCCCTATCCGGTGGTGCAGGCTGCCCACAGCGCGACCTTCGGAGAGGCCGATCCGCCGTTGTCCTGCGTGCCCTTCTACGGATACAGCGTCTCCGAAGG
>Ga0209751_10004113_pt1 | contig 13969 bp, 12 predicted proteins | sample RifCSP13_1_FD_184019 | JGI IMG/M metagenome (GOLD analysis project Ga0209751, IMG submission 184019) | Soil microbial communities from Rifle, Colorado - Rifle CSP2_sed 13_1 (SPAdes) (version 2) | ecosystem: Environmental > Terrestrial > Deep subsurface > Rock core/Sediment | place: Rifle... | reverse complement strand
ATTCTTGTTCTTGGTGCGCTTATAGCCCTTAGAAACCAAGAATTTAGCCACCGCTTCCAGGATATCGCCTGGAGCTTTGTAGGCGCCGCCGATCTCAGAGGCTGGCTCGCCGTAGGCATCCAGCGTTTCCTGCAGGTCGCTGAACTCTGCCATCAGCAGCTTGGCCGTGCCCTGATAATCAAGGGCCTTGGTTTGGGTTGGGATCAGCCAGTGCATGAAATCAGGCAGCATGCTGAGATATCCTGTGGATCACCAAAACTGCGCCGGCCATGCCCAGCCATTCCAGCAACCCGCCGCCCAGCAGCCAGGCTGCGATCCCTGAAAACCAAAAACTGAGACACAGCGGGCACATCAACCCAATGATGATCCAGGAATCCCAACCTAAGCGCCGGCCGACGAACTCGCGCAGCTTCGCCATAAAAAACCATGGCCCGTTTTCGATGGCGATAAAATACGCCAGGCGGTATACGGCCAAGGTCGCCAAGGCGAGGGCATAAAAACTCACCGTTTGCCTCGCCTGCGGTTGGCACTGACCGCGGATGGCGTGCTAGGAATTTCCAATTCCGGCTCGGCCTGATCTGGGTGATAGGCCTCGGTAGGCGGCACGGGCGGTTTGATCTTGTCTTTTGGCTTGATCACCGCCTCGGGCGGCGCTTCGGGTGGCTGAACTGCAGCCGTTTTGGCTGACTCAGCCTCGGGCGCAGAGGCGGCCGCCGGCTGGGCGGCTTCGCCTGGGCGTTCCACGCGCTGCCAGCGCCCGGTTATCAACAGGAATTCCACGTCGGCGGGCTGGGCATCGATAAAACGCACGGTAGGGTTGCGCCCGCCCCGATAGGAGCGGCCGTTGACGGTAAAAGAGATGGCGCCAGCATTGACGCCCACGTACTCCAGACGCACGGTGGCGGGATAAACGGTCTGTGATTGAGATGCAGGGGGTTGATTGGTCATGCCTAATTTTCCTTTCGCTTGTAGAATGATACCAGCAGCACCAGAGTCGCCGCAGCAGGGTGACATTTTTTCACCTCCGTCGAAATAGGCCTCATAACGCTTCCGCAGCAGGCTATTGATCTCCTGCTCGCCCTTAATGCGCCGCTGGCCGAGTTTCGAACGATACGTTAAGACTGGTTGCGGCAGGCGTGAACCGCAATGCCCATGGATTTGCATTTTCAGAAAAAAATCATGGTCTTCATACACCGGCAGCGTTTCGTCAAAACCGCCTATTTCAAGAGCCGTAGCACGCGCCATGAGCACAGTCACCGGATGCTGCATCTTGAAGGACGCCTGATCGAACTCGCCAGATTTGAAACGCTCCAATTTACCGGTGTCCAGCCACCAATCGGTATAGATATAACGCTCACCGTTCAGGATGATATACAGGCGCAGCATTTTCTCCAGGGCTTCTGGCTGCAGATAATCATCGGCGTCCAGGAAGAGCACTAATGGCGCTCTGGCGGCAGCCAGGCCGATATTGCGCGCCCGCCCGGCCCCATGGCCCTTGAGATTGACGGTATAAACGATAAATGCAAAACGCTCTAAACTGCCTGGTTTGAACTCCGAAACCGTGTTTTCGCCTTCATGATGCAGGGTATCATCCACAACGACCGCTTCCCATTGGCGAAAACTTTGCGCCATGAGCGATTCCAGGGCATCGATGGCATAACTGGTGTGGCCTGGCCCGACCGGGATGATCACCGAAATCAACGGATCGGCGTAAGATAGCGCCTTTTTCGTGCCGGTGGACGGTGCGCCCAATGGAAAGATCAAGTCATGCATCCAGGGTTTGTCGTCATCGATGGGCATATAAGGCTTCGTGCGGCTGGCCGAGCCAGCATGCCCGCGGTACAGGAACAGGCGCTCGTCGGTGGCGCGCTTGGCTTCGAAGCCATGTGCAATGCCGCGCGTCCAGAACTCGGTGTCCTCGCCCGGCGCATAACGCTGCTTGAAGCCGCCCTCCCGCTGCCACATTACACGCCGAAACATAGCTGCACTGGGGATGCAATTAGCCGGCGGATTGGTCACCTTCATCTGGATGGAAAAGTTGAACTGTGGCGGCCAATCGGTCATGGGGCCGATCTGTCCTTCAGGCGTGATGATCTGCAGCCCGGTATACACGATGCCCAGGGCGCGATCTTTTTGGATCTCCCGCCGGCAAATGCGCACGTATTCTGGGTGCAGTTTGTCGTCAGCGTCCAGGCAAATGACAAAGGGCTGCTGAGTCGCAGCAATGCCGTTGTTGCGGGCGGTGGCCACGCCCTGATTATCCTGGTAGATCGCTTTAACTGTTCCGGTGGCCTGATATTTTTCTATTTCAGTGCGGCTATTATCGGTCGAGCCGTCGTCCACCACGATGATTTCCTGCACTTTATCGCTCTGATCCAGCACGCTTTGGATGGCTTCGCCCACCCATTGGCCATAATTATAGCAAGGAACCACCACTGCCACGCCGCTCGCTTCCTTGATCGCATACACCGCGGCCAGCATGCGGGCATATTGCTGGATGGCCGCCGGCCAGGTGAACTGCTCGGCGCGCTGGCGGGCGGCCGCCGAAACCTGGCTACGGTTGCGCATCAGCCAATGATAACCAGCCTCCAACTCGTCAAAGTCACCCGGCTTGGCCAGGTAACCACTGATTTTATGCTCGACGATATCTGCCGTGCCGCCCCAATCAAAACCCAGCACCGGGACTCCCGAGGCAAGCGCCTCTAATGTGCCAATACCGAAAGTCTCCAGCGTGGTCGCCAGGTAAACGTCGGCTTCCTGGATCATGCGTTTCATTTCTTTAGCCGGTAGCGGGCCAGTCAACTCAAGGTTGGTAGGAATGACGGCCTTTTTAGGCGCAAAGGTAGAAACCACCCGCAGGCCGCGCTTGGCCAACGCCAAAGCCGGGGTGGGATCGCAAACATCGTCCGCCCTGCCTTTATTCCACAAGGCGTACCCCTGGGATGTATGTTGCGGTTTCCAGTCGGCGAGCTCGATACCGTGCGGGATCACCCAGGGATTGATACGCATATCGCGGCGGAATGGCAGCGCCACCCAACTGCTCGGCACGACCACGGCGCGCGCCTGTCGGGCGGCCTTGCTGATGTTGGCATTGGCTTTGTAATGCCAGCCAGCGTAAGCGTCATGGGGGACGTCCTCGAAATACAATCCATGACAGAACAGCACATCCACCTGGCGCGCCTGGGCGGTGGCGGCGTGCACGGCCACAATTTCGGCATCCTCTTCCCTGGCTACGAACTCAACGCCAAAGTGCGGCAGGTATTTATATTGTGCTGCCACCACCCGGCCGATGCCGTTCGAATCGGATATCTGGTCAAGGCCTGGAGTCAGATAAACTTTCAAGGCAGCCTCCGGGCGTGCAGGGTTTCAATCGAAAAAGCCACCGGTGCAAAGTCCAGCATGCGCTCCACGGCCTCCACTACGGCAGGCCAATTGTTAGAATGGTAATCGTGGAAAAGCATCCAGCCGCCCGGTCGTTTAACCCAGGGCAGCCAGGCTTCGATATCGCCGGCCACGCCCTCCGGGCTATGATCGCCGTCGATAAAAATCAAATCCAGCGCCCCATACTGCCAGGCGCGTCCGACTTGTTTCGAATCGCCTAAGATTTGGTTAGGCAACTGGCCGGTCATGCCGGCGTTCTGAAAGGCATTTCTTTCATTTTCCATCCCACCGGTTGGGCCGGATGGGCTGATATCGACCGTCCAGACAAACTTCGGATCAGCGCCGGCCTCGACGATAGCGAGGCCGCTCGTGCCTGCGCCCGCCCCGATATTGACAATTTGGGGCTTACCGGGCAAGCAATTATGCACCACGTCCCGCACGGCTACCTGCAGGGCGCGCACTTCCCATTCGAACAAAAAACCAAAGGCCTGTGACAAAGCGATAGCTGCATCGTTCATGCAGTCACCGCCTGGGGGGTATAACCCAGCCCATCCAACTCAGCAAAATCACTATCGCTAAGCTGGCGCGGCGGGTACATCCACGATCCATCGCGTTTGAACTCGCCTTTGTCGACCATAATTTGATAATTCAAAATCCAATTGCGCGTGCCGTAGACCTCCAGATCTGGTCGCTTGGACATACGGCGCGTGCCTTCCAATTCAAGCTGCCAGGGCGTTTCGCCAGCGATCAGCAAGCTGAGCAACTGGCTGCGCGAAAACACGCTGGCCTGCAACGACATCTGGTAAGGTGCGGGCGGGCAGCGGAATATATTGACTCCACTGACCGTCATCATATCCTGCAGCGGCACGCCGGCATTAACGCGATCGGTGGAAAGGTCGAAACGAAACATATCGGCCAATTTCACGATGCGCTCTACCGTACGCCAATGATCCATATTGACCTGCCTGCGCAGCCAGTAATCCTCAAGCAGGATGGCCACATAGTCATCCCGGCAAAACTCGGTCAGGTAAAGCATCAAGGCATCGCTCCAGCGGCTGGCAGGGTAATCCTCGAATCTTCCTAAAGAAATGAACTCAAAAGGTAAATCAAAGGTTGGTGCGGTAAAACCCACTATGGTTACATCGATTTCAGACGCGTATTTTTGCCACTGATGGGCGAAGCCCCGCAGTAGCCAATTGCGCCGGTCTGAAGTCATGCAAACGGTCTCCACGTTTTTGCCTCCAACAGGGGTGGGAGGCCCTCGGAATCACTGGAGGCAAAGCCATAACTCCGAAGACACTCCCATGATGATGCGGAAACTTACGCGGTCGGGGAGTAGTAGGAAGGCGAAGTGCTGTCGCCTGCCGTCTTGCCACCGTCCACGAAGTAAGCGCCGGTGGGACTCCAGTCCCGCTCGTGCTCCAGCGGGGTGTACTGGACGTCATCGATTCTAGCGGCCAGGTAAGGGGTCAAAAGCAAAAGCCGAGGCTCGGTCTTGGCCAAGATCTGGACGCAGAAATTGGTTGGCGGCTTGCGATGCCACAGGAAGCGCCCACCATCAGAAACATAGTAGGTATCGCCTGGGGCAAAGATGCGCGCCATATCTAGCGCCCCATTGGGGACGTCGTACTTGAAATACTCGAAATAAGTGACCGGCATTGCGCCCATTACAGTCATGGGCACAAAATAGATCGAGGATGCGAAGGAAGCGCCGGACTGCGATTCGGTAATGGCGTCGTCGATTACAACTTCCACTTTCTGCCCGTCGATCAGCAGATATTGGCCGGTGTAATTGTACATATCGCCGCGCATTTCGTCTCGCACGCGCTGCACATAACTGGAGTCGACAAACTGCGTCGACCCGGTGGGCACCAGGCCGGCTTCGCGGTATGTGGCATAGGTGATCGGCCAGACTTCGGTAAGCTCATAGAACATACCGAACGGCATGGCAACCACCCACTTGACCGGGTCAAGGCCGGCGCGCACCGCCAGGTATTTAAGGTTGCGGTGGGTATAGGTGATCAGGCGCACGATGCCGCTAGGGTTGGTCTTGATGTTCTGGTTGCCAAAAGAGTACACGACAGAGTCGGCCGCCGGGCAGGCAATGCCGGTTTCGGCGTCCCGGTAACCGTCGTTGATCAGGATATCCAGGCCATAGAAATATTTGCGCCCGCCGCCGGCAGTGTTGGAGGTTGGGTTGCCGGTGTAAAGCTCGCGGGCGAAATCCCGCGACCATGAAACACCCAACTCCCACAGCGCCTTGGCAATTTCGTTGTTGGCGATCTGCGATGCGTCCATGCCCGGCACGGTAGGCACGTTGGGGTTTTCGCCGGCCGAGGCCAGCGCATTGCCGTACACCATGAAGTCGGTGAACTCGCCGCGGTTGATGATCTTGCCGGCGCGATCCAGGTCGAATACCCTGGACTGGCGGCTCTGGCGGCCAAACACGAAACTATGCGTGCATAGCTTGGTCGTGCCGGCAGTGATGGGATCGTCGCACACCCCGGTCGGCTCGGAGCCGCTGGAAGCGGTCACACCGGTGATGATGCCAAACAGCGGGTTGGTTTCGATAGTTGGCCGGGTGGGCAGGCGATTGGCCAAGCCCAGCCTGGGCAGCACCATCGCCGAAAAGAGCGGCTTGGACAAGCCAAACGAACTAAAAAGTCCACCAGGGCCATGCCCATAGATCGTGGTAGGCGTGGATGACACCGCCTTTTCACGAACGGCGAGGCCGGCAGACTCAGCGATCACCGCCTCAGCCAATTTTTTATAATCAATAACTTGATCAGTCACTTAACACCTCCTGCTTAACGTTGGGTTGGGTTGCCGATCACGAACCCCGTGAATTCGGCCAAGGCAGAGTCGGGTTGCGGCATGAGTTTCAGCTTGGGATCGCCCTCTTTCAGGACGGTCTCATCTGACTCGCTGGCGCTGAAACCCCGCGCTTTTATGGCTTTGGGCAGGTTGCTGATCACCTCGTCCAAGGCCTCTTTTTGCTCTTTCAGGGTGGTTAACTCCTGGGTAAGCGCTTCATTTTGGGCGCGCAACTGCTCCATGGCAGTATCGGCCTCTTGGGCAGTGTCATCAGAGGCTTCCTTTTTGGCGGCCGGCATGACGGGTGGGTGCTGGCTTTTTTGCATCATAAACGCCATTTCATCCAATTTGTCAAAATATGGCCCAAAAACGTCGTCAAGCGCCCCGGCAAGCATATCGGCGAACTCATCCACCGTCACGTCGGCCAGGTAAACGTCCTGGGTTTCTTCTTCCTCTGCTGCGACCTCTTTCGGCTCGTCGGCTTTGGGTTTATCTTGCTTGGTGGTTTCGGTATCCTCGGCAGAGTCGTCTACCTCTTTGCTGTCGGCATCCGACTCTTCGGCATCAACTTCGGCGTCTACCTGGGCGGCAGTCGTTGTCTCTTCCGCACCATCGTCGCCGTCTAACTCCTTGAAGTCAACGCCAAGCTCGAGTAATTCCTTTTCGCTCGTGCCCGCCTTCAGCAGCACGTCGGCCACCAGCCGATCATCCTTGAGCAGGCCACGCAGCGCATCGACTTTCGCTTTCACAGTCGGCGGCATATCAGTCTCCTTTCACGGTTAACAAAGTATAGTCATTCGCTGCCCGGCCTACTGGGACGAGCGAGCGTTCGAACACAGTTATATTGTGGAACACCCCATTAGCGTCCGGCTCGTTGGCCGGATGGGTGAATCCAATCGAAACCCGCAGGTTGTGGGATTTTTCTTTGATTTTTTCAGCCACCCTGTCGTCCCGGAATGTGCCGGACTCTACCAGCATGCGCCCAAATAAAGCCCGGTAATCGCAGTCGCCCAATTCCGCCCCTTTGAAATGCCACCAGCGCAATGGGCCATAAGCCCCACTGGCATCACTGCGCTCCACATCGTTCGCTAATGCCTTGGTGGAAACGATCTCATGGTCTCTGTCCCGAAAAGCATTGGAGGAAATCAAAAGCCAACGGAGTTTACCGTCAGAGTCCTTGAATACCGAAACCGGGTGATCCAGCGCATCTGGCTCTGGTTGGCGCCCGGCCAGGCGGTCGACCACATCCTGCACGAATTCTTTGACCACCTGGCGCTTTTTCTTTTTGCGTTTAGGCATACCATAATGGCCCATGCCAAAGGAACTCATTAAGCCCCCAGGCCCGTGCGCCGGCACGCCGGTAGCATTAGCTGCGACTTCCTTTTCCTGCAGCGATGGCGGCCCCTTGGGGTCGACTTTCTTTTTCCAGGCGGCGACGATGCGACCCTTGATAGCTGCAACTTCGCTGGCGCTGTATTTGGCGGCATTTTTGGGCTTGTTGATGTAATTCCAGGCGGCGTGGATGTGCGCCGAAGTGTCGATGGGATATTTCTTATTCTTGGGATCGGCGAAAGTCACGTCGCCGTACTCGGACAAAGCCCGCTTTTTATCGGCTGCGCTGATATCCGGGCGTTCGGTGATTTCTTTGGTTAATAGCGGTGCGTCGTCCTTGTTGCTCTGCAGTGGGATGGTAATATGCTCTTTCCCCCACACCAGGTGTAATTCTCTGAATTGCAATGTCATCAACGGCGGCATAGCCATGCCTGCTCCGGGCGTCACATAAGACAGAGTCATGTGCGGTAAAAAGCCGTGCGCCGATGGCAGCGGCACGCCTTCCTTGGCCAGCGCCTCGACCACTTTCTGCCGCAACGCCGGCAAGTCGAGCGAGTCGATCAAGGCAATCACACACTCCTTATTGTCGTTTTCAGCATGCGCCATGAAGCGCCCCAGGCCGTTGACGGTGGCGTCCAGCATGGGCGACTCCAGCGCCAGGGCGCGTAGGGCAAGCTCGGCGCGTTGGCGCCCAGCAGCGTCGATGGCATCCGCATCGCCGAGGAAGGCTAAAGTCAAATGCATGTCATCCGCCGGCAGGCCGCCGGCGACCGCCAGCTTGCGGGCGATCTCTATGGGTGGGTAGAGCGCAACCATGGCCCCGTTATGAACTGCCGGATCGGCGGCCTCTTTGCCACGCGACTCTGGGGCATGCACGTAAAGCGCCCGTTGTTGGGCCAAGGCGGCTTTGCGTGTTTTATGCGGCTCTTTATTCATGCGTTTGCCGGTTTCGGCATTGACCACAAACCAGCCGCCTTCGCCGGCTTCGATTTTCCAGGGCATATCAGCCTCGCATTTCCTTGTCGATAGCCAGGTAAGCCGAAATGCAGCCGCGCGCCAGACTGAAGCGGGTCACCCACTCTTCCAGGCTGCGCTCCTCTTCGAGTTGCTCGGTGATAAACCAGTGCAGGAAAACGCAAGCCGATGGATCACCCACCTCTTCGGCGATGGTATATAAAACGTGGATGCGGCTGGTCACCATGCGCTCATGCGCCAAGGCGGCCTGGAATAGAATTAAGCCGGCATCCTCGAGCCGATCCCAATTAGGAACTTCCAGCATGGGGATGGCCTGATATACCGGGCGCAGGCCTCGGTCAGACAGGTATTCGCTGAACTTGCGCGCGTGATCGCGCTCTTCGTCGGCGCGGCCCAGCATGAATTTGGAAAATCCGGTGAGATTGACGGCGTCGATGGCCCAGGCCATCGACAGGTAAACTTCGGCGCTGTAACGCTCGTAATTCAACTGCTCGATAAAACCAGTATAGAGCGCATCCTGCATCCGATCCATTAGGCCTCCGAAAATCGAAAGGCGCAGGCGCTCCTGGGAGGAAGAGCGCCTGCGCCAATCTCAGGTGGTGGGCAGCGGCCAATCAGGAAAAGGAGGGTCGAAACCTGAAAGGAAAGCGCTGTCCGGCAATTAAAATTTTTTATAACGGTTATCCGCTGCCAAAATTGTAGCATAATCCATTCAAAATAACAAGATACTTTGTGGCTTTTTCTCCCTATTTTACAAACCCCCAGGGGCCGGGAAAAAGGATGGCCAAAGGCTAGCAGTAGGGGTTTTCGCGGTTTACGTATTAAAGGGGTACCAATCAATGGGTTTTCGCGGTTTACACATTAAAGGGGTATAAAACAAGGGGTTTTCGCGGTTCGCGGTATAAAGAATCTTTTAATACGTAAACCGCGAAAACCCCCCTTTTCATTGCCCAGACCCCTTTAATGTGTAAACCGCGTTTAATATTGCCCATTGGCGTTTTTGATCGATTGGCGCTTAAAGCCATGCCCGGTGACCAGCGGGCGCCACTTTCCGGTGGCTCCACACACCGAGCAGACCATGATGGTTTGGATGGTAAAGATCGCCATGCCGATATATAGCCGGTGGCCATCCGTCTCGCCGAATATGGTCTGGCAGGATCGGCAGCGGAAAGGTTTAACTTCCAGGATCATCCCTGTACGGGATGGCCTGGAGTCACCCGACTGACTTCGGCGTTGATCGCCTGCTGCAGCAACTTGGGAAACTGCTTGCGCCATTTATATGCGATCTCTTTCTGAAACTCGCGCGGCTCGTTGCCGGGATGGTGCACGACTTTGGGCGGATAAACTGTGGTCAAGTCCTTATTGGCTACCGCCCCAGCGTAACTGGCGATCACCCGCCGGCGGGTCTTAGGCTTGAATCCGGTGCGGAAAAAGCGCAAAGCTGGCGCTTTCACTGCCTTGATAATATGCGGGCGTGTGCCCAGAGAGACATACCCATAAATCGGGCTTTCGGTATAGATTAGCCTCCCCATATAACGTTTTTTAATGCGGAACTCAGGCTTATTGCGCCAGGTCTGCGCGGTTACCAGGAAATCAATGCGGATATCCTCCGCCCGGTTGGTGAGTGAATTCTCGACGGCGCGTTCCACCGCCCCTGGGACACGGCGCAATTCGGTCGGTATATAAACCTTTACTTTACCCATAAGCGGCTTTATAATCCTGCCTGAAAGGAATCACCCAAATGAATCAAACTCCCGACGAAATCGCAATGGTAAACCCTGGCAATATCCTGCTGGAGCAGATCGCCGCCCGTGAGCGCGCCGAGGCCTGGCAGAATGAGCAGACAACTGAATACCCTTATATGGCGCTGGACAAAGAATGCGCCTCCTGCATGTATATCTGCAAATATCAATGGCGTTTCGCCGGCCTGGCCGGGGCGACTACGCCCGATAAACCGGTGATCGTTGGCCCAACTTGCCCGGTGCTGTGGCATTTTAGTCCCTTCAATCCCCTACGGCGTTAATAGACCGTTTAATAATCCTGCGTTGGAGATGAGTTTTGTGTTTCTGGCGAATTCGCTGCCTCAGGCGTGACCGGATATTGTAAACCGCCAAGGCCACCTGCCCGGCGCGGATATTGGCGGCCTGCGCCTGCGGATCAGTCAGATGTTTAAAAGCGATTTTGAAACGACAATTTGTTGGTATTAGAACTTCGGTAATATTGCCAGCTTCCTTTTTTCCGAACTCGGTCGATACAACCGGCTCGCCTTCCATCGTTTCGTCAGTGATGGCAATGCCCTGCACAATAAACTCGCGGATTTGCAGTGGATTCCAGGCCTTGGCGCGTTCTTTGCAGGTTTGACAATGCTCGACCGGGCTTAACTCCCAAAAGCAATCATAATCGCCTTTTTCCTTATCGAGCACCTCGATGCGCCAATGACAGCGGCAGCGGGTCAGACAATTATGGGCTGGAATTCCCTCAACGACAAATGATTCATCATCCTCAACAGTTAAATCATAGAGCGTTGTTTCTGGCGGTAACAGGCCATAGAACAATATTTCTGCGCCCCCCGTTTGCCTTTCAATCGTTGTTTGAATTCCTTTTGACAAATTAGGCAATTCGCCATCTTCGTTGGACGATGAATCGATACATGCTGGGAATAAGTCATTAATTGCAAGTTTTCTAAAGCACCATTCTTGCGATTGCCATCTTTGTGATGGATTATATGCCTTGGCGGAATCGGCCCGTTGGCCGCCTCCCACGTCTTTACATATTTCCGCCGGGTATCGAAAGATTTCCTGCCTCCCTGGAATAATGCATTGGTTATTTTCTGGCGTATGATTAGGTTGTGCTAATTGTTGATGGCTTTGATTCGGCTGGCGCACGAGGCACAAATCTTCGCTCGCCTGTCCATTGGTTTCCCACACTGACAAGTTTTGATTTTCATGCCCGCAATATAGCACATTTGCCGATATGATGCCAATGTAAAATAATTGCACCCAACCTAAATCGGTTAATAATTGATGATCACCGGTAAAAAATACCGGATCGTGGCCCGGAAATTGAACTGAATAAACCATACGATTACCCCCAGCTTTGGTTTGCCAGGCATCCATCACTCGGCGGAAACGCCCTCGATGAGTCAGCACGGGATCGCCGATTTTAATATCCTTTATAGCTACGAGGCCTTGTGGAGTTATGATGCAACTTTCCCCCGAAACAACGCATTGGCTCGTCCCATCGCCGGGCATGGCCGGCAATGGCAGCATTTGGGCGGCGGCGGCCCAATAAGGTGCCTTGATCGCCTGGGCATACATCAGCGCCCTGGAGCGCCAGGCCGGTTTGAACTCGAATGCCGTGCCGGCGGCGACTGCGGCCGCCTCGGACTCTGCCATTTGGCGGGCGAAATTCTCCAGGAATTCGAATTGCGTGCCGACGTAAAGATCAACCAAGCGGCGCTCGATCTTGGTCAAGACATCCTTGCCGGCGGCAGCCATATAAGCCGCCGGATGGTAACGCGCCACCAGCGACTTGAAGGCCTCCGTCCATTCATCCAGGCTGAGCGCTCCGGCGGCGTAATCCTCCATCAAGCCGGCGATCTCCGCACCCAACTTGGCGATCAACTCATTCAGGATTTCGTCTGGAGAGGGCGGTAAATCACTCATGGATCAGCCCCGCCACAATTGCTTTAGCGGCCTCCAACTCGTTGTCCACCGCTAAAGCGGCTTCCGCCAACCGCCCCGCCGAAGTCGGTAATTTCACGTCTTTTTCGTGCGCAATATCGCTCACAATGCCCTGTGTTAAAATTTTGCCATTCGAGGGTATATTATGACCATTTCCTCCTGAAAACGCCTTAGAATGGCTCTCAACGCGGTACAGAGGCATTGTAGCGGCCTCCTTGGTATGCAAACGCGCCTTGATGGCCTGAGAAATAGCGGCGGCGTCCGGTTTCTTGCGTTTCTTCATGGCGTCCGCTAGTCGCGGCGCATGGGTTTTGCGCTGGCGCGTGTTGCGCATGCGATCTGCCAGGCGGGCGGCGCGTTCACTGGGAGGCTTTTTGCCGTCAGTGGCTGGTTGAGCCGCCGGCTGGGAAGGAGATGCGGCCTCGCCTGGTTTAGGTGGTTCTCCCTCGGGTGTAGGAGTAGCAACGGGCGCATCGGCAGTCACTTCGCTGGCTATGTTGGCGTCCGCTTCATCCGGCTTATCGGTGTCTGACAAAGGCGTGACGGCAGCACTGGTGGCCTGCGGCAGGAACTCGGCCGGGATTTCGTCCTCCTGCACCATGATCACCATTTCCTGTTCCGCGGTGGTAATTTGGGCTTCAATGCGTGCCTTGGCGGTTTCGGCGTGCGTCTTTTGCAGATCGGCGGCCTGCTTGCGATCCCGATAATCCCGCTCAATAAAGGCGAATTCGGTGAGGTCATCCAGGATGTACTCGTTGAATAAATGCGTCCATTCCTGCCGCCAAATGATCAGCCCTTTGCCCTGGGCTTTATCGGCCAGCACGTTGGACTGAGCGCCTGTGCCAAGGCTCTGCCCAGACAGCGGCTGCAAATCCTGGATGTCCAACCCTAGGTCGTTAGCATAGGACAAGACCGCCAAATCGAATTCCTCCTTGCGGTCAAAGCGGTTGGGTAACTCGGCCAATGGGATAGTTACTAAAGATGGCGCGGTCTGCTGTGGCACGCCCACGATCACTGCGCCCATATAGGCGGCAATGCCGCGTGAAACCTGCTCTTCTCTGGCGGTATCCACTGCGCCTTTAAGCTGGGCGTCCAGCACGCCATTGACGATGTGGATCGCAAGCGGATGTAGGCCGGCGACTTTCTCGGCGATATACCACTCAATGGCCGCCAGCTTATAAATGGCGATATATGCCCGGCTGGCGGCACACATGCCTACTCCGAAATAAGACTCAGCCGGATCAGGCATATCGGCGAACATCAGCACCTGGTAATCCTGCAACTCATGGATGCGGCCGGCCCGATCCCGGTATAGCACCGGAGTTTCAATATCGCCGGTACGCGTGCAACGCGCTGAGTCCAGGTGGCGCAGGCCGATGATCTTCGACGACAGCGATTCTTTAGCGCGCACCAATTCCACGAACATGCCATTATCAGTGGTCAAAAAATCACGCAAGCCCTTGGCGATGAACTGGATATACGATGTACCGTCGGCGCCCAGCAGCAATTGCTGGGCTTCCTTTTGCCGTTTGGGGACTTTGCTGGTAATTTCAAAAGCCAGCGAGGCCATCTTGGTGATCCCCACCCCCACCGCCCCGGCCCACATCGGCTCGTGGTAGATCGTCGAGCGCAGCACGGCGTCACGCTGCGGCGTCCAGAATGCCGGCGGCTTGGGAGGCAATTGGATCTGGTCATAGCCGTAAGCCGCCCAGGGGATAATCAGGCGCATGACTCCGCCCTTCATCACCTCGCCCAAATCCTGATTATCCCCTGGGCGGCTTACG
>Ga0209751_10004111_pt1 | contig 13971 bp, 9 predicted proteins | sample RifCSP13_1_FD_184019 | JGI IMG/M metagenome (GOLD analysis project Ga0209751, IMG submission 184019) | Soil microbial communities from Rifle, Colorado - Rifle CSP2_sed 13_1 (SPAdes) (version 2) | ecosystem: Environmental > Terrestrial > Deep subsurface > Rock core/Sediment | place: Rifle... | reverse complement strand
GCCGGGATCGAGCGCTTCCTGGTGGAGTTCCTGCGCGCCAAGGACGATCGGTTCCTGGGGCCGCTCACCATCGCCCAGGGGATGAGTCTGGCGATCGCCCTGGTCGGCGTGGCGATGCTGGCGCGGTGGGCCACCGACAACGGGTCCACGATCCCGCGCGAGATCGCCGTGCTGCGGCCCGAACCGGGCCGCTAGGCGGCGCCGGCCTCCGGGGCCCGGCCCCTCGGCTCCAGCCAGAACACCCACACCAACGCCGCCGCGACGGCGGCCACCAACAGGCCCTGGAGCAGGAAGGACTGGATCGTCGGGAAGATCCCGAGGGCCGGGATCGTGGGTCCCCACGAGAGGGGAGTGGCCGGCACGTAACCCGCGGCCTGCAATTCGGCGATGCCCTGCCCCGCGAAGCTGAACGCCATCAGGTAGAGCAAGGCGCTGGTCACCGCGAAGAACGGCTTGAGCGGGAGCCGCGTTCCATACCGCTGCATCACGTAGTACACGACGCCCAGGCCGCCGAACCCGACTACGATACCCAGGGCGATCGCGGCGCCCGCGCCCGGCGCTCCAGCGGCGCTGGCGAACAGCGCGGCATAGAACAGCACGGTCTCGAACCCCTCGCGGTACACCGCCAGGAACGCCACCGCCGCCAGGGCCAGCGCGCTCCGGCTGGAGAGCGCCTTGCCCATGCGCGCCGCCACGAACGCCTGCCACTTCTTCAACTCGATCTTCGACACCAGCCAATAGGACACCCAGAAGAGGACGGCCGCCGCCGCAAGCATGGTAATGCCCTCGAGCGCCTCCTGCGACGCGGTGGCGTTGCGGAAGATCGTGGCGTAGCCCAATGCCGTGAGGACGCTCGCCCCAATCGCCCAGATCACACCGCGTCCAATCTCCCGCTTTCGTTCCACCGCGCCGGCCCGCACCAGAAACGCCACCAGGGCGCCGATCACCAGAATGGCCTCGAACCCTTCGCGTAACATGATGAGCAACGATTGCGCGAACAGGAGCCGGGGCGAGGTCGCCGCGGCCAACTCGTCGCCGGCGTGGGTTAGCGCCTGGTCCAGCCGCTCCGCGGCCGCGTGCACCGCCTGCAGCGGAGCCTGAGCCGCGGCCCCGCGAAGCTCGGCGAACCGGCGCTCGACCTCTCCGGCCGTCTGTGGGCGGCGCGCGCGCAACTCCCCCTCGATGCGCTCGAAGACCAGGTAGGCATCCACCAACTGATCCACCGCGCCGGCGCGCTCGCCCACCTCGACCGATCGGACCGCGGCCGCCATGCGGCGCCGGGTCTCCGCCACCGTTCGCGCCGCCCGTAACCGTCGGTCGCCACCCAGGACATCGGCGGCTCCCGCCGTCCGGGCAAAAGCGACGGCCTCCCGAACCAGCGAGTCGTCCGGCGTGCGCCCCAGCTCGCCCGCCAGCACCGCCGCCAGCGAATCGTCGCTTGAGGCCAAGGTCTCGGTGAACCCGCTCACTGACATGAGGCACCCCGGGCACCGCTCGCGCAGCCACCGCTCGCCGCGCTCGCGCTCCGCGCCACCGTAACGCAGGCCGGACGCGTAGAGTGCCAGGGCCCAGCGATCGTCCGAGCCCACCTGCGCCGAGAACGCCGGCATCGCGGTGCCCGCGACGCCCACGTTGATCTTGCGGTAAAACTCGAGCGGGCTGCTGCCGCGCAACGCGGGCGCCGTGAGGTCCGCCGGCGGCGGAACCAGCCCCGCGGCCGCCGGCCCATCACCCCGACCCAGGTCACCATGGCAGCTGGCGCAGCGCGCGGCGTACAGCTCGCGCCCCCGTGCCAGCGTGGGAGGGTTGGTGGGAAGGGGATCCAGCTGGACGCCCAGCGCCGCGCTCAAATGCGCGCGCAACGCCGCCACTATGGGAGCCAGCCGCTCGACCGGCTGGTGCGCCCGGACCCCGGCGATCAACGTGTCCAACAACGCCACCGCCACACCCGCGGCTCCGCCGGGCAGCGCCTCCGCGCTTCGCCGGGCCTCCTCGAGAAACAGCCGCGCCTCTTCCAGCTCCGCCGGGCTGACCACCCGACCCGCCTGCACGCCGAGCTGATACTCCTCCAGGGCGAGGGAGGCGATATCCGCCACTCGTCGGGCCCGCTCGGGCGTACCCTGCCCAAGGCCCGCAGCGGGACACAGCAGCCAACTCAGCCCGACTAGGCCCAAGCACAATCGCGACATGGCTAGTTGAGAATTGTTCTCAAGAGACTTCCGAGGAGAATTGTAGGCAGGTACTCGTACGATGGCAACCGCTCAGGCGAGCAGCAGAACGATCGCCACCGCCTGCGTGTGGGAGTGCGACAACGAGACCAGCGCCCGGGCCAGATGTAAGTCCGCGGCGCATTGTTGGGCCCGTCCACGTAGCACCAGGGTGGGTTCACCGTGGGGCTCGCGCTGCACTTCAATCTCGCGCCAGCCGATCATGCGGCGCGCGCCTCCCGAGTGGAACGCCTTGAACGCGGCTTCCTTGGCGGCCAGGCGCGCGGCGATGTGTCGCGCCGGCTCCGGTTGTGCCAGGCAATAGGCCCGCTCGGCGTCGCTCAGCAATCGGTCGAGCGCCCGCCGGCCCTTGCGGTCGAGGAGTCGCGCCACGCGCGCGACATCCACCACATCGATCCCGACGCCGAGCGTGGTCACCACGGGCCGACGCCTCGTTCCCACAGCCGAACCAGCCACTCGGGGGCGGGCAGGTAGCCACCGAACATCAGCCCGACCCACGCCGCCAGGACCACGCCGAGCGCTCCCAAGGCCCACACGGGCCAGACCGGTTTGCGCCAACGGGCCACCCGGTCCGCCACCTCCGCCCACCGGGCCGTCTCTGCCTCGACCGCGTCTTCCAGCGCCAGCCAGGCCGCTTCGAGCCTCCGCGCGGCCGTCTTCAGGGACTCTTGCCACGCGGTCACCGCGTCGCGCTCCAGCGCCGTGGCGGCGAGCGCCGCCTCACTGCATTGCTCCACGGCGTCCAACGCGGGGATGAGGATCGCGCCACTGGACCCGAGGCGTGCCGCGACCGAGTGGCGTTCGCCGTCGTCCAGGGCCACGCGCCGGCGCAACCGTCGAGGCATGCGTACCGCCCTGGCCTCGGCCTCGAGCTGCGCGTCGAAGCGAGCCACCAGGGTCGCCGCCAGCGTGCCCACCGCCTCATCCCAGGCCGCGAGCCAGGCGTCCCGGCCCAGCGCGGCCACCGCCGGTCCTCGCTCCTCGTTGGCGGACAGACGCCGCGCCTCCCCGGCGGCCTCGATGACACGGGTCACGAGCCGGTAGCGGATGTCGTCCAGGCGCGCCCCGCCGGGCGCGTGCCCGGTCCCGATCACCAGCTTGCCGAGGGACGGGCCCAGCTCAGGAATGCGAAGGGGGAGAAGGAGCTTGGAGCCGTTCATGCATACACGGCTTCGACCACCGGCGCCGGATCGGCGAAGGAGTCGAACGCCGCGTAGGCGCCGGCCGCCAGCAGGTCGGCACGGGAGAAGGAGCCCGTGGCGACGCCGATAGCCCGCGCACCGAGCGACGCGCCGCACGTCACGTCCGCAGGCGTGTCGCCCACGATCACCAGATCGGTTCCGGAGACCACCCGGCCCAGGAGCGGCACCGCACGCTGGGCCGCGATGGCCGGCAGTCGCGATCGCTCCCCCGCGTCCGATCCGTAGGCCCCCACGCGAAAGCGCCCGGGCTCCAGCCCCACGGCCCTGAGCTTGAGCGCCGCCCCCTCCGCCAGGTTGCCGGTGAGGAGCCCCAGTACCGCGTCGGCCCGACGCTCGAGTAGCTCCAGCAGCTCGGGCACGCCCGGATAGGTCCGGCTTCGCCCGGCGCTCACCTCCAGTTCGCCCTGCAACAGCGAGACGTACCGCCGACACACCAGCTCGATGTGGGTAGCACTCGCCGCGTCCGGGTGGCCCGCCGCCGTGAGGAGCTCCTGCACGATCTGGGGATCCGTCTTGCCATCGAAGCGGTAGCCGTCAATCGGCCCGGCGGTGCCCATCTCCGCCAGCAGCGCCGCGTGAATGGCCCGCCGGCCCGCGCCGTCGGTCCAGAGGAGGGTGCCGTCGATGTCGAAGAGGACCAGCTTCATACCGCCGAAAGATACGTTGTCCGCTATCCGTTGTCCGTTACCCGTTATCCGTTATCCGTCACCTCCATGAGCGGCCGGGACTTCACGGACAACGGAAAACGGACAACGGACAACGCCTTTCTAGTCAGCCAGCCCCGGCACCTCTTTCGTGCCCTTAGCCATCCGCACCGCCCGCTCGATGGCCACGGCCGTCGCCCGCTGGGCCAGCAGCTCCACCATGACCGGCGTCGGCGGCGGCCGATCGCCCGCCGAGAGCGCGAACACGATGTCGCCATCGAACTGGGTGCCCACGGGCGTGATGCGCTGTGCCAGGGCATCGGCCGCCGAGCGCGCCACTTCGGCCAGCTGCGTCCGTTCCATCCGGGCGTTGGTGCCGACCACCACCAGTGTCGTGTTGGCTCCCGGCTTGGCGAAGCTGCCGCCAGGCGTCCCCCCGTCGGCGAGATACCGGGCGGCGTCCACGAATCCCGTGGCGTCGCGGGCGCCGGCGATGATTTGCCCCGCCCCATCACGCACGTCACCAAATGCGTTCACCACCGCCACGGCGCCGACTGCCACGTCCCCGCTCCGCTCGGCCCAGGTGCCCACGCCGCCTTTCATCGCGCCCGGAGCGCCCAGCACCTTTCCCACCGTCGCCCCGGTGCCGGCGCCCACCGATCCCTCGGCGACGTCCACCCCGGCGGCGTCACAGGCCGCCGCACCACCATCCGCTGTGGGCCAGCGATCCGGCCGGCCCAGCGGTGCCAAATCGAAGATCACCGCCGCGGGGACGATGGGGACCACGCCGGCCCCTACCGGGAATCCGCGCCCCCGCTCGGCGAGCCAGCGCATGACGCCGTCCGCGGCACCCAGCCCGTAGGCCGACCCGCCGGTGAGGAGCAGCCCGTGGATCGCGGGAACCAGGTGTCCAGGGGACAGTGCGTCGAGCTCGCGGGTCCCGGTGGCCCGGCCACGCACGTAGGCGGCCGCGCGCATGCCCTCGGGGGGCCCAAGCACCACGGTGCAGCCGGTCGCCGCGGCGCGGTCCGTGAAATGCCCGACGAGCAAGCCGTCGACGCTCGTCAGGGCAGGCTGGGAAGACATCGGTCGGAGTTACTGCGGCGCGGGCGTGGCGCTCGCGCCGCCGGCCTTCTCCGCGCACTTCTTGCACTTGGTGACGCCGCGCAGAGTGCAGATCAAGCAAATGAACGTGCCGCAATCATCGCACGGATAGCCCTCGGAGGCCCGCTCCTCTTTGCCGCAGGAGCGACAGACCATCATGTCGAGCTCGTTTGGCACAGACCCTCCTACCTAGAATGCGTTCTCCGTTATCCGTCGTCCGTTGTCCGTCCACCCCACCACCGCCCACGGACAACGGAAAACGGGTAACGGAAAACGCCGTATAAGGTAGGTCAATCGCCCGCCGGCACCAGCACCCGAATCGCCCCCGGCACCACCTCGGCGATCACCGGGGTGGCACCGGCTGCTTCACCGTCAAGCTGCACCGGACGCGCCGGCGTCGCCTCGATGCTGACCTGGCGCCCACGGGCGTACTCGATCCGCCCGCCCCCACGGGCGCTGCCGGACACCAGGCGCCAGAACACCCCGACTCCATCTACCGCTCCGTCGGCGCTCAGCACCACCACGTCCAGCAGCCCGTCGTCGGGCGCAATGTCCGCCTTGAGCCGGACGAAGGGCGGGATCACCTCGCCGCAATTGGCGACCAGGACCGTGGCAGCCCTGGTCTCCAGCGGAACCCCGTCCACCACGATGCGATGCGGGAACGACGCCACGTCGCCCAAGCGCTGCCAGGCCTCCGCGAGGTAGGCGCCGATGCCCCAGCGTCGCTTGGCTCGCTCCGACGTAGCCGCCATCAGCTCGGCGTCGAAGCCGGCCCCGCAGTTCACGGCGAAATAGTGCACGCCGTCCGCTCGCTCGACTCGTCCGAGATCAATGGCGCGCGGCCTTCCGGTCGCCAGCACCTCCGCCGCCTTGGTGGGACTCTTGGGAATGCGGAGGTTCCCCGCGAGCAGGTTGCCCGTCCCCCCGGGGATGAGGCCCAACCTCACCGGCTGGCCCACGATGCCCCGCACCGCGTGCATGGTGGTGCCGTCGCCGCCGTACACGGCGATGATGTCGACGCTGTCCAGCACGCCCTGGCGGGCCAGCGTCCCGGCGTCCTCCGCCTTGGTGGTCCCCGCCACGTCCACCTGCAGACCGCGGCGCGCCAGCACGTCGCATACCGCCCGGATGACCTTGGGATCCGAGCGGGCGGCGGCGGGATTGGTGATCAGCAGGACTCGCGCCATCAGTAGGTTCGCTGCCAGAAGAGATCGAGACCGAGCTGATGACGCAAGGTGGAGCCAGCCGGGGAGGTCAGACCGGTGCACGGTCCCACCAGGTCGCGACTGGCGGCCAGCCGCCACTGACTGCTGAGCCGCAGCTCGGCGCTCAGGCCGAATTCCTTGATGACATCCACCAGCTTCGTCATCTGCTGCGGGCAGATTCGCGGGCTCGCGGTCCAGAAGGTCGGCAGCCCGAACACGGGCACCTGCTTCCCGAAGGCGATCTCAGTCCCGCTCAAGCCCTGGCCGAAGACGTCGCCCGGCCGGATCTGGAACAAGTCCAGGGGGACGCCGAGGTCGGTAATGAGGGAGCGCTCGAGCTCTCCGGAAATGGTGGCCGCCGCGGCACGGGACACCGCGGCAGTCGCGGTGCTCCACAACTCCCGGTTGGTGCGGCTTTCGCCGATGGCCTGGAAGCTGGACGTGCCGAACAGGAGGTACGAGACGATCTCCGGCTCCGAGATCGGCGGCCGGATGTCGCTGGTCAGCGTGAGGCGCGGTGTATACAGGGTGCCGCCGATGTGGACGTTGACGGTGACGTTCTGGTCGGGACGCCGGACCACGTGCCTCGCGTCGATGTCCACCACCGCATTGAGGTCGGGCGTGCCGAAGTACTGCAGCTGGCCGCGAGTCACGCTGAAGTCGCTCCTGACCCTGCTCGTGAGTGGCAGGCGGTAGGTGCCACGCGGTGTTTCCAGCGTGCCATCCAGCCGGTAGCGATCCGCCACCTTGCTCACCGTCAGGTCTCCGGTGAGCTGGAAGTTGCTTTCGGTCGACCGCAGCCACACCTCGGACCCCATGTTCAGCATCAGGCCGTCGATCCGGAGGCTGTCCAGGAACCGGTTCTCGAACTCCTCGCGGAGACCGGCCCGCCGAACCAACGAGGTGTCGATGATGTCCGCGTACCGGGTGTCCTCCAGATTCATCACCTGCTTGGTGATCAGGTCGGTGAAGTACAGCACGCCGCTCGGCAGCGTGCCACGGCCAGTGAGCGTGGCCCCATACACCGGTCCCTGGAGCGCCACCTCCCCGGATGCCGAGAAGCTGAGGTAGTCCCGTACGTCCATCATGCGGAAGTCGCGGGCACGGATGTGCAGATCGAGCAGCGGCCGGGTCAACTCGGCCAGCCGCACGAATCCCCGTACCGCGGCCACACCGTCGCCGCTCCGGAACGACAGCGAGTCCACCCAAATGGTGTCGCCGCCGAGGGTGAGACGGCCGTACAGCCCCTCATGGCGCACGCCCAGGGCCGAAAAGGTCGCCGCACCGTCGGTCACCGCCACGGTTCCCGTCAGCTGCGGGCGGGTCCAGGTCCCCCCGATGCCGAAATCCGCCGACAGCCGGCCGCCGGTCTGCCGCGCGACAGGCACCATGGCCTCCACGAAGGCCAGGTCCACGGAGTCCGCGCGGACCCGAATGGACAGCGGGCCGGGCAGCCTGGGTTCCGGCGGCCCGTCGCGCAGCGCCAGGTCCACGGGCAGGTCCAGGTTGATCCCGAGCACGCGTTCTCCGCCGCGCCACAGCGCGAATTCCCCGCCGAATCGCCGGGCACGGTATTCGAACGCTCCATCCAGATAGGGAGCGCGGAAACCGCGGAATGCGACATCCTGCACGGCCGTCTTCCCCTGCATCACCGGGTCTCGCGCCGTGCCGGCCAGGGTCAGGGTCCCGCTCAGCACGCCCGTGATCTCGCTCGGGTCTCGTTGCGCTAACGCCCACGCGTCAGCCAGAGGGATCCGCTCCAGGGAGACGGCCAGGGCACCCAGGCCGGCGCGGGGAGCCGAGCCAGCAAGGACCAGCTTCGCCCCGCCGCTGGCACTCTCCAGCGTCGTGCTGTCAACGGACATGACGCTGTCGGACACCCTGAAACGCGACCCACGGGCCAGGAACCAGACCTCCGACGGCAGCAGCACAGCCAGGGAATCAATCACCACCTCCGAGCGGAGCGAATCGGTGCGCATTTCGCCGCCGGCCAGCCACGCCGCATGTTCGCCCCACCGGCTGCGGGCGAACCAGCCCAGCGAGTCACGGCGCCCGAGCATTCGGGCTTCGACCCCCGAAACCTGGAACCTGCCCCACACCAACGAATCGGCCCCGACGTCCAACTCCACGGCACCGCGCTCCATACTCTGCCAATGTCCCGTCGCCTCCGCATTCCGCAGCCGCAGGGGTCCCCAGCGAAGCCTGGGCGTACGGACCCGGGCGCGCAGAGCGAAGCGCTCCAGGGTCCCCCTGATCGTTACCGCCACCTCGACGGGGCCGGATGCGGGTGGCTCCGGTGCCCCCCGAGCGCCCGGACCGAATCGGCCCGGGGCTAGCCACTGGGCCAGCGGCTCCACCACACCCACGGAATCGGTTCGCCCGGCGATCCGGAGCGTGTCCTGACGGCCGCCTCCAGTTGCCAGCCGGCCACTCGCCCAGGCGACCGACCGCGGCGCGAACAGAGAGAGCGTGTCGATCGAGAGGACCGAGTCGCCCAGGGTGAAGCGGGCGCGAAGCGAATCCAGGGCCGCACCCGCGACCAGCGAAGCACCGACCTCGAGTTCTCCCCCGGCCCGCGGCGCCGCCGCCGGCTCCAGCACGGCGCGACCACGGAGGCGACCTTGGAACGACGTCTCCGGCGAGCCGTCGTCGAGCCGATGGAGATCCAGCCGCGCGAATGTGGCGTCGAGCCAGTGGACGCCGCGGCGCGACCCGAGGAAGAACAGTGCTCCGTGGGCGGTCACCTCGCCGGCCGGGCCTTCCAGGTGTGTCTCGAGGTCCAAGGAATCGAGATATCCACCCAGCCTGACGTCGCCGGCGAACGCGCCCCCCGCGCGAAGCGCCGGGTAGCTGGGTCGGAGGCCTTCGAGCGCCAGCGAGTCCAGGGACAGGTCGGCCCACAGACCTAACAGGTCACCCCGGTTGTCCACCCGCAGCACGCCTCGCGCCACCGTGGGCGGGAGGCTACGGTCGCGATGCCGCAGGGTGCCGCTGAACTCGGCCTCCCTCCAGGGGCCGTTCAGCGTCCCGACTGCGTCCAGCTCGCCGAGTAGGTCCAGCGGCACCAGTCTCCGCACGGTCCCCATGTCCAGCCGCGCTTCCCGCACGGCGAGGTCGTGGAATGCCAAGCCACCCGGCCCGCCTAGGGCCACGGTCCCGTGGCCCACGATGTGAGACCGCGGCCACCCCGGAACCAGCGAGTCCTGGAGGGTCCAGTCTACCTCGACCGCGAGCTGCTCCTCAGGGCCTTCACCCCGAAATCGGCCCGTCAACCGGCCGGCGATCGGCAGTGTGTCGAGCAGCGGCCGGACGTATTCCAGGTCCAGGCGATCGGCGACGAGGTCGGTTCCCTCGAGCGCCCGACGGCCGCCCGGCCCCAGCACCAGCCCGAGCGTGCCCCGCAAGGCGCCCCCGCCTCCCGCCCCGGTGAGCACCAGGTTGGTCAAGAGGACCTGAAGCACGTCGCCGCTTTGGGAGCGAATCGTTGCGTTGCCGCGACCGGAGAGGCCGGCCCTGAGATCGGGCATGATCCACTGGAGGTCCGCGCTGGCCAACCGGCTGGCACGCACGTCGAGCGCATAGAGCAGCGTGTCTCGGGGCCAGGTGAGCGCCCCGCGCACCGGAGCCAGCGTGCCGGGCAACCGTGCTTCCTCGAGATCCAACGCCAGGGAATCGCCCAGGATCTCCACCGTACCGCGCGCGCCTCGCAGATCCACGGCGGGCTTGGATACTTTGGCCTGGAGATCGGCGATCTCGAATCGCAGTGACCGCTCTCCGGGAAGCGGCGACGACAGGCGCGCGTAGGGAAGGCGGGCGTTGAGCTGCTCAACGGCCCACCCGGGGCCGTCAGCACCGTTCGACTCTCCATCCGTCCGGAAGGTGACCGCGCCGCCCGTAATCTCCACGTCGCGAAACGCGATCAGGGGGCTCGGGCCCCCGCTGCCCGGCCGGTCGAGTCGCAACACCCGCTCTAGGTTCACGGCGCCGGTCGAATCCCGGACCAGGTGCACCACCGGAGTGGAGAGCTTGAGCTGGCCCAGCACCACCCGCCCGCCCAATAGATCGCGAACCCGGTAGCGCACCTGTAGGCGCGGGATTCGCGCCACCGGCTTCCCCTCGGGGCCACGCAGGAGCACATCGCGGGCGTCCAGCCCGCCGGTGAACGAGCCACCGACCTCGCCGACGCTGACGCTACCGTCCAGGCCGCCGTTCAGCACATCCAGAGCCGCTCGGACTACGAGGTCCCTGCCGGCGGCCGTGCGCAGCGCCGCCCCCGCGCCACCCAGCACCACGGCAGCCACCCCCGAGGCCGTGAACGCCGCGAGCCGAACAATCCGTTCGCCGTTCAGAACGCCTGCCCGACAGAGAAGTGGAACTGCAAATGCCTTCGGGCCGTCGATGACCGTGGGTACGCGTCGTCCAGCAATACCAGCTGCTGACCCTGCTTCAGGTAGAGCCGGCCTTGCTCGGGCGGATAGCCATTGAAGGCCACGTCGACCCGCATCGGACCGAGCGGCGTGGCGATCCGAATGCCCACACCGGGCGTCACGCGCGTCTTGGACAGGTCCACCAGCACCGTGTCGCGCTCGAACAACTGGCCCACATCCACGAAAGCGGCTGCCATGAGGCGCCCGCCGAAGCCCGGCAACGGAAACCGCAGCTCCGCGTTCGCGATCAACAGGGAGTTACCGCCTGTGGCAGCGGTGATGATGCCGGGCGCGACGGTCGTCGAGTCCTGCAGCACTCCTGTCGTGTCCATTCGGTCGGGATCCATCACGCGCACCACGGGTCCCATCTGGTTCTGGCCATAACCGCGCACGCTGTTCGCGCCGCCAGCGTAGAAGCGCTCCGACAGCGGAATGTACGTCACGTCTTGGCCGCTGAACCCGAGTCGGGGCGAGATGATGCTGCCACCTCTCAGCCGCCACGCAAACGTGGTCCTTCGGCCGATCGGGTAGTACACGGCGATCTCGGCGACCCCTCTGGCGAACTGGATCAGCGAATCGGACCCCAGGAGCCGTGACGCGTAGCGCGCCTCCGCGCTCAGCGCGCTCCCGCGAGTGGGATCCAGCACCGAGTTCGACCGATCCCGCACGAAGCCGAGCGTCACCATGGACTGGAGCCGCCGGTTCGAGAACTGCTCGGCATCCTCCAGGCGACATACGCTCAAGAACGAGCAGAAGATGGCGGGCTCGGCGAACGTTTGGGTGAGGGACAACGAGTAGCCGGCGGTGACGGGAACGTCCCACCGGGTCTCCCGCGTCACCGTCAGGTTCGCGCTGTAGGCGTCACGGCGGTACGCCTGGATCTCGGTGTGTCGCTCGGCCGACACGGCCAGCGTGCCGCGCATCAGCCGCGAGAAGAGATACGGTTCTTGGAAGCTCGCGGTAAGGTTGTAATTGAGCTTGAACCGGTCGGGGGACTCGGCGTCCTTCTGCAAGGCCTTACACAGCCAGGTCTCGAAGCCGGCCGCCAGCGGGTCGCCCGCGCCGAGCTTGGAGACCCGCGCCGTGACGTCCAGCACTCGCCCTCCCCCCAGCACATTGCTCGCGCTCCAGCTGGCGAGGGCCCGGAGACAGTCCACCGTGCCGTACCCTACGCCCACGCGCACGTTGCGCAGCCGACCCTCGGTCACTTGCACCCGCACGGCGACGGTCGAGTCCGCCGGCCCCTCCGGTGCCGAGTCCGCGAGCGTCACATTCACATAGCCGAACACGCCCAACCGATAGAGGTCGCGCTGGCTCCGGTAGAGGGCGGACTGACTGAACCAGGCGCCGGGACGGATGGGGATCACACGGCGCACCACCGGGGGAGCGATCTCTCGCGTTCCCTCGACGATGACGCTGTCCACCCGACCGCGCACCCCAGGATCGAGCTCGAACCGGACCCGGGCGATCAGGCTGTCTTCGTTCACGTCGTAGGAGCGAAACACCTCGGCAAAGGGGTATCCCCGATCCCGCGCGGCGGCGCGCATGGTGTCGGCCGCCCACTCGAACCGGATCCGGTTGAACGGGTCGCCCACGGCCAGCGGGATGTCGCGCAGCAGGTCGCGGAGCGGCACGATCCCCTCGACGCCCGCAATGTCGATTGCGTGCACCCGGACCGGCGGGCCCTCGTGGATGAGGAACTGGATGCGCGCCGCGTCCTTGGTCCGGCGCACGATGGTGTCCACCCGCACCTGGAGATACCCACTCACCCGATACAGCAGAATCAGACGCAAGACATCACGGCGGAACTCGGTTTCATCGAGATAGCGCTTCTCGCCGGCTCCGATCCAGCTGGTGAGCGGAAAGCGCGCGAGCCAGGCGGACTTCGTCGTGGCAATGGAGATGCCCAACGTGTAGTTGTCCATCGCGTGATTGCCGCTGAAGTCGAGACCACGGATCACGAGCCGCGGTTCCTCGACCCCCTGGGCGTGAAGCGGGGTCGGGTGCCCGGCTCGCCAAGCCGTGGCGAAGACCGACACGGCTACAGCTAGGAGCAGCGGGTTTGACCTGCTCAGGTAACCCTCATGATTTGAATCGCTTACCACCGGTGCTGAACCTAATGATACCCATCGGCCTGCTGCGAGGTGCCCTTCTCGTTCCTGTGGCGCGGCCCTAGCTGCCGCTTCCCCGAATCGCCGCCAGCGCCTCCTCCACCGACGTGAATTTCACCCGGGGCCGGCCCAATGGCCTCCCGCGCTCCTGCTCCAGCCGGTCGAGCTTCACCCAATCCGCGTGGGAGACGACCGAGGGTTGGCATGAGCGCACCGCGGCCTCGCACGAAGCCGCATTGGGCTCCACCGGCTGGTGGACCCGTCCTGCGGCGACGTCTTCCAGCATCGCCTCGACCGTTTCCAAGGCGTCCGGCTTGTTGGTGCCGATCACGCCAGTGGGACCGCGCTTGATCCAGCCCGCCACATAGAGCCCGGCCAGTGGCTGCTGGGTCGCGGCGTCCACTGCGCGACCGCGCTGGTTCGGCACCACGCCACGCTTATCGTCGAACGGGAGACCGGGGAGCGCGATGCCATGGTAGCCCACCGAGCGGAACACCAGGCCAACCGGTAGCAGTTCCGTCTCGCCGGTGGGCTCCGCCTTGACGCCGCCCCTTCCATCCGCCACGAGCCGGTTGCGCGCCAACACCAGTCCGCAGACGCGCTCCGACGCGTCGCCCTCGAGCTCGACGGGTGACGCCAGGAACCGCAGCACGAGACGGCGGGGCTTTCCGCTGGCAGACCGGTTGGCGAACTCGCGGAGGATCTCGAGCTTGCGCTCCAGCGTCCTCCGGTCCTCGGCCCGCTCCACCTCGGCCTGACTGAGCAAATCGAGCGCGATCTCGTCCGCGCGAACGCCGACATCCGCGCCGGCCAATTCGCCTAGTTCCTTCAACTCGGGATTGGTGAAGGCCGCCTGCACCGGCCCGCGCCGGCCCACCATCACCACCTCGCGCACCCGGCTCCGGCGCAGCGCTTCCAGCGCATAGTCCGCGATGTCGGTGGTCGCCAGCTCCTCCGGCGTGCGGCACAGGATGCGCGCCACGTCCACCGCCACGTTCCCCACGCCGATCACGGCCACGCGCTCGGCGGAAAGGTCGAATGTGCGATCTC
>Ga0209751_10004108_pt1 | contig 13974 bp, 15 predicted proteins | sample RifCSP13_1_FD_184019 | JGI IMG/M metagenome (GOLD analysis project Ga0209751, IMG submission 184019) | Soil microbial communities from Rifle, Colorado - Rifle CSP2_sed 13_1 (SPAdes) (version 2) | ecosystem: Environmental > Terrestrial > Deep subsurface > Rock core/Sediment | place: Rifle... | reverse complement strand
GGATTCGAAAAGCCCACCCCGGAAATCATGGGCGCGTGGGGCAAGTGGTTCGAATCCATCGCAGACAAGATGGTCGACCAGGGTGGTTTTCACGGGGGCGCGAGAGAGATCTCAGACGCCGGTACCAGAGATCTACCGATGGGAATGGAGTCCATCACCGGCTACAACATCATCACCGCCGAGAACCTGGAGGAGGCAGTACAGCTTGCTCAGAGCAACCCGTACATTGCGAGCATCAGAGTCTACGAAATCATGTCGAAGTGACCCGCCTTCCCTCGAGTACGTAGCAGCGCCGCGATCCTGCCAGAAGAGATCCTTGGGGTGTCGAATTCGCCCGCCCTCGTTCGACGTATAAATAGAGCCTGGGTCCAGCCGGTCGAGACCGTCCGGAATCCCGGCTCCGAACCCGAAACCAGAAGGAGGTACGAGGATGCGATTCATGATGATCGTCAAGGCCAACAAGGACTCAGAGGCGGGCGTTCTCCCGACCGAAGAGCAGCTTGCCGAGATGGCGAAGTATAACGAAGAGCTGGTGAAGGCCGGCGTGCTGCTCGCGGCGGAGGGGCTCCACGCGAGCTCGAAGGGTGCGCGCGTCAGGTTCTCTGGAGCAAAGCGCACTGTGATCGACGGCCCCTTCACCGAGGCGAAGGAGCTCATCGCCGGTTTCTGGCTGATTCAGGCGAAGTCGAAGGAAGAGGCGATCGAATGGGCCAAGCGCGTCCCCTTCGAGGAGAGCGAGATCGAGGTTCGTCAGGTATTCGAGCTGGAGGACTTCGGTCCGAGCGAGGCGGTCGAACTCCACACTCCGCTCAGGGAGCAGATCGCGAAGACGTCCGCGAAGTCGTAGTCGCGGGGCGCTTCGGCTTGCACTGGCGGGATCTATCGACGTGACGGCTTCCGACACGCATGGATGAGATCGACGTTGCGGGGCTCCGCATCGCCTACGAGCGGGCAGGCGAAGGGCCGCCCCTCCTCCTCTTGCACGCGGGCGTGAGCGACAGCCGGGTGTGGCGCAGGCAGCTCGATGAACTGTCCGACGAGTTCACGGTGGTGGCTTGGGACGCGCCGGGCTGCGGCCGGTCATCGGATCCACCCGAGACGTTCCGCATGCCCGACTACGCTGACTGCCTCGCCGCGTTCGTTGACGCGCTCGGCTTGGGGCGGACTCACGTGCTCGGGCTGTCGTTTGGCGGAGGGCTTGCTCTGGAGCTCTACCGCCGGCATCCCGCGGTCCCGATGACGCTGGTGCTGGCTTCAGCCTACGCGGGCTGGGCCGGCTCCCTTCCAGCCGAGGTTGTCGAACAACGCCTGCAGCAATGGTTGCGTGAAGCCGATCTGCCGCCCGCTCAGTGGGTGCCCGGATGGATTCCGGGCCTCCTGACGGAAGCCGCGCCGGCGGAGTTGATCGACGAAGTTGTGGCGATTATGTCCGATGTCCGTCCGGCCGGATATCGAGCGATGGCGTATGCCTTGGCGGAAGCGGATCTGCGTGACGTGCTCCCGCATATCGACGTGCCGACACTACTGCTATACGGCGACGCTGATCAGCGTTCCCCACTGAATGTGGCCGAGGACCTCCAGGCCAAGATTCCTACGTCGAGGCTCGTGGTCATGCCCGGAGTCGGTCATTGGAACAACATGGAGGCGCCAGAGACCTTCAATACCGAGGTGCGCAACTTCCTTCGGTCGAATCAGAGCTGACCTGCTCGCTCCCGGTCGGCTGCTCAAATGCAGGGTCGTAAGGCGGACACGCGTCTCCCGTTGCCCGAGACCAATAAGCCACTGACGGGCTAGAGGTGAACATGATCGTCCTGGTCCGCGCGGTCACCTACGCTGCGCTGTTTGTCGGCCTGGTGCTGGTGTTCCTGCCGGCGCGGGTGCTGTTTTGGTCGGGCATCACGCGGACCGCGACCATCAGCGTGCCGCAGATCGCCGGGATCGTGGTCGGAGCGGCTGGCGCGGCCCTCGCCCTGTGGTGTGTGCTCACCTTCGCGCTCCTCGGTAGAGGGACCCCTGCGCCATTTGATCCGCCGCGCCGGCTCGTGGTGGAGGGTCCCTACCGGATCGTGCGGAATCCTATGTATATCGGCGCCGGGCTCGCCCTTACCGGCGCTGCACTCTTCTATCAATCGAGCCCTCTTCTCGGCTACACCGGGCTGTTCTTCCTCGCGACACACCTGTTCGTGGTGGGGTACGAGGAGCCGACCCTGCGGCGAACGTTCGGGGGAGAGTACGAAGCGTACTGTCGGCGGGTGCGGCGGTGGTGGCCCAGACCGTGAACGGCGCTGACCTCGCGAGAATGGGGGTGAGCCCGAGCCGCCGAGCGGTTTGGCTCGAGGCCGTGAGGGTACCGGCCAGCGATACTTCTGGGGGAGGGCAATTGGCGGACGTCGAGGAAGGGACCGTCAGTGTAGATGGCTATCGGGTCTGGTATCGTCGCGTCGGCAGCGGCGGAATCCCGCTGCTGGTCCTGCATGGCGGGCCCGGCGCCGGGCACGATTACCTGGAACCGCTCGAAGCGCTAGCGACGAATCGCCCGGTAGTATTCTACGACCAGCTTGGCTGCGGCAGATCTGATCAGCCCGACGATCGGTCACTGTGGCGGATGGAGCGCTTCGTGGCCGAGGTCGGCACCGTGCGACGCGCTCTCGGACTGGTGCAGATTCATCTGCTGGGTCAATCTTGGGGTGGCTGGCTCGCTATCGAGTATATGCTCACTCACCCGCCCGGCGTGGTGAGTCTGGTGCTGGCCAGCACATCGGCGAGTATTCCGCAGTTCGTGGCTGAGGCCGCGCGCTTGAAGGCTGCCCTGCCGCCGGAAGTCTATCAAACGATGCAGCGCCATGAGGCGTCCGGCGATCTGCACCATCCCGAGTATGAAACCGCTGTCCTGGAATTCTATAAGCGGCACGTCTGTCGCCTCGACCCGTGGCCGGAACCACTCCTGCGTACCATACGCAACCTGGAGGGGAACGCTGTCTACGAGACGATGAACGGTCCCAACGAGTTCATAGTAATCGGCAATCTCAAAGATTGGGATCGTACCGATCGCCTTGGCGAGATTGCCGTTCCAACTCTGATCACGGTCGGACGGTATGACGAGATTACTCCGGCTTGCGCTGAGACCATGCACCGTGGAATTCCCCATTCGCAGATGAGGGTGTTTGAGCAGAGCGCTCATACCGCTCATCTGGAGGAGACAGAAGCATATCTTCAAATAGTTGCTGAGTTCCTCGCACGCGTAGAGGCTGAGCACGGTAAGTAGCCGTAACCGTGAAACAAGAAGTTGACCTGACCCGCCCTGTTCCGTTCCTCTCGGGCTTCGCGGTCGCAAGGAGAAATGAGATGGCGGAGGCCTCGAACGACAAACAACAGCTCATTGACGCATACCGCCGACGAGCACCTAGCTACGATCTGGCCGTGAGATTATTCGATATCTTCGCGTGGTTCGGCTTCAACATATCAGGGTGGCGAAAACAGGCCGTATCGGAACTGGGATTGAAGGCCGGCGACACTGTCGTTGACATTGGGTGTGGCACAGGTCTCAACTTCCCACTGCTCCACCGAGCCGTCGGCCCGCAAGGCATGATCATCGGTGTCGACCTGAGCGGTGCGATGCTGACTCAAGCCCGACACACTGCGGAAGCCAACCACTGGGCCAACGTCCAGCTAGTGTGCGCCGACGCCTCCCAATTCGAGTTTCCTCCCCGTGTGAACGCCGTCCTGTCGACGTATACCTTGACATTGGTTCCCGATCCCGAGCGCGTCGTCTCCAACGCCACTGTAGCGCTTACTCCTGGTGGCCGGCTCGTTGTCCTTGACATGGCCTGGCCACGACACTGTCCCCTCTGGTGGCGGCATGTTCTGTTCTTCTTGCGTTCCTATGGGGTGACGGCGGAGGTCCTAAGGCGGCGTCCGTGGGAAACGGTACAGAAGGCGATGGAAGAGCGCCTCAGGGTCGTTTCCCGACGGCAGTTCTGGTTCGGCTTCTTCTATCTTGCGTCGGGTGCCGCACCGGACCCAATGGACCAGCCGAAGGGACGTGCCGACGATGATCCAAGCGAGACGATCATCGCCATGGAGCGCGCCGCACTCGATCGCTGGGGCCGGGGCGATCCCTCCGGGTTCTTGGAGATCTCCGCTCCCGACGTCGTCTACTTCGACCCCTCCTTGGAGCGGCGAATCGACGGTCGCGCGGCGCTGAGCCGCTATTACGAGGCGCTGCGAGGCAAGGTCTCGATTTCCCGCTACGAACTAATCAACTCCCGGGTCCAGCGCGTCGGGGACGCGGCCGTACTGACGTTCAACTACGTCTCGTACGGCGGCGCCGAGGGTGCGCATCGCTGGAACTGCACGGAGGTGTACCGGCGCTCCGGGGACCGGTGGGAGATCATCCAGACGCACTGGTCGTACACAAAAGCCGTAGGAGCGTAGGCCTCTACTTCGACCGCGTCCGCCGTTCCGGGCCCTTCCTTCCTGATGCACCTGCGGCGACGAAGTCGCGGGCCTCTTCAGCCAGCTTCACCCACCGGCCGCCGGTCTGCGGCGGAAACGCGATCCACTCCTTCATTTTGCGGCCGTGGCCCGGGTCCCAGGACTTCGCGACTTTCGTCGCCACGAGTTCCTGCGCCCGCGGTTCGGGCATCTTGAGCACGAGGTCGCCCTTCCAGAAGATGGCGAAGACCTTGCCGTTCACTTTGAACCCCCGGGCGCCGAACATCTCCATCTCGCCGATCCCGGGGTCGCGCCGCAGCGCCGCGTGGACTGCCTGAAACGGATCTTTGGCCGCCATGTGGGGGAACTTCTGCGCCTAGCGGAGCACGGCCTGCAGCACCCACAGCGCCGCCATCCCCGATCCGACCGTCGCCAGCGCATTGCGGGTGCGCCAGGCGACCAGCGCGGCCAGGATACCGGCAAGCAGTCGCGCGTTCCCCGTCGAGAGATCCAGCGCCCCCGCGGGCTGCAGCAGTGCTGGGAGGATGAGGGCGGAGAGGACGGCGACAGGGACGAAGCGTAGCGTCTCCTGGGCCAGCGGCGGGAGGGCGCCCGGGGTGCCCCGGGCGAGAAAGGCGACCCGCAGACCGTACGTGGCCGCGCCGATGACCAGAACCGTGAGCCAGAGCGTCATGATGCCTCCTGGGTGGAAGGGGTCCGCGAGACAGCATAGCGCCACACGGCCAGACCCGCGGCGATCCCGGCACACGCGCCCAGCAGGAGACCGAGTTTGAACGGCATGCCCGCCGCGGCGACTGCGACCACACCCGCCGCCACAGCCGCCGCGATGTCCGCCCGGTCGCGGATCGCCGGGATGACCAGCGCGATGAAGGTCAGCGGCAGCGCGAAGTCCAGTCCCCACCCCGCCGGGACGCGGGCACCGAATGCCACCCCCGCTGCAGTGCTCACCTGCCAGCCGGCCCACAGCGTCAGTCCGGCGCCGAGGAGGTACCAGTGCCGGTGGAGCATGGGCAAGCCGCGGGCCTGCTGCGCGCGGAACCTGGTAATGGTCACCGCGTACGCCTCGTCCGTCAGAAGGTAGGCGAGCCCCCACCGCCACAGGGGGCGCAGGGGCCGCAGATACGGCGCCGTCGACGCGCTGTACAGCAGGTGGCGCACGTTCACGATGATCGCGCTCGCGATAATCACCGCGGCCGGCGCGCCTATGCCAACCAACTGCGCCGTCAAGAACTGCGCCGAACCGGCGAAGATGATACCGGAAGCGGCCTGCGCCACCGCCGGAGGCATCCCCGCTCCCACGGCCAGCGCGCCGTAGATCATCCCGAATGGGACGACGCCGACGACGATCGGCAGCTCATCCCGTACCCCGGCGATGAACTCGGCTCGGGCCGAAAATACTCCCATGAATCCAGCTCACCTCCCGTTCCACGGTATAATGAGCGCCGTGCCATTCGCGGTCTGGGCCAATCTGCTGATTCTCCTGGTGGTGCTCGCCGGTCCCTTCCTGTCCCACCGCGTCGAGCGCAACCTGGAAGGCTTCCTGCTGGTGATGGGTGTCCTCTCCGCGCTGGCCTCCGGGGTGCTGAACGTACATCTCCTGGGAGAGGGTCTGCGCCACCCCATCCCCATCACCATCGCGGTCTTCCTCTCCGGCGCAGCCTTCACCTGGGGCCGGCGCCGGCTGGACCAGGGTATTCGTTGGATGCTGGCGCGCAGCGGTCCCGGGGTACTCGCCGCCGTGGCCACCGCGGTCCTGGGGCTGGCCTCCAGCATCATCACCGCCATCATCGCCGCGCTGGTCCTGGTCGAGTTTATCGCCGCCTTGCGCCTGCGCCGCTCCGACGAGGTGCGCATCGTCGTGCTGGCCTGTTTCGCCATCGGGCTGGGCGCGGCCCTCACCCCCGTGGGCGAGCCGCTGAGCACCATCGCTACGGCTAAGCTTGACCAGGACTTCTGGTTCCTCTTCCGGCTGCTCGGCGTGTGGGTGGTGCCCGGCGTGCTGGCGCTGGGTGTCGTCGCCTGGGCGCATCGTGTGACCGTCGCGCCGACGGAGGAAGTGGCGCCCATCACTGGTCCGGAGTCCTACCGCGACGTGTTCACCCGGGCGGCGCGCGTCTACCTGTTCGTCATGGCGCTGACTTTTCTGGGTGAGGGGTTCAAACCGATCATCGACCGCTACATCATCGCGTTGGGCGCCCCGGTCCTTTATTGGATCAACCTGGTCTCGGCCATCCTCGATAATGCCACGCTCACGGCCGCGGAGATCAGCCCGCGGATGATGGAGGCTCAGGTGCGGGCGGTCTTGATGGGACTGATCATCAGCGGCGGCATGCTCATCCCGGGCAACATTCCTAACATCATCGCCGCGGGGAAGCTGGGGATTAAGAGCCGGGAGTGGGCGGTGATCGCCATCCCCATCGGCGCGGTGTTGATGGTCGCCTATTTCGTGCTCCTGTTCCTCCTCTGACCTGACGGCGAAAGACCGGCCCGGCCAGGGCGTCTACGCGTTCGATTCGCCATCAGGGAACGGTGATGACACCGGCACCCCGCCGTGCGTGTGGACGGGGACGGGCGGTTTGCCGGGAGGCCGGAGGAGCGAGGCGACGACGGCGCCGCCGATCAGCGCCGCCACGACCGCGAGCGAGAGGCCGATGGGAATCTTGTAGAGGTCGCTGATCAGCATCTTTGTCCCCACGAAAGCCAGCACCAGCCCCAACCCGATCTTAAGGTACTGGAACCGGGTCAGCACCCCGGCGAGCAGGAAGAAGAGAGCGCGCAGGCCCAGGATAGCGAAGATGTTGGACGTGTAGACGATGAACGCGTCCCCGGTCACGGCGAAGATGGCCGGGATCGAGTCGATGGCAAAGACGATATCCGTCGCCTCTACCACCACCAGCACGAGCAGCAGCGGCGTGGCCATGAGGCGGCCGCCGGCGCGGACGAAGAACCGCGGGCCCTGGTAGGTAGAGACCACCGGCACGAAGCGGCGGACGAGGCGGAGCAGCGGGTTCCGCTCCGGGTGCACCTCCTCGTCCCGCGCGCGAACGATGCGCACCGCTGTAAGGATGAGCAGCCCACCGAACACATAGATCACCCAGTGGAACGCGGCCAGCAGCGCGGCGCCGGCCAGGATGAAGATGACCCGGAAGATGATCGCGCCCAGGATGCCCCAGAAAAGGACGCGGTGCTGATACGCTGCCGGAACCGAGAAGTATGAGAAGATCACCAGGAAGACGAAGATGTTGTCGACGCTGAGGGCCTTCTCGATCAGGTAGCCGGTGAGGAACTCCAATCCGCGCTGCGCGCCGAACCACCAGACCACTCCGGCGTTGAAAAGCAACGCCAGCGCGATCCAGAAGAGACTCCAGCCCAGCGCCTCGCGGGGCCCGACGGCGTGCGCCTTCCGGTGGAAGACGCCCAGGTCGAGGGCGAGCAGACACAGCACGAAGAGGGTAAACGCACCCCACAACAGGGGGGTGCCCACGGTTGCCGGCATCGATCAACCTCCTTGGGGGAAGGTCGCCCAGAAAACGTGCAGGCGAGCCTCCGCCGCCGTGATGTCAGGCTGCGAAGGTCTCGCCCCCGCAAGACTGCGAGAGCCGGGCCGGGTCTATCCGACCGTGCTGACGGCCCGGACACGGAGCAGGGCTCCGTGGCTACTCCCCTTCTCGCGGAGTGTACACGACCCCGGCCGGCGAGGCAAGATGACCGCGAAGGTTTCGCGAATCCCCGGAGCAAACCCTAATCTCAAATGCCCGACCATCACGAGATCCTAAATTTCCTGCTGTTGCTCGCCCTAATCGTCGCCGCGGCGAAGGGGGCGGGGTGGTTGAGCCTCCGCCTGGGCCAGCCGGCGGTCCTGGGAGAACTGCTGGCCGGCGTGGTCCTGGGGCCTTCGCTGCTCGACCTTCTGCACCTGAGCCCCTTCGTGGGAGAGGGGATGGCCGCGGGCGTCTTTCTGCTGGCCAACGTGGGCGTCGTCCTGCTGATGTTCATCGCCGGGCTGGAGACCGACCTCGAGCAGATGCGACGCGTGGGGCGCGTGGCCGTGGCCGCTGGCGTGGCGGGGGTGGTAGTTCCGCTGCTGTTGGGGCTGGCCGTCGCACTGCTTTTCGGTTTTGGCGTTCAGAAGAGCGCGTTCATGGGCATCGTCCTCACCGCGACAAGCGTTAGCATCACCGTGCAGACGCTGATCGAACTCCGCCAACTCGATTCCAAGGAAGGGACGACGCTGCTCGGCGCTGCGGTGGTGGACGACGTGATCGCCCTCGTGGTCCTGTCCGTATTCGTCGCGGTGAGCCTGGCGGGCGGGAGCGGGCTGGCCGACGTGGGTGTGGTACTGATGCGCATGGCCGCCTTCTTCATCGGGGCGATCCTGCTGGGGCGTCTCTTCCGGCCTTCGCTGAGCCGCGCGAAGCGGGCCCCGGTGAGCGAAGGATTGCTCGCGGCGACGCTGATCGCCGTGCTCGCGTATGCTTGGAGCGCGGAGGCCCTGGGCGGTGTGGCCGCGATCACCGGAGCCTATCTTGCCGGAGTCCTCGTGGCCCGGGCCGGGTACCGCCAGGAGGTGGAGCACCGCCTGAAAGCGTTCACCTACGCGCTGCTCGTCCCCATCTTCTTTGTCAGCGTCGGCCTGCAGGCCAACGCCCGCACGCTGGCGGCGCAGGACATCCCGCTGGCGCTCCTGATCATCCTGGCCGCGGTGGCCGGGAAGGTGGTGGGGTGTGGCGCAGGAGCGCGGCTGGCCGGCTTCACGGGACCGGAGGCGCTGCGCATCGGCGTGGGCATGATCAGCCGCGGCGAGGTCGGGTTGATTATTGCCGCGATTGGTCTGCAGTCCGGACTACTGGGCGAGCGTGGCTTCGCCATCATGGTGATCATGGTGTTGGCCACTACGGTGATTACCCCGCCGCTGCTGCGGGCGGTCTTCCCGGCCGCTCCTCCCTCCGAGGAGGCGGCCATCGAAGCGGCATTTGCCGACCCGGACGACCCACATTGAGGATCGGGCATGGGACTGGATGAACTCATCCTGGTGGTGCCGCGCGGCCGGCTCCTTCCGCCTGGAGGTCTCGACGGCTTTTTCGCGGGCGGCGTGGACGCCTACGTGGAGCGCATCCGCCGCCACGGTGAGTTCCGCCGGCGCGCCGACGTCGAGGAGGATCCTTCGCTGAAGCAGATCATCCCATACCTGATCATCCGCCACCGCGATCGGATCTTTCTCTTCCAGCGATCCACCCGGGGCGGGGAGGAGCGGCTGCATGGGCTCTACTCCATCGGCGTCGGCGGGCACATCGCCCGCGAGGATACCAACGGCGCACAGGATCTGCTGGCGGTCGGGCTGGAGCGCGAACTGCACGAGGAACTGGTGATCGCGAACGGCTGGCGGGCGCGGCCGGTCGGCGTGCTGAACGAGGATGACACGCCGGTCAGCCGGGTGCACTTCGGTGTGGTGTACGTGGTGGAGACGGATGATCCCGCGGTGCGGGTGCGGGAGGAGGATCGCCTGAGCGGCCGCCTGGCCACGGCCGCCGAGGTGCGGGAGGCCCGCCCCCGCATGGAGAGCTGGTCCCAGCGCATCGTCGATGCCGCCGATCCGTTTGCGCTCTGACGCCACAGTCTCCGCAGCGTACGGTGTCACCGTCACCGTTGACCCCCGGTACAATCTTCGTCGCACGTTAGAGTGCGGACAGGTATTCCGGTGGACCGTCCAGGATGGCGCAGCAGTTGGCGTGTTTCGCCACCGGGTCTGGATGGTGCAGCAGGAGGCGCGGTCGCTCCGCATCGCGGGTGATGGCCCACCCGCAGCCTTTGATGCCCTGCGCCGCCACCTGGCCCTGGATGCGCCGCTGCGCCGCATCGAAGACGACCTGGCCGCGGACCGCGTGCTCCGGCGCGTTCTCCTGCGCACAAGCGGCATCGCCATCATGCGCCAGGACCCATGGGAGTGCCTGATCTCCTACGTGATCTCCGCCTTCAACAACATCCCGAAGATCCGGCTGACGGTAGACTGCCTTTCCCGCCGATTCGGGGTGCCGTTAGGTGATGGACAGTTCACTTTTCCCTCCCCGGAACGGTTGGCGGAGGCTCGGCTCTCCACGCTGCGCGCGTGCATCCTTGGCTACCGGGCACCTTACGTGCGCGAGGTGGCGCGCGCGGTCGCGACGGGCGCGCTCGAGCTGGAGCGTCTGCGCGGCCTGCCGTACGAAGAGGCCCGGGAGGCTTTGCTGGCACTCCCCGGCGTCGGGGAGAAGGTGGCGGAGTGCGTCCTGCTGTTTGCCCTGGAGCATGGTGAGGCCTTTCCCGTGGACGTGTGGATTCGGCGGACGGTGCAGACCCTCTACCTGCGGGGCCGCCGGGCCACGCCCCGAGTGATCCGCGAGTGGGCCCGCGACCGCTTCGGTCCGCTGGCCGGCTATGCCAACCAGCACCTCTTCCTCGCCGCCCGCACGGGCGTCCTGAGACTCACCCCCGCCTGAAAACTCTCACCGCCGCACGATCTCTCTAAGCGAAAGGCAATCAACGGGCTTCGCCCGAGGAGGGGATGGCGGTGAAAAGCATTGCAGTTCTCGTGATGGTGGTCGTGTTGGTGGCGGGTCTTGCGGTCAACGGGTCGCGGGCACAGCCGCTGCCGGTAACGAGCGTGGCGTTTCGCCTCTGTCAGTTAGGTGAGCAGATGCCGCAGCCGTGCCGGCCGATCGTCAGTCCGGAGCGCGCCGCGCTGGACGACGGCGGCAGAGACTATGACGGCGGCTTTGCGGCGGACGGCGGGGATGACGGCGACAAGCACTGGTGGGATCTGGGCGTCCGGGTCGCGCTGGCCGTGGCGCGCGCAGCAGCCGAGTGGTGGGCTTCGCACTACTCCGGAAGCGTCGCGACGGACGTCCGACCCGTGGACTGGGAGATCTTCGACGTGCCCCAGTAGGAGCTGGTCAAGCTCATCGTCGTCTTCTCAGGGATGAGGGCGGGAGGGGTGTCTCCCTCCCGCCCGGAGGTGAGGCCGGGTGCGGATAAAGCTTGAAGGCATCGTCACGGTGACCGTGACGCTTGTTCTCGGCGCGGCGATGCTTGTCTACGTGGGGAATACCACCCTCTACCTGGCACCGCCGAACCCGGTGACGGCGCAGCTCCTGCCGGTCATCAGGGCCATCCAGAACCCCCTCTTTGCACAGAACTGGCATCTCTTTGCCCCGGACCCCGTCAAGTCGGATTTCGTGTTGACGGTCCGCTGCCGCACGAAGGATGAAGTCTCCGCCTGGCAGGACATTACCGCGCCCTTGCTGGCGCGTCACCAAAGCGCCCGCACGTCACCCATGGCGCGCGTGCTGCGGGTGCAACAGAACGCGGTGCGGGTATGGATGGGACGGACCGGAGATGAGGACTGGCGGCGCGCCGTCTGCCGCGTTCAACCAGGGAATCCGCTCTGCCGTGGCGAGGATCCCATCACCCGACGGATGCAGGAGACCGGTCTCTACGTTCTGGCGCGGGTCGCTTCCGCGGCCTGCGACCATCTGATCGGACGGGGGCGGGCGAGCCGCGTCCAACTGGCGCTGCTCATCCACACACCGCCGCCGTTTTCCCGGCGGGCGCAGCCACCGGAAGCCGGATCCACCCGCTACGTTATCCTTCCCTGGCTGCCGTACCAACAGGTTGGTGGGTGATCGTGAGCGCGCGACAGCGACTTTACACGTTCCTGACGCAGGAGCACTGGCTGATTGGGGCCAGCCTGGTGCGCATCAGCCTCGGGATCTGGGCGCTCTACTACTATCTCCTGCACTTTCCTGTCCGCCATTTGCTTTGGGGTCCCCAGGGGCTGTGGCCCTTCGAACGCTACCTGGCTTCGCGGACGCTCTTCTCCGTATTCCAGTTCAGCGCCGCTCCCCTGTTCTTCGACGCGGTGTACCTGACCGGCATCGTGGTGGCCCTGCTCTTCACCCTGGGATGGCACACACGGGTGATGAGCCTGCTCCACTGGGTAATGATCCTCTCGCTGCAGGAGCGGAACTTCCTCATCACCGACGGTGGAGACAACCTCATGCGGCTGGTCTTGTTGTTCCTCATCCTGGTGAACTGCGGCGCCTACTTCTCCCTGGACGCGCTGCGCCGGCGGGCGGGACAGCAATGGTTCCGGCCGGCACTGGCCGTCGCGCACAACTTCGGCGTGCTCCTCACCGTCGTCCAGCTCTGCCTGCTCTATGCGAGCACGGGTCTCTATAAGACGATGGGGACGGTCTGGCAGAACGGGACGGCCCTGTACTACATCCTGCGGGTGGGAGAGTTCTCCTGGCCGGGCGGCGCGGAGATCATCTACCGTAATCCGTATCTGGTCGTCCTGGGGACGTACGGCACCATCCTCTTTGAACTGATGTTTGCGTCGCTACTGCTCAACCGCTGGACGAGATATGCCGTGGTTGCCACCGGCGTCGCCTTCCATCTGGGGATCGCCGTGTTCATGGGGCTGGCTACCTTCAGTTGGAGCATGCTGAGCGTCTACCCGCTGCTGTTCACCGACCGAGAATACATGGGTGCGGCTCGGGGGCTGCGCGCGGCGCTGCAGTTGACTGTTCTGTACGATGGGTGGTGCCCCACGTGTACCCGCAGCGTCCGCTGGCTGAAGCGGCTGGACCTCTTCTCGCTGGCGCAGTTTGTGTCGTTCCGAGACCCCGGCGTCATAGAGCGGTATCGGGCCGACCCGGGCCGCGCGGAGCGGCGAATTCTGAGCATCGGGCGCTCCGGGCACATCGCTGAGGGCATCGACACGGTCATCCAGATCGCCAGCCGCTCGGTCCTGCTCTGGCCTATAGTGCCGGTCTTGGCGCTGGGGCGGCTCCTGGGGGGCCAGAAGTTCTACGACGCCATGGCCGATCGCCGGCTCGTCCTGGCTCCGGGAAACTGCGCCGGGCACTGCATTATGGCGGAGGGACTTATGAAGTGACCCCTGCCGCTGGAGGATCTGCGTTGCCAGGCGTCGCCGTGCGGGCGGGCCTCGGTGGAGCCGCGCTATGGCTCGTCCTCGAATTCACGACACGCTACACCCTCCTGCTCGGGAGTGGCGGTTTCTTGTTGGCGACCGGCGGGGTGCTGGCAGCCGACCTCCGCGGCCCTCTCGGCCTCATCCTCAACGCTGCCGCCGCTGGCGCGGCGATGGTGCTTGTCGGAACGGTCTTCTACCGACGAAGTGTGAAAGAGGGGGCGAGGGCCGTCGATCTCGGCTACGAGTTCACCTGGCGGGCCCTCCTGGCCGGTGTGGTTGGCGGTGTTGTGCTGATGGGGCTGCTCGAGGGCACACACGGTATCGATGAGCTCGTCTTCTCCAGGTGGGATCTCCTCCGGGCGCTGCAACCCACCGAGGAAGAGGAACTGCGGATCGCCGGCCAAGCGGTGGTGGCGCTGGGGCTTGTCCTGATTCCCGCCAACGGCATCCTCACGCCGATCGTCGAGGAGTTTGCCTGGCGAGGCTACATCCAGAGCCGGCTGGTGGCGGGGTGGGGGGCGGGTGCCGGCATCCTGGTCACGGCGGCG
>Ga0209751_10004106_pt1 | contig 13978 bp, 12 predicted proteins | sample RifCSP13_1_FD_184019 | JGI IMG/M metagenome (GOLD analysis project Ga0209751, IMG submission 184019) | Soil microbial communities from Rifle, Colorado - Rifle CSP2_sed 13_1 (SPAdes) (version 2) | ecosystem: Environmental > Terrestrial > Deep subsurface > Rock core/Sediment | place: Rifle... | reverse complement strand
GCCCGCTGGCCATCCTACTCCCCCCCGGCCAGGCCGGTGACGCGCCGATGATGTTGCCGCTGCTCGCGCACCTGGGTGTCCAGCGCACGATCGGCCGGCCACGGACCCGGCCCGACCGGGTGCTGGCCGACAAGGCCTACTCCTCGCGCGCGATCCGCGCTCACCTCAGGACCCGCGGCATCGGCAGCGTGATCCCCGAGCCCGACGACCAGAAGGCCCACCGCAAGCGCATCGGCTCATCCGGCGGCCGACCGGTGACCTACGACCGCACCGCCTACCGCGGACGCAACGTCATCGAACGCGCCTTCAACGGCTTCAAACACTGGCGCGGGCTGGCCACCAGATACGACAAGCACGCCATCGTCTACCGCGGCGGCCTCGTCCTCGCAGCCGTGCTGCACTGGCTCACCGACTTAGGAGACACGTCCTAGGTGCAAGGTGTTAGTCAGGCAATGAAAGGACGCAGTGCCGGCCCGTGGATCGATCGATTGGCTCCCTTGGATGATGTCGTCTGGATCAGTCTCCTCCCGCGCCGGTGACGTGGTGACGTCGGCTGCGGGACGAATGCGGGACGAGGGACGGGTGGCTTAGTCCGTCAAGCGCGCTTGACCTGCGCTGATGCCGTGCTCGGACGCCCGTGTCTGCACCTTGATATGGGTGGAGACAGGACTCAAGATCGCGCGTTTCCCCTGGTAGTCCTAGCTGATCGGTGCGAGAACCGCGCCGAACTTGTCGTTCGTCCCGCTGCCGGCGTCGGTGTTTGAGAAGGGGGCGGCAATCCCATGAGGTCGGCAGAGCCCTTATGGCCCCAGACCTAGGCCCGCTACTCCTCACAAACGGCAAGTCCCAGGAGGTGGGCATCCACCCCAGGGGCGGGAGAAAACTCTCCATCCTGAGGAAGCCCCTGTTCCTCGACATCAGCCGTGAACGCCATCCCTCCTTGGGCGCCCTCCCACTCGACGTAGATGAAGAAGGCGAAGCGTCCCGGCTGATTCGGCAGTGAGGCGATTGCGCCCGGGACGATACATGAGCCGTGCCGAACATACTCGCCCGGTGCCCGCTGAAGTTCGAACACCGCAACAGCCTGAGCCCCCTCCGCGTGGACTTCGATCGGCGTACCTGCCGCCAGCGGCACAGAAGCCACCGTGGATGGGTACTCAAGTTCGCTTCCCGGCGTCTCGATCGCCTCGAGTGGGATCTTCGTTCCGCGATAGGACGCATGGAAACGGGGCGCGACGAAGGTGCCATCACGGGCCTCTGGAGGACTGATCTCTATGACAAGAGGGTTCCCTCCTTCGGCGGCCCTTGCCAACGGGCGCCACGCGAGTGGCATGATCCCGTACCTCGGAAGCTCTGCGACCGCATGCGGTTCCGAGCCGTGGGCGTTCATCACCCAGAGCTGGGGCTCGCCGGTCGCCAGGTTCGCATAGGCGATCTGAGAGCCGGTTGGCGACCACACCGGACGTCCGAAGGTGGTGTCGGCATGAGTTTCTACCAACTCACGAAGACCGGTCCCGTCAGGTCGGACGACCCACACGCCGAATCTCTCTTGCGGCCTCCCGCCGAGAAACAGGATTTCGTGGCCGTCGGGCGACCACTCCGGATGGAGCAGGAAGCCACCGGGTCCAGAAGTGATCTCCCTGATGCCGGTCCCGTCCACGTTGATAGCGCTCAAGGTCCCCAGAGAATCGCCGGCGGCAGTCCGGAACGCGATGGATCTGCCGTCGGGCGACCAGTCCGGCATTGACTCGTCCCCGGGACCGTCCGTGAGCTGTCGCTCACCCGTCCCATCCACCCGGATGACGTAGAGATCTCCGGGACAAAGGGTCGAGCCGAGGCAGCCAGGGATGTAGTCAGCGCCGCGGTAGCTCGTGTACACGATGGCAGAGCCATCTGGCGACCAGGACGGGAACGCCGCGTAGGCATCGTCGTGCGTGACCTGAGTGAGGCCGCTGCCGTGTGCGCTCATCACGAAGATCTCGACCTTCGTGTCGGCGGCTCCCCCTTCGTGGACGTAGTCGGAGAAGGCGACCATCGACCCGTCGGGGGAGAAGGCGTAGTCGTCTCCGACGAGCCGCGGATCCACCGCGAAGCCGGAGACGTCTGGGTTTCGTCCATCGCTCCAAAGCGGCGACTTTCTCCCGGTCGCCGGGTCGACGGCAAAGATGAGGCTGCCAGCCTCTCCGCCGCCGCCGAGCGCCCAAATCGGACCGTCTGACACGTCGGGCACTGGACCGACCGGAGCGGGGCCGGTCGAGGATCGGAAGGCTCTCGAAACGAACACGAGGCCGGTGACCGCCACGGCCAACGCGAGGGCCGCGGCGGCCACGCGCCGCCCGGGCGCAAGCGTTGGAGGAAGCGGACGCTGTTCCCGACCGGAGATCTCGCCCCAGAGATCCGGCGGAGCGAACCCCTCGATGTCGCGTAGCCGTTCCTTCAGGTCACGCATCTTCGTCCTCCAGAAGTCGCATCAGACGGCGCCGCCCCCGATGGAGGTGGACCCGGGCAGTGGCCGGTGCGACTCCCAGCGCGGCCGCAACCTCGCGTACAGGTCGGTCCGCGTAGTAGTGCAGGATGATCGCCGCCCGCTGGTTGTCGGGGAGCTGACGGAGCAGCGACACAAGTTCGTTCGCTCGCTGCTCGGCCGGGTCTGCCACATCTGGCAATCGATGATCCATCCGGCTCCGTCGCTTGAGCTCGCCGGCGGCCACGCGAAAGGCCACCCGCCAGATCCAGGCTCGCGGATCCGCCAGAGCGTCGCCGCGGCTCAGAGCCTGCGCGAATGCCTCGGCTACGGCGTCGCTCGCCACGTCGGCATCTCCCGCGTACGCGACGAGCGCCCACCAGAGCCGCCGCCCTTCATCCCGGTAGAGGCGCTCGATCGTGACCGGAGCACTTATATCGGCCGTCTCCACTCTCTCGACTCTCTCAGGTGCCAGATGGGGCGAATAGGTTTACCGGGGTGTTGCCCTACTTCGCTGATAGACCCTCAGAGACGGTCAACGGTGCCCGCCAGCCCCTCCCGCGTCCACTACCACAAGCCCGGGCACCCTCCACTCCTCCTCGGTTCGACGGGGGAGGAATCGGGGAGCCCGGTGGGGGACGATCTGAAAGCACGATGCACGAGGCGCGGATGAGGGTTCGACCCGAGCCGCTCCGCGAGGTGAGAGGCGCCCCGAAATGACGTGGACCAGGAGATCGAGCTGGAAGAACCGAGGTTCATCCCCCTTGCGCAGGAGGAGGCAGTCGAGGCCGTTCGCCTTCTCGCTGCCCTGATCCGGGCTGTCCGTGCTCGATCTCCAGACTCCCCGATTCCTCCCCCGGAAGATCTCTCCTCCCCGGAGGGTCTTGCCGACGGTTCACCGCTCGCTCCAGGACACGGCGGCAAGGTCGGCACGGTGGACGCGGCAGGTGGCGGCCGGTGAGTGGGCCTCCGGTGCGCGGCCGAAGGTCCTCAGGACTGCCTGGTTCTTCATCGCAGTCCTTCGAACCTTCGGGGCGGCCCAAGGATCGTGAGCAGGCACGGAAAGTACGTACTGTCAGCAGGCGAGCCGCGCTCGACCAGTTGTCCGCGACGGACCGGGAGATTGTGGCCGTGCTTTCCGAGCATCGCGTAGCGACGACGCAGCAGATCTCGACGCTGCTGGGGCTGCCAGAGCGGACGGCCCGTTACCGGCTGGACCGGCTGTGGAAGCTGGGGATGTGCGGGGGTCGCCAGCCGTACGCCGACCAGGGCTCGGCTCCGTACCACTGGTGGCCGTCGCGGCTTGCCGACGCCTTCCACCAGGGGAGGGAGCTCCCTCGAGGAGGGGAGCGGGAGGATCCACAAGAGCAGTTCCTTCGCCACGCCGCCGCGATCACCGGGCTGTACGTGGCACTCGTCCGCCTCGCACCCTCGCTCGGGTGGGAGCTGCTCGCGTTCTCTCGCGAGGTCGAGGCTCGTGAGGAGTTCCGCATCGGGGAGCGCCGGGCCGCGATCGTGCCCGACGCGTTCGTTCTGGTCCGGCAGGGTGAGGCCGAGTACCAGGCGATGGTGGAGATCGACCGGGGCACGATGAGCCTCCCCCGTCTTTCCCGGAAGCTTTCGCTGTACCTCGCCTGGGCGGCTTCAAGGGTTTGGAAGGAGCGCCACCCGTACGTGCCGGCACTGCTGGTGCTCACGACAACGTCGAGGCGCGTCGATCAGATCGTGGCCAGAGCCGAGGAGCGGTGCCGGACCGAAGCCCGAACGGCGCCGAGCCTCGAAGGCACGCGGTGCATCGAGGGGTTCGTGGTCGCGGCGAGCGATGCCGTGGACCGCCCGGAGGCCGCTGTCGCCGATCCGGTCTGGACCGGCCGGGGGAAGATCGACCGCCTTCGCTTCGTCGATGTGCTCCGAGAGCCCTTCGAGCGGTGGCAGGCCGAGCTCGAGCGGCGGCGGGTGGCCGCCGAGGAGGCCGACCGCTTCTGGCAGCAGCTCGCCGAGGACGTGGACGGCCTTCGGCGGACGGTCCAGGCCCTCTCCAACCGGAACCACTCGATCGGGACCTACTCCGAGCACCTGGACGATCTGGAGGAGGGCGAGCGCGACGCCTTGCAGCTGCTGCTCGAGGACTCCGCCCCGATGTCGAACCTTGAGCGACGGGCCTTCGGGTTCTTCTCCCGCCGCACGATCTTTGACGAGTTCCGAAGGCCGTGGGCGGCCCGCGAGCTCGTCCCGCTCGATCCGCAGGAGCGCGAGGCGATCGACGCGCTTCGCGACGCCTACCTCGCCAGCCAGCGGGAGGTCGTTGCGTCTTTGCACGCCCGGTACCCGTACCTGCCCTGGGTCCTGGATGCCATCCGGATGCTCGACGCGGGCAGGCTTCTCGGCCACTTCGCGTGGAAGCAGCGGCACGAGCGGACGAAGAAGGAGCTTGCGGAGCTAAAGCGCCTGCACGGCCGGACTCTCGACTACCTCTGGTGGCGAGAGAAGGAGATCGCTCATCGTCGGCAGAACGTCAGACGGATCAGGCGGCTCATGGCGGCGAGGACTCGCCTCGCCCGGGCAATCGATGAGGACGAGCTCCGGGTCTGCACGTCATGCGAGCAGCTTGCGGTTCCTTCCCGCGAGGACTACCGCTACCCCGAGGCCTACTGCCCGTTCTGCGGAGGAAGGGACGAGCTGCTCTCGATCTCCGAGGCCGAGGCCGCCGGGCTCGTGGAGCCCGACGGCGAGGGCTTCTGGCGAACCCGTCACCGCCCGGTGCCAGGATGGGCCGAGGCACAGCCCCGGCCGTCGATCGGCGAGGACGAGGAGGACGGGCGATGAGGATCGCCACCTACACCAGGATCTCCACCGACGAGGACCGCCAGCCGTTCTCCCTCGGCGCGCAGGCCGAGCGCCTGGAGGCTTACGCTCGCTCCCAGGACGGGTGGCGGATCGTGCGCCGGTTCACCGACCAGGCCTCGGGCGCAACCCTCGACCGTCCTGGGCTTCGCCAGGCGCTCGAGGAGGCCGCGGCTGGCGTCTACGAGCTGCTACTCGTCTACCGGGTGGACCGCCTGTCCCGAAGCGTTCGCCAGCTCGCGGAGATCGGTGAGAACCTCGACCACTTTGGCGTCTCACTTCGCTCGGCAACCGAGCCGTTCGATACCTCCACCGCCGCCGGCAAGATGATGCTGCAGATGCTCGCGGTGTTCGCCGAGTTCGAGCGGACCACGATCGTCGAGCGGATCACCGCCGGGATGGAGCGTGCGGCTTCCGAAGGGCGCTGGATCGTTGGTTCCACACCCTTCGGCTACATCCGAGACCGAGACAGGAAGCAGATCGTCCCGGACCCGGCACGCGTCGACGTCGTCCGGCGCATCTTCCGCATGTACGCCGAGGACCGAATGGGCGCCGAGTCGATCGCGCAGGTTCTCAACGCAGAAGGGCATCGGAGCAAGAACGGGGTTCCGTTCGCCCGGCCGAATGTGCTCTGGATCCTACGCAACCCCGCATACGTGGGCAGGGTCGCGTTCCGTGGCAAGGTCCATCCGGGTCGACACGAGGCCATCATCGACGAGCAGACCTTCGACGCCGTTCAGGCGATCATCGCCGAGCGACGGGACTCCCAGGCGCTCAAGCGCGGTCACCCGAGCGACTACATGCTGTCGGGCGTGCTTCGGTGCGGGCGCTGCCGGAAGGCGTACGTCGGGACCGCCGCTCACGGAAGGAAGAGCCGTTACCGCTACTACATCTGCTCGACCCGGTATCGATACGGCACCAAGGTCTGCGACGGAGAGCGTCTACCCATGGAGGCCTTCGAGAACGCCGTCGTGGAACAGATGGCAGAGGTGTTCGCCGACACCGCTCTCGTGGGCGACGCCCTCGCCCTGTCGCGAGCCGAGGAAGCCGGCGCCTCTGAGGAAACGGCCCGGAGACTCGCCTCGATCCAGCGACAGCTCGCCGGTGCCCGCAGGTCTCTGGACCGCTACTTTGGCGCGTTCGAGCAGGGAACCTTGTCGGCCGCGGATTGTCGGGAACGCGTGGACCGCCTGAAGGATCGGATCGAGGCCCTGGAGGCCGAGGAACGGACGATCGCCCAAGGAGGTCACAAGGGCCTCTCAATGGCTCACACCGCCGCAGACGTCGCCGAGTGGGCAGGAGACCTCCGGTTCCTGTTCGAGAGCGCGACGCCGCAGCAGAAGAAGGCGCTCATCCGGCTCCTGGTGAAGGAGCTCCGCGTAATGAGTCGGAAGGAGATCCGGCCGACCTACAAGATCCCGGCGCTGGTTCGCGCACCGGAGGGTCAAGTAGTCCCAACGGGATTTGAACCCGTGTCTCCACCTTGAGAGTGTTCCCGAGCCTACTCCCTCTACCAGCGGGGACGCGCGAATCTGCCTGCTGACCTGGGCGTTTCGTTGCTCGGCGCTTCCCGCGGTTTCTCGACATCTCCCGGTCGTTCGCGGGACGAATGCGGGACGAAACGCCGCTGCTCGGATGGTCCAGTCGCAATGCCAGCGAGCGCTGGCGCTGCGCCTTCGCACGCCTCCGGCGCTCCGTGCGAGAAGCTAACGCCTCATAGTGGCCGCCCGACCGAGGATCTCTTCCGCCTCTTGAACCAGGTCCTGCACGATCCTTGCGGCTGGACGAACGTCGTGGATCAGCCCGACGACCTGTCCCGTGAAGGGAACGTACTCCTCCATCCGGTTGTCCCGGACGGCTGCCATGATCTCGTCGCCGAGCGCCTCGGCCTCACTGGCGGCCTCGTCGGGCCGCTGTTGCCACCGCTCGATGAACTCGGTCCGCAAGGATCGGGGGACGACATCGAACGCACCGCCGGCCGGCTTGGGGAAGATGGCGTCCCACACCTCGGCCTTCATCGCGTCTTCCGGTCGCGCATCGAGGAGGGCCCGTTTCCACGCATCGTCGATCGACGCCTCCTCAGACGCGAGGAAGCGCGTACCGACGTTTACACCCGTCGCCCCGAGCACGAGGGCGGCGGCGAACCCCCGCCCGTCGGCGATGCCGCCGGCGGCGACCACTGGGATCGGGCTCACGGCGTCGACCACCTGCGGAACGAGGACCTGCATGGGCGCTCGCACGTTCGAGGGAGGCGGCCTCGGCTGCCCCCCTCGTGCCTGCACCCTGGACGGGAGGGCCACCGAGGGCTTCGATGGAACCGTGAACCGCTGAAGGGGCCGGGCGCGACAGAGGCCGTAGTGGCAACGACACGGAGCGAGATGGGCGACGCGGCGTTGTTGGCCGCGGTGGCCGGGGGAGATCGGGGCGCGCTCCGGTCCCTCTACGAACGCCACGCGCCGTGGCTGGCCCTGCGTCTCGCCCGTCGGTGCGCCGACCCCGGACTCGTGGAGGAGGTCGTGCAGGACACGTTCGTTGCCGTCTGGAAGGGCGCTCGTCGCTACCGCGGACAGGGAGACGTGGCTGCGTGGATCTGGGGCATCGGCATCCGGCGGCTCATCGATCGGCTGCGGCGGCGGCGTGTGGCTCTTCCGCTCCCCGCCAGCGTCCGCGCCTCCGTTGACTCCGCCGAGGAGGAGGTCCTCCTGGGTGTGGAGCACGGCAACCTCGGCGCGGCGCTCAATCGGCTGTCGCCGGAGCTGCGCGCGGTGATGCAGGCGACGGTCCTCGACGGGCTCACGACGCGTGAGGCGGCGGCGCTCCTCGGCATCCCGCAGGGAACGGTGAAGACGCGGCTCATGCGAGCCCGGCTGGAGCTGAGGGAGGCGCTCACGTGACGACGATCTGGCACGCCGACGCCGACCTGCTGGCCCGCTACACGACCGGCGACCTCGACGACGCGAGGGCGTACTCGCTGGAGGCGCACCTCCTCTCCTGCGTCGCGTGCCGCGAGGGTCTGGAGAGCTCGACCGACACGACCCGCCTCGAGCGCATGTGGGCGGGCGTCGCCGAGTTCCTGGACGCCCCTCGGCCCGGCGTCGTCGAGCGCGGGCTCCTGCGGCTCGGTGTGCTCGAGCACGTGGCCCGGCTCCTGGCGGCGACGCCGTCGCTCCGGCTCTCGTGGTTCGCTGCGGAAGCGGTCGCGCTCGGCTCCGCGGTCCTGGCCGCACACTCGGCGGCGGACGGACGGCGGGCAGAGCTGGCGCTGGTGCTGTTCCTCGTAGTGGCCGCGCTTCTCCCTGTTGCCGGCGTCGCCGTCTCGTTCGGCCCGGGCATGGACCCGACCTACGAGGTGGGCGTGGCCGCCCCGTTGAGGAGCTCCCGGCTGTTCCTCCTCCGCGCGATCGCGGTGCTCGCAACTTCGACGGTGCTCGCGGGTGGGGCCGCGCTGGCCCTTCCCGGTCTCGACTGGACCGCGGCCGCCTGGCTAGTGCCCTCGCTCGGCCTCGCGCTCGCGACCCTGACCCTCTCGACCTACGTGCGCCCGCTCCTGGCGGCCGCCGGGGTGACGTTCGCATGGATCCTCGTCGCGGTTGCGGCCACCTACGGTCGCGACGACCGACTGTTGGTGTTCCGGGGAGGCGGGCAGATGGCCTTCCTGGTGGTGGTAGCTGTTTCCGCCGTCGTGCTCGCGCGACGTCGGGAGGCTCTCGAGCGGGGAGTGAGCGAATGAGCATACCGACAGTGCAGGTGATCGGGATCGAGAAGCGGTTCCTGCGCACCCAGGCACTCGCCGGGGTGACGTTCGACGCCGGGGCCGGCATCACCGGGCTCCTGGGGCCGAACGGGGCCGGCAAGACGACGCTGCTCCGGATGATGGCGACGGTGCTGGCTCCTGATTCGGGGTCGCTCCGGCTGCTCGGGTGGGACCCGGCGAAGGCCGACGAGCGTCTCGCGATCCGCAGACGGCTCGGCTACATGCCGCAGGAGCCCGGCTTCCACAGGAACTTCACCACGTTCGAGTTCGTGGACTACGTCGCGATCTTGAAGGAGATGACCGACCGCCGGCCGCGGCACGACGAGGTCAGACGCGTGCTCGCCCTCGTCGGCCTCGAACAGGTCATGAGCAAGAAGATCAAGGCGCTCTCGGGCGGGATGCGGCGCCGCGTGGCGCTCGCCCAGTCGCTCCTGGGCGACCCCGACCTCCTTGTGCTCGACGAGCCCACGGCGGGACTGGATCCCGAACAGCGGCTGCGATTCCGGGAGCTGATCTCCGAGCGCGCCCACGAGAGGACGGTGATCCTTTCGACCCATCAGACCGAGGACGTGACGGCGCTCTCTCCTCGGGTGATCATTCTGCACGAGGGGCATGCGCTCTTCGACGGAACTCCGCGTGACCTGGCCGAACTGGCCCGGGGAAAGGTCTGGGTCACCGACGAGCGAGAACCCGGAGCGTTCCTCTCCTGGCGGACCGGCGAGGGTAAGTACCGCAATGTGGGACCGGCCCCGGATGGTGCCGAGCTGATCGACCCGACGATCGAGGACGGGTACCTGCTCCTGGTGGGCCGGCAACCCGAGGAAGTGGCCGCGTGAGCTTGGATCTGCTCTCGCTCTCGCTACCGATCGCCGTGATGGCCTTCCTCGTCGCCCTCGGGTTCTCCACGCTCGGGCAGCGGGTCGCGGACCAGGTCTGGCGCCGCCCCCGGGGTGGCGCGGCGGCGGCCGCCGATGCTGAGGTGGCACCGAGCAAGGGGGTTAGAGCCAAGAGGACCCAGCGGGCACGAGCCGTCTCGGCACTGTCGTGGTCCGAGGGGCGGCGCCTCCTCGTGCACCCGATCTTCTTGGCGATCTTGGTGTTCACCCTACTTCAGTCGATCGTCTGGATCCCGGAAGCGATCAGGCACGAGAGGTCGGATCTCCTGGGAGTGGCGTTCTTCAGCTGGTCGTTCTTCCCAGGGATCGGCGTGCTGATCGCTGCCAACCTAGCCGCGCTTCGGAGCCGCCGCGACCGGACGGAGGAGCTCTACCTTTCGCTCCCCATGACCCCTGCGCGCCGCACGGTGGCCCACCTGCTCTCCGTCGGCCCGGCCGCGGTCGCTATCGGGCTCGCGCTCCTGGGGCTGGCCGTGTGGCTGTCGGTGGCGGGCCTCGAAATCGAGATGGATGAGGGGCGAATCCTGAGGGGTCCCGACCTGGCGGATCTAGCGGTCTACGTTGGGGTGCTGGGCGCCCTCGGCGTGGTGCTGGCCCGGTGGGTTCCGAGCCCGGCGGCGGGGTCCGTCGCCGTGGTCGGGCTCTTCGTGCTTACGGGAGCGGTGTCATCCCCAGATTCGTCGAACCTGGCACCCCTGGCCCCATGGGTGATACCCGCCGGCGGATCGGGCTGGCATCTGCTGTACCTCACCGGTGTCGCTGTCCTCGTGGGCTCGATCGCGGTGCTCAAACATGGGATGAGCAGGACCGTGGGGCTTGGGTTAGGGGTCAGCATCGTGCTCGCGGCGGTGGCCGGGACGGCGTCCACCGTCCTGGCCACGTGAGGCCACGTCCCGGTCGGGCCGCCTGCCGCCGGCCAGAACCGCTCTTGCCCGAAAGGACGACAGACATGTGTGGAAGTGATCGCAGGAGCGGGCAGCGAGGGACGTGACACCATCCGGCTGCGGGGCCGGCAGGTCGTGCTCCTGGTCCGGCCGCTGTGGCGGGCAACCCGAGTGGCGCCGATCCTTGCCGCCGCGCTCGCCGGCCTCGTCATCGTCCACCTGGGGCGCCCCGTGGGATGGGCGGGGACGGCCGTGGCGAATCTCCCGGAGGCGGGGATTCTCCTGTGCTTCAGCGCCGCCTTCGCGCTCGACGACCCGGCCGCGAACGTGCTGGCGGCCCCTCCCACCACGCTGATCTTCCGGCGTTCTCTTCGGGCCGCGCTGGTGATCCCGTTGCTCGCCCTCCTGTGGGGGGTTCTCCTGTGGCACGCGCAGATCCCGGCTGGGGCGTGGTCGCTCACCGCGGCGTTCAGCGGGATGCTGGTAGTGACTCTCGCCATCGCTGCGGTGGCGGGTCACCTCGTGCCAGGCGGTTTGGGGGGTATGGCCGTTGGCCCCACGCTCTTCGTGCTGATGCTGGCCCAGCTGCTCATGCCGGAGGGCTGGAGGTTCCTGCCCCTGAACTTCGGACGGCACTGGGAGGACGCCGGCCCCCGGGCCCTCATGACCACGGCGGCCGCGTTGGCCGTGTTCCTGGCGGCGAGCCTGGACCCGGCCCGTCGCGGGTGGCTTCGGGCCATCCGTGATGGGATGCGTGCTCGTCCCATCACGGCCGGGGAGCAGATACGCGCGGGGCCGATCGAGCGGGCCCTGTTGCTGGCGCGCGTTCCGGAGCATGCCGCGCGGCTCATCGCGGTGACTCCGTCCCTGCGCACGTCCTGGCTCGGGGCGGAGGCGGTCGCGCTGGGGTTCTCCGTCCTGGCGCACCGGTTCGGTCCCGGCGGTCCCATCCTGTTCCTCGTGGTCGCGCCCCTCCTTCCGCTCGCTGGCGTAGCGCTCGCCTTCGGCCCGCACGCCGACCCCACGTACGAGGTCGGGCAGGCGGCGCCGATGAGCGGCATGCACGTGCTCTTGGTCCGCACCGTGGCGGTGCTCTCGGTGACGTTCGGCGTCACCGGCATCGCCGCGCTCTTCCTCCCGGATCTGGACTGGACGGCGATGGCCTGGATCCTGCCGGCCCTCGGCCTCACGCTCGCGAGCCTCGCCCTCTCCACCTTCGTGCCGGCCACGTGGGCAGCGGGCGCCGTGGTCATGGTGTGGCTCGCCGCGATCGTGATCACGGAAAGCATGTCGAAGACCCGCCTCACTGCGTTCCGCGGTCCGGGGCAGGTCGTCTTCTTCGTCCTAGTCGTCGCATCCTCGGGCGTTCTCGCGTGGCGGCGGGAGCGGCTCGAGCGCGACGGCCGCGCCGAGCGCCAGCGCTTGATCGACGCCGCTGAGGCCGAACGGCGACGGGTAGAGCGGAATATCCACGACGGCGCGCAGCAGCAGCTCGTCGCGATCAGGGTGAAGCTCGGCCTCGCGCGAGCGATGGTGACGCGCGACCCGGCGAAGGCGGAGGCGATCCTCGCCGAGCTCCAGGCGGAGACTCAGGATGCGCTCGACAACCTGCGGGACATGACGCGCGGGACCTACCCGCCGGTGCTGGCCGACGACGGGCTCGCCGCGGCGCTCGAGGCGAAGGCCCACAGGCTCCCCTTCGCGGTGGCCGTCGATGCCGACGGCGTCGGCCGGCTCCCGCGCGAGATCGAGACGGCGGTGTACTTCTGCTGCCTGGAGGCGCTGCAGAACGCGTCGAAGCACGCGAAGCCCTCCTGGGCGACGGTCAGCGTTCGCCACGTCGGCGGGGAGCTGGCCTTCTCGGTGTCGGACGACGGCGCGGGGTTCAACCCCGAGACGGCGCGCAAGGGCGTCGGCGTGCGGAGCATGGCGGAGCGGGTCGAGACGCTGGGCGGGAGCTTCGAGATGCGCTCGGCACCCGGCGCCGGCACGGTCATCGTCGCGCGCATCCCTGAGGCCGCCTGGCGCGGCTGCTGAGCGGGGGACGCCGACGTTCGTAGAGTGAACCCGAACGGCTCCCGCGAGCGACAGGAGATCGTGAGGACCGGGCCGTGGCTGAGTTGCTGACCGAAAGGACCGCGCGGGTCTCCGCCCACCGTGGCCCCGTTACGAGGGAACTCGGCCGCGCGGGCGGTGAGTGTTTCGGGTACGGCGTTTGTGCAGGTAGAGGCCACGCCCATGGTGAGGCGAAGTCTTGTGTTCGTAGTCCCAACGGGGTTTGAACCCGTGTCTCCACCTTGAGAGGGTGGTGTCCTGGGCCACTAGACGATGGGACCCTGCAGTCCTCGCCGGACCGGCGGACAGTGTAGCTGTTGGGCCCTCCTCACTGGGTCGCGACGGCGAGACCGCGCTCGAGGAGCAGCTCGCTCAGCGTCCTCGCATCGCGCACGGCGGCGCCGCCTGTGTCGTTGTTGAAGTACGCGAACACGTCGGTCGCCGGCGTGGCAGCCAACCTGTCGGCCCATCGCCTCAGCTTCTCCCGCGTGTAGCCGGGTTCGCTCCGCCGCCCCTCGTGGAACCGCACGTACGCCCAACCGCCGGTGAGGGATAGCGCAAGGCGAACCCTCGGACGATCCGGCCAGACGAGCGCCGCGCCTGCGTTCTCCAGGCAAGTGAAGACCTCCGCGGTCTCCCACGACGGGTCCCGGAACTCTAAGGCCGCCCTCACCCCGCTCGGCAGCGTCCCCAGGAAGGCCTTCAACAACCCCACATCGGCCCGGAACCGTGGCGGCAGCTGGAACAGTACCGGTCCAAGGCGGTCGCTGAGTCCGGCGGCATGCTGCAGCAGCAGCGCGAGTGGCTCCTCCGGCTCGCGTAGCCGCTTCACGTGCGTGATGAACCGGCTCGCCTTCACCGAGAAGACGAACCCTGTCGGCGTCTCAGCGCGCCATCGCGCGAACGTCTCCCGCGAGGGGAGCCGGTAGAAGGTGTTGTTCACCTCGACCGAGGGGAACCGATCGGCGAAGAAGGCGAGCCAGCGGGCCTTGGGGAGCCCCTCGGGATAGAACCGCACGCGCCAGTCGTCGTACTGCCAGCCGCTCGTCCCGACGAAGAACGTCACCGCTCAGGAGATCTC
>Ga0209751_10004105_pt1 | contig 13978 bp, 13 predicted proteins | sample RifCSP13_1_FD_184019 | JGI IMG/M metagenome (GOLD analysis project Ga0209751, IMG submission 184019) | Soil microbial communities from Rifle, Colorado - Rifle CSP2_sed 13_1 (SPAdes) (version 2) | ecosystem: Environmental > Terrestrial > Deep subsurface > Rock core/Sediment | place: Rifle... | reverse complement strand
AGGCCAACTTCAAGTCGCTGGTGATCTGGAGCGTCATCATCTCGCTGCTGATCATGATCGCTGTGGCGAAGTTCTCCGCCTTTGCCGGCGACCCGCAGATGCTGGCCATGCTGGATTCCATGCCCCCGGCGGTCCTGGACGCCTTGAACATGCGAGCCTTCAACCTGACCACGTTGAGCGGTTTCTACGGCATCATGTTCATCTACTTCGGGCTCCTGGGTGCAATCGCCGCCGCCATGTGGGGCAGCGACATGATCTCCAAGGAGGAGCGCGACAAGACGGTCGAGTTCTCTCTGGTGCTGCCGGTATCGCGCAGCCGAGTGGTCACGGCCAAGGCGCTGGCTGCTCTCGTCAACTGCGTCGCCTTCGTGTTGATCACCTGGGGCGTGTCGCTTGTGGCGGTGCGATCGTACAACCCCGACCGGGCTTTCTACCATCTCCTGGCCCTCGAAATGCAGGCTATGTTCATGATCGAGCTGATCTTCGTGGCCTTCGGCCTGCTGCTGGGCTGTGCGATGAAGCACTACAAACGCCCCGCCTCGACCGCAGTCGGCATCATCCTTGCGACCTATCTGATGTCGATCCTCTCCGTCATGCAGGAGAGGCTGGACTTCCTCAAGTACCTCACGCCGTTCCGGTATTACGACGCGGGCGAGCTCTTCCGCAACGGCAGGATGGACGGTATGTACCTGCTTCTGTCGGCGGCGATCATCGTCGTCTGCGTGGTGGGTGCGTATTGGACCTATGGCAGGCGCGATCTGTATATCTAGAGACTGTCGAATTCCATACAATGACAACTTTCTGCGAACCGCAGTGACGGCAGGAGGCGGACAGGGTGATGCAACTCATAGCGAGAATCCGCCACACAAGCACGAATCGAAACATAGCTATGACTCTCACAGTCTCGGCTACTTACCACGCGACAGGCGGCCTGTAGTCTGGGCGCTACGCCAACGCAGACCCCGACGCCCACCTCCACAGCGGCAAATTGGGCGATCCGCCCAACTGCTTGATGGAGCCCTGGTGGGGTTCCAGGGCTCATCTCGATACCGTGCGGCGCCGTTGGACAATGTGACCAGCGCAATGGAGCCTGTGTCGAAGCCGCCGGAGGGGCGCTTGACTGAGGTGGGGTAACACCAAAATGACTTCAAGAGACCCATCGCGTCACGATCAGTCCCACGAGGGGCCGAGGAGCCGAACCCATGTCACCGAAAAGGGAATTCACTTCGCAGGAAGCGAAACGTATCGGGAATACACTCAACCTCGACTGGACACAGATCCAGCTCGAGGAATTCCGGGCCGGCCTCGCAGTCGAACTGGAGCACGGCACACGCGACCCGGAGACGAACGTTACCCATGATGATGAGATCTTGACAGGAAAGATCGCCCTCGCACACTTGAGGGAGTACCCTGACTACTACACGCGACTTGCCCAACTGGAAAAGGATGCCGAAGACTACTGGGCAAACAAGTCCGGGCGGTGAACCCCGGCGCCGAACAACTCGGGTGAGCCGCCGCGGCCAGCTGCTGAATATGGATACTTGCTCTGCCCGCCGGACTCGCCAAGACTGGTGGCAAATCCGCTCGCGATGGCGGGTGGCCCATCTCGAGGCCGTAAGGCAGCACGCGGAGTCTCACGTTTGAACAGGTCTTTCGACTAATGGGCCGCCGGGGACGCATACGAGACCTGCATGGGAAGGTGGAGTCGACGAGTCGCTGACGACTTCCTCGAATGGCTCGCTCCTGTGCCTGGCGCGAATTGGCTTGAAGTGGGCTGCGGCACCGAGGCCCTGACCGAAGCAGTCTGCCAACGGGCGAAACCCGCCTCTCTGGTTGCCTGCGATCCGTCCCCGGAGTTTGTGTCGTTTGCCCGGAACTCGGTCGTGGATAGTCCGGTGACCTTCCTGGTCGCGGGTGCCGACGATCTACCTCGCCGAGACTCATCCTGCACAACGACCGCGTCTGTGAGTTCACCTTCGTTCTGATAGAAACCGATAAGCTTCTACCTGAGAGGTATGCCAATGATCCGCATAGGGCGCATGATGGCACTGGTCGCCGTGATGCTATCCGCCTGTAGTGAGACGACCGTCGAGGTGGAAGAGGCGCTCGCTCCCACAGAAGGCGTAGTGATTCCCCCAACGGAGCAGGAGAGCCCACTCTTACCTTGGCCTTCTCCGATAGAGGGCGGATCGGATTCCTCGAGCCCCTCATCGATTCCAGATACCGTGGTGACCGTAATCCCTGGCGATGCGAACGCAGCACCGGAATCTTGGACTTCCTTCCGGTATCCGAGGTCGAGCGAACTTGCGCAGGGCTTTGTGCTGCACTATCCCAGGAGTTGGGCGCTGGCGATCCGGACCTGGGACTTTCCGGATGGCCAGCGGGAGATGCTCCTTGTCCTGGAAGAGGAAGGCTTTGAGATCGAGATTGGCCAGATGGCCTATGGTGGCGGGGGAGGTTGTCCGTATCCGGGACAAGGCGGTTCCGCCAGCGATTCCGCGGAAATCGAGAGGGAAAACGCGGTTTCCTGGCGCCGAACGGGGCCGTATGAAGCCTCCCCGGGAGTCCTCGTGTACAGGGTGTGCGAATTCGACCAGGTGACTGGATACGAAGTCAACTTCACGAGTATCGGCTGGATAGAATTCCGGGCTCCACATCCGGATCAAATGATGCTGAGGGAGTTCGAAGAGATCCTGCGCAGGATCGAGGTTCTGGAATAGGCCCGGTTCGGGGGCGAGTACTTTGATGCCGCATACCGGGGTGAATAGGTCTCCGAAGGCAAGGCTGCCCGGCCCGACCATCTCCTCATGGTCCAAAGAGGCCAGGACCCTCCCTGGGCAGTCTTCCTTCACGTCCTCGGATCTACACCAACCAAGATATGGCCCGGAGGAGAGCAATCGCCGGAGGATTTCGATGCGATTCCACTCCTATTCGCCGAAGTAGGCACGGCGCGCTGGTTCATCGGCTGCGCCACCTCACGCGCAAACCAGGGCCTTGTCCTGCCTGCCAGGATGGATGAGAATTGGGAGATCGACGGACGAGCCGGGGACGAGCCCATGGGGCTGGCCTTGTGGCCCGTCAAGCTCGGCAGTCGGACACATGAGGGAGAGTTGGCCCTGCGCGTCTGGTATCCGCGCCTGGCCCGATCCTAGATCACATTCGCCATGCCGACACGAGATTCGCGTGGAACCCCGCAAGGAACCGAGGAACGCCTGGCTCAGCTGGCAGAAGCCGCCAGCGCGCTGGCCCTCCGGCTTCTGGCGCGCGCCGACGATCTTGGGGTGATCCTCCTGGGTGCGGGCGCCCTCCTCACGATTTTCGGCCTTATCGGCCTCACGCGCGGTGCGCTGATCGATCTGTGGTCCGATCTGCTTAAACGCTGGCTTGGCTGGGGCGCGGCTTCTGTCCCTCTGGCCATGCTGGCGGGCGCGCTCGCCTTGGGTCTCAGGCGCGCTGGCCGGACGCCCGTTGTGCCGTGGGGGAGGGTGGTCGCCCTCGAAATCGCTTTCGCCTCCAGCCTTGCTCTGCTTGCGATCGTCGACGGGGTCTCCCTGCCTCGGGCCGAATCAGGCAGCGCGGGTGGGATCATCGGCTGGGGGCTGGCTTCACTTCTAGACCGCTACTTAGGCAGCTGGGGCACTCCGATTGTGTTGGGTGTGGTCCTCCTGGGGACTGTGACGTACGCCATGCTCGGGCTGATCGGGCCGGGGCTGCCTCCCCCGGTTATAACTCGCCCGCGATCTCTCACTGCGCCGTCGGCCAAGGACCGCTCTGGCGCGCCTGTTCCTCCTTCCGCGCGGGCGGGTGCGGGCAGGCCGGCACCGGACGCGAAGAAGGGCGTCCCTCTGCCGACAGCATTCCGCAAGAACTTCCGCGTGACTGCGCCGCAGAAGGAGAAGCCCGTCCGTCCGGCCAACCGCGACCGGCGTCTCCCTCCGCTCGACCTCCTTGATCGCGGCGAGTCCGCCTCGATCACTTCCGCCGAGATCAATCGGGCCGCAGGCCTCATCGAGAAGACGCTTGCCGAATTCGGCCTTCCCGCGCGGGTGGTGGATTTCCGCACCGGGCCCGCGGTTACCCAGTTCGCTGTGGAGCCCGGTTTTCTAGAACACACGACGCCCGAGGGGGAACGGAAACGACAAAAGGTGCGCGTTTCCCAGATCTCGGCCTTGGCCAGTGACCTGGCGCTTGCGCTTTCCGCCCCCACCTTGCGCATCGAGGCGCCGGTTCCGGGCCAAGCGTATGTCGGGATCGAGGTCCCCAACCGGCGTTCGGCGGTCGTTCGCCTACGTCCCGTACTCGAGACCGATGCCTTCCACTCCGTTGGATCGCCGCTGGCCATTGCCCTCGGGCGCAATGTGGCTGGAAAGCCGGTCGTGGCCGATCTGGCCTCCATGCCCCATCTCCTCGTTGCGGGCACCACAGGCTCGGGCAAGTCGGTCTGCCTCACCGCGCTGACTGCCTGCCTGACCGTCAACAACACACCTGAGGACCTTCGTCTCGTCGTCATTGATCCTAAGATGGTGGAGCTCGTCCGCTTCAACGGCCTGCCGCATTTGTTCGGCAAGGTGGAGACCGACCTCAAACGGATCGTCGGCGTGCTTCGCTGGTGCACGGCGGAGATGGATCGTCGTTACCGCTTGCTCGAGGATGCCAAGGCCCGGGATCTATCGGCCTACAACCGAAAGGCCCGTCGCCGGACCGACATGGAGCGGCTCCCACGAATCGTCGTGATCCTCGACGAGCTGGCCGATCTGATGATGATGGCCCCCGATCAGACCGAGCGCACCCTCGTCCGGCTGGCTCAGATGGCCCGTGCCACAGGCCTCCACCTCGTCGTCGCCACCCAGCGCCCAAGCACCGACATCGTCACAGGGCTGATCAAAGCCAACTTCCCGGCCCGCATCTCGTTCGCGGTCGCCTCAGCGGTTGATTCGCGCGTCATCCTCGATACGACCGGCGCCGAGACTCTTCTGGGCCGCGGCGACATGCTCTTCCTTTCACCAGAGGCCGGATCCCCTGTGCGCGTCCAGGGCGCCTACGTCAGTGATCTCGAGATTGAGCGCCTCATCGACTACTGGCAAAAAGAGACCGCCGAGGTTGAGGCGCCAATCTCCGTTTTCCCGCCCTGGGAAGACATGATCGGCCGGGAGGAGCGCCTTCAGGAGGAAGACGAAGTCCTCGAGCGGGCGATTGAGTTGGTCAAGCGCACCGGCCAGGCAAGCGCCTCGATGCTCCAGCGGCGCTTGCGGCTTGGCTATCCGCGGGCCGCCCGGCTGATGGACGAGCTCGAAGAACTAGGAGTGATCGGAAGGCCCCAGAGCGGGGGCCGGACGCGCGAAGTGCTTGCCCCACGCGAGGAGGGGGAAGAGCCCGATGCCGAGGATCTCGAAGAGGGCGAGTAGTCCGCTTCGATCGGGGTGGCCCCTCCGTCCGGAACGGCTCGGCGCTCGCACGCCAGCCTCCGCCCATGGCCGATAGGCAGCCCAGGAAGCCAGCCCCGATAGAGATCGAGGAGGGCCATCTGCCATCGGCCGACGCTGGTCGATCCCTTCGCCACAAGAGGGACGTGCGAACCGGGCGAGCAGAGCCGGAGGTCTCCTCCCAACTCAGCGGGGCGAACCTGGAAAGCCTCGGTTCGGCTCACGACGGCGGCCATTGGCCTGCGCGTCGTGGCTTGGCCTGTAGTCTTACCAGCTGCGATGCCCGGTCTTCCGGCTCCCGACACTTGGACGTGAGCCACTGCTCGCCGGCTCGCGCGTGGCCGCCCACCCCGCGCTTGACTTGCCCCTCGCCCCAGGTTAGCATTGAAGCAAGCCCCCTAGAGGAGTAGTGGATGCGAGCGAAGGAAGAGATCCATCCCACACGCACGAGCCTGAGCGACTGGATGCGAGTCTGGTCCAAGGGTCTGCTCGATCCCGTTGCTGCGTTTGTCCTTCGGCTTGGGCTGATGCCCAACACCATCACCCTCGTCGGAGTGGCCGGCAACATTATTGCCGGGCTCGTCCTCTCCCAGGGCCATTTCTTCTGGGGCGGCCTGCTCGTCTTGCTCATGGGGCCGGTCGATGCCCTGGATGGCGCCATGGCGCGGTTGCGAGGCGAAGTGAGCGACTTCGGCGCCTTCGCCGACTCGGTCAGCGACCGCTACTCGGAGCTCTTCGTCTACGGCGGCCTGATCGCCTACTTCCTCATCCACAGTGAAGCGGTCCCGGCTGGCGGCGTCTTCGCCGCAGCCGCCGGATCCGTACTCGTCTCGTACACCAAAGCCCGCGCCGAATCGGTGGGCTACCAGGCGAAAGTGGGGATCCTCACCCGCTTCGAGCGCTATCTCGTCCTGGTCCCTAGTCTCGTGTTCGGTTTCCCTCGCATCGGCGTCTGGATCATCGCCGTACTAGCCAATCTCACGGCCCTTCAGCGGATCTACTACGTTCGGCGGCAAGCCCGCCGCTCCTAGGGAGAGGACCTTCCATGGTCGTGGATGCATACGGGATTCATGTAGGCACGTGGCTCTACTTTCGTTTCTACGGAATGATTCTCATGGCCGGCGCGGTGGCCGCAGCCTACCTTGCTCGCCGCATGCTCCGCCGCATGGGGCGGGACCCTGAGATCGTCTGGGATGGGCTGCTCTGGGCCCTCATCTTCGGCGTGATCGGAGCACGCCTCTACCACGTCTTCACCCCCTCCCAGGGCATGCTCGCGCTCGGATATGACACACGCTACTACCTCACTCACCCGATCGACATCCTCACGACCTGGCGCGGCGGCCTCGGGATGCCCGGCGCGCTGCTCGGTGGTGTCTTCGGCCTCTACCTCTTCGCTCGCCGGCGCAAGCTGAATCTGCTCGTGCTTCTCGACGCCGCCGCTCCGGGCGTCGCCTTGGCCCAGGCGATTGGCCGTTGGGGCAACTTCGTCAATCAGGAGCTCTATGGCCCACCCACCGACCTTCCCTGGGGGATCCCGATCCGTCCGGAGAATCGCCTCCCCGGTTATGAGGCCTACGAACGGTTTCATCCCCTGTTCCTCTATGAGTCCATTTGGAACCTCGCCAGCATGTTCTTCCTCCTCTGGATCTGGCGCCGCTTCCGCAGCCGACTCATGACGGGCGACCTGTTTCTGATCTACCTGATCACGTATCCGGTAGGCCGTTTCTTCCTTGAGTTCATCCGGCTCGACTATGTGCCGCTCTTCGGCCTCAACGCAAACCAGGCGCTGATGGGCATCGTGGGTGTGGCTAGCGCCGGGGCTTTGGTTATCCGACATCGCTGCAGACAGGCCGTTGTCGCCCCTCAAGATTAACCCTCTTCTCCCAGGGACAGCCGGGTGCCCGGGGCGGTGAGCCAGGCTTCGCCGCCAGACGCGGAGCCCGGGCCTTCGCCTCACGGATCTGCCCCGGCCCTCACCCTGGATCCCGCACGTCAGACGAAAGCCCGGGCGTTTGCGAGCCAGCGCCGTGGGCTTTCCTACCTGGAGACCATCCTTCTCGCGCTCTATCTCGTCGTGTGGATCCTCGGGGGTCTGAGTTCCCTCATCGCCGTGCCCCTGCGATCCCTGGGTGTCCCCTGGTGGGCAGGGGTCCTGGTCCAAGGCATCGCGTTCTTCCTTCCCCGCTTTGTGATTTCGCTGCCCTTCCGCTATCTCGGGACCCACGCGCTGCCGCGCCAATTCGGCCTGCTCACCCAATCGCTGCGCAGCTGGGCCGTGGACTTCGCGAAAGAAGTCGGGCTTCTTGCGGCTTTGGGGCTACCCTCAATTCTCGGCCTGTACGCGCTCCTGCGCTACGCCGCGGATTCCTGGTGGCTGTGGGCAGCGGTCGGCTTCACCCTCTCGCTGCTTCTCATCGCCGCGATCCTTCCCGTGATCCTCCTGCCACTCTTCTACCGCGTTCGCCCACTGGCAGCCCAGCACGCCGAGCTGGCCGAACGGCTGTCCGGGCTGGCGCAACGCGCCCGGGCCCGAGTTCGGGGCGTCTTCTCGCTCGAATTCAGCCGCCGGACTCCGGCAGCCAACGCACTTCTGCTCGGTCTGGGGAAGTCCAGGCGGATCCTGCTAGCCGATACCCTGATGGCGAACTTCACGCATGACGAAATCGAGACGGTGGTGGCGCATGAGCTTGCCCACCACATCTATCACGACATCCCGGTGGGGATCGGGGTGCACGCGCTGCTCAGCCTCGCCGCGTTCAAGATTGCTGACATTGCCTACCGGGCCTACGCCGCCACCCCGCGCCTGAAGAGCCTGGATGATCCAGCGGCGCTCCCGATCCTGATGATGACTCTGGCCCTTTCCTTCTTCTTGACGTCACCATTCTCGAGGCTCTACTCGCGGTGGCGTGAATCGCGCGCCGATGCTTTCGCCTTGAGGCTCACCCGCAAGCCGCAGGCGTTCGCCAGCGCGATGAGGCGCTTCGCCAATCTCAACCTGGCGGTCGCCAATCCCTCCCGCCTGGCCTCCGAGATGGCTTCGCACCCTTCGTTGGTGTCCCGCATTCGGAAAGCGGAGGCCTTTGCGGCAGAGCTGGGTGCGGGCGATGACCACGAAGGATCCTCGCCCAACGGCCACTCCGTGGAGCGTCTGTAGCCGCAGCCTCGAGCCACGATCGTCGGGGCCCTGTCCCTACGCCGCGCTCAGGACAATGGAGACGCCCACCGCCAATCCGAATTGGGCCAGATGATAAGTGAGGCGAGTGAGGATCCGGGCTCCCTGGAACGGGTGGACGAAGCGGTTCCAGGCAAGGATAGAATCCGAGCCGTAGAACAATCCCCCGCCGATCGCCAGCGCTCCTCTGGCCAGCGCCGGCCACCCCGGTCGAAGCGTGGCGCATGCCGCCGACCACATCATCAGGCCGATCGCCGCGAGGTAGACCCCCAACGGAATCATCATCCGGAAGTTGCCCGTCCGGCTCAGCGCTTCGCGGAGGATCGCGTATAGGCAAAACGAAAGTGCGGCAATTGCCAGGGCGGCAACCCCCGACCTCGCGCTCAGGATGACCCCTTCCGAGTTGAGCGCGACCACGTAGGCCGCTTGCGCAAGGAGAAAGGCGCCGAGCCCATACACGAACCATCGCTCAGAATAGAGAAGGAAGATGTCGCCGATCAGGGAGAGGGCAAGGCCGGCGGCAAACCACGTACCCAGGGCCGGCCAAGGGCTAGGGATCCCCAGCGTAAACCATGCCAGGAGAACAAGCATCGTCGCGGGCTTCGTGAGGAGCTCCATCCTACGCCGGCCTGCTCCGACGGCGATCCAGTCCAGGACGGCGCATGCTCCCCCGATGACCAATAGGCCATTCATCCGTGTGCCACCCCTCTTATTTTCCCCTCAGCCTTCGGCGCAGCCAAAAAACCCCGCCGACGTAGGCGGTGGTTGCGAAAGCGAACCACTGGACGGCGTACCCGAAGTGGGGCCCTTCCGAGAGATCCAGGGGTGCTCCTGGGATGGGCTGGATCCCATCAGGGGCATCGCTCAGCTGAAGGTAGACGGGAAGAAGTGGATAGGGCACTTGCGCCTGGATCCCTTCCACATTGAGCACTCTCCACTCCCCAAGAGGAGCCTCTCCGGGCGCCGGCGTATCGTCGGCCAGAAACGACCAGCGCGGTTCTTCCTCCCGCGGGAGAATCACCCCTTTCACTTCAACAACGCTTTGCGAGGCGTAGGCCCCCCGGCCCGCGGGCGTGCCGTCCTCGAGCGGGATCCACCCTCGATCCACGAGGATGGCACCGCTTCCGTCCTCGAATTGGAGAGGCGTGATGAGGTGGACGCCGGGTTCACCGTCTCGCGATCGGTTGAGCAAGACCACTTCGTGCGAGGCGTCGAACCGACCGCGAGCCGTGGCTTGCCGGTGGAGAAGGGAGGCAGCGTCCGGCAGATCTCCGCCAAGCTCGAAGGGCGGCTGGGCCAGGCGGGCCTCGATCCGCGCGTTGTTTCCCCGACGTTCCGCAAGCCGGTCGAGCTGCCAGATCCCCAGCCGAACGCAGACAGCTCCCAGAAGGAAGACGACTCCGGCGAAGATAGCTGTGCGGGAGTGGCTCACCGGCGGCTCTTGGAGGGAGCAGCCCGCGTCCGTTCTCGGATCTCGGCCGCCAATGCCCGTGCCCGCGCGGAGGCGAAACCCAAATAGGACTCGGCCTTGAGCAGTTCGCGGATGCGGGCGGGTTGCAGGTAGCGCAGCAGGTTGGTATCCGAGCTCAGGCGGTCGGAGAGGGTGTTGGGTGTGCCGCCGCGCATGGCTTCCAGGACGGCCAGGCAGTGCTCGCGCAATCGCGCGTGTGTCGCCTGGCGGTCGGCGCCGGCCTGGACGAGGGATGAGAGGAGCCGCTCTGTGGCGGCGAAGGGAGCAAACTCGTCCAGCGCCGCACCCGCCTGCTCGTGATCAATCTCGATCCCGCGCAACACCGCTGCCGCGGTGGTGAGCATCTCATCACACGCCAAGAACGCCTCGGGCAGGATCACCCGCCGGTTCGCCGAATCGTCGAGAGTTCGCTCGAGCAGTGTGCTGGCTGCGTTTTCCCAGGCGACGGAGACGGCCGAAGCGACCAGTCTCGCCAGGGAGCAGATCTTCTCCGACCGCACAGGATTGCGCTTGAAGGGCATCGCGCTCGAACCCACCTGCTTCTCGCCGAAGGGTTCCCGCGCCTGTCCGACGGCGGGGGACTGCATGATCCGCACGTCGAAGGCGAATTTGTGCAGCGATCCCGCCAGGCCGGCCAGCCCAGAGAGCAGAGAATAGTCCTGGATACGGGGATAGGTCTGGCCGGTGACGGGGAAGGCCTGGATTCCCAGGGCTTCCATCACAGTAGCCTCGAGCATTTCGGCAGAGACGGCCGTCCCCTGAAGCATCTCCGCGATCGAGGCTCCGGTTCCGACGGCTCCTTTGATCCCCTTACCGCGAATCTCGGCCCGCAGGCGGGCCAGGGCGTGGAAGTGGGCGAGAAGATCTTGCGCATAGCCGGCAAGTCGGTAGCCGAATGTGGTCGGCTCGGCGGGCTGCAAATGGGTGTAACCAAGGACGGGAAGGTCGGCCGTCGCGTCGATCTGATCGGCGAAGATCAGCAGCAGTTCCCGCAGCCGGGAAGAAATGAGGTCCAGGGCCGCCCTCTGCCGCACGACGTCGGCATTGTCCTCAACGTCGGCTGAGGTGAGCCCCCAATGCAGGACACCGCCCCCAACCTTGCACTGCTCGGCGAAGACCTGGAGCTCGGCCATCAAGTCATGGCCGATCTCCGCCTCGATCTCCGCCGCGCGACCGACATCGATGCGGGTGGAGTTGGCGCGGATGTCGTCCACCTGCTGGGCGGTCACCAATCCCGCGGCCGCTTGAGCTTCGGCAACGGCCACCCAAACACGGCGCCAGGCGCGCCGCTTCGTGTCTTCCGACCACAGAGCCCGCATCGCCGCCGATCCGTATCGATTCGTGAAAGGGGATTGATAGCTCATTGGCCGTCGCTTTCGCGGGCCCGGTCTGAGTCGCCCTGCGCCACTCTCGATGGGGACCACGCCACGATTCTAGCCCCACCTGTCCCGGACGACATTCAGCCGGATCACGTAGGAGGGCGATGGTGTGTGCCCGATCCGCCCTCGGATTCGTAACTGCTCCTCCGCAAGGAGCCGCGGCCCATGGGGGGCCGCTTCGGGCGATCACGGCTTAAAGCCGAATTGCCGGAGCGCGTTTTCGTCATCTCGCCATCCCGCCTGTACTTTCACTCGGAGGTCCAGGTAGACCCTCCGGCCAGACATGGCCTCGATCTCTTTGCGCGCCTCGGTGCCGATGCGGCGAAGCATGGCCCCGCCCTTGCCGATCACGATCGGCTTGTGCGCCTCGCGCTCGACGTACAAGGTGACCCCGATGTAGGCGCCATTTTCGCCTCGTTCGTGGTATTCATCTACCCGGGTCGTGATTCCATACGGGACCTCCTCCCGCAGCACGCGCATCGCGGCCGCGCGGACCAAATCGCCGGCGATATCGCGTTCATGCAGATCGGTCACTTGATCCGCAGGGAAGTAGAGGGGGCCAAGCGGGAGCAAGGCCGTGATCCTCTCGAGGAGCTCTTGCCGGCCGTCGCCTCGCAACGCCGAGACGGCGTGAGCCTCGCCCTCCGGGATCAAGGCGAGGAAGGCGGCGCGCCGCCCGGGCAGGCGGTCGGCCGGCACCTCGTCGAGCTTGTTGAGGGCTAGGAGGACGGGTTTCGCCCCGCTGAGCGCACCAACAGTCTGCGCTGCTTGCTCATCCTCGGCGGTCGGAGGCCGAGTGAGATCGAAGACGACGAGGATCAGATCGGCGTCGCTCAGGGCCTCCGTCGCGTCTCCGATCATAAGCTCGCCAAGCCGGTTGTGCGGCCGGTGGATCCCGGGAGTGTCGACGAAGATCGCCTGCACGTGCGAGAGGGTGAGGATCCCCAGCTGGCGCCGCCGGGTCGTCTGGGCTCGCTGCGACGTGGGCGCGATGCTCTGACCCAGGAAGGCGTTGATCAAGGTCGATTTCCCCACGCTGGGGCGGCCGACGACAGCTACGAAACCCGAGCGATGGCCTTCCGGGAAGTCGGGGTCGGTCATGTCCCTATTGTGGGTGATAGGGGAGGGAGTGTCAAGGACGCGTGCGAACCGCCCTCAGAGAGAGGTCCTGCGCAGACCTGGATCGTCGGGGCCCGGGTGTTATAATCCGATTGGACGGATCGATGATCCGTGCGCTTCGCGCCTCCGGATCGCGTGAGGCCAAATTCGCCAAAGGAGTAGAGGTGATGTCTTTCAGCCGTTTGAGTTCTCTGGTGGGGGCAGCTCTCATTCTAGGAGTGCTGTTGACGGCCTGCGGGGGGGCCAGTACTGCGAACCTTAGTGTAGTGACCACCGACTTCGCCTTCACCCCCACCGACGCGACCGTCGCCGCCGGGCAGGAGGTGAGCCTGACGCTCACCAACAATGGGTCGGTCGAGCATGAGTGGGTCTTGATGGAAGCCGGGTATCAGGTCACGACACCGTTCGACGACGACGATGAACCGCACGTCTACTGGGAAGGAGAGGTCGACGCGGGGGAGAGCATGACCTTCACCTTCACCGCGCCTTCCGAACCAGGTGGCTACCCGATTGTCTGCGGCGTCGCCGGGCACCTTGAAGCCGGGATGGTGGGGACGCTCACGGTAACCGAATAGGCTCTGCCCCCTATCAAGATCGGACGGCCCGCCCCCCAGCGGGCCGTCTTTTTGCCCGGAGGGGCGGTTCCTCTCTCGCGTCAGGTGTGTTCGGGGCGCGGGCGCCTGCAGGTAGGATCGTAGCCTTCGCCCGCCTACCGTGACCGTGCACGCGGTCTTGAATGATCCTGGATTGCCGGCACGCACAGGAAGCTCGGCCGGGGCATTGACGCGGGGTGGTGGAAGTGCGGGCCGGCGCCAAGTCTCCAAATGCTCCTGGCCTGAGTAGGACGCCGGTAGAGGCGGCCGATCTCTGTCGAAGCGGGCCTGTCGGCACTGCGCGGCAGAGTGTGGCGCGGCTTTCGGTGGTATCATCTCACGTCGAGTGTGTGACCTCCGTAGGCGGCGAGGGAGTGTGGCGCCCCAATGGCGGCCGTGGAACCGATGACGGACAATCCAGACGATCAATCCCGCGCAGGCATGCATCAGGCCTTCTGCTCTCGGCGCGGCCGGATGAGCTATCCGATGGGGTTGGACCGATGAGCATCTTCACCCGCAAGAAGCCAAACCGCTTCATTGATCTTCTGATCAAGCAGTCCGAGTTCACCGAAGAAGGGATGCAGGCCCTCCTTCAGTTCGTCCGTTCGAACGACGGCGCATTCGCCCGGCGGGTCTCGGAAATCGAGTCCCAGGCCGACGAGGTGCGAAGGATTCTGATCGATGAGCTCAACCGAACGTTTGTGACGCCGATCGACCGCGAGGACATCTTCGCCTTGTCGATGACGGTGGACGACATCCTCGACTACGCCTACTCAACCGTGGAGGAGATGTCCCTTCTCAGCGTGCGGGCCAATCCGTAC
>Ga0209751_10004102_pt1 | contig 13985 bp, 12 predicted proteins | sample RifCSP13_1_FD_184019 | JGI IMG/M metagenome (GOLD analysis project Ga0209751, IMG submission 184019) | Soil microbial communities from Rifle, Colorado - Rifle CSP2_sed 13_1 (SPAdes) (version 2) | ecosystem: Environmental > Terrestrial > Deep subsurface > Rock core/Sediment | place: Rifle... | reverse complement strand
TAGTTTCAAACCCAATGTTTAGTGGGATTAAAGCCTGACCTGGGTTACTGATACAATATTTGGGAGCTTCTTTACCTCTTCCATTACGGCATCAGATACCGGGGAGTCTATAGAAAGCAGCGATATGGCCATGCCGCCGGCCTTGTCCCTGCCGAACTCCATGGTGCCTATGTTCACATTGCTCTTTCCCATGAGGGTCCCGATATTTCCTATAACTCCCGGCCTGTCGTGGTTGTAAATGAAGAGTTTTGTCCCTTCCGGTATTGCCTCTAAGTAGAAGTTGTTTATCTTTACAATCCTCGGCTCCTTCTTTCCAAAGAGCGTCCCTGCAAGGGTGTTCTCTCCTCCACTGGTCTTTACCTTAATGGTTATCAGTGAAGAAAAGTCTTCGGGTTCGCTCGTTCTGGACTCGACAACCTTTATTCCCCTCTCTTTGGCCATAATCGGGGCATTTACAAAATTTACTATGTCACCCATGATAGGTGTGAGAAGTCCCTTTAAGGCAGCTATGGTCATAGGTGCTACAGGGGCTGCAGCAACCTCTCCGCTGTATTCGATAACAACCTCCTCAATTCCGCCCTGGGTAATCTGGGCATGGAAGGCGCCCATCTTCTCTACAAGGGTGAGGTAAGGGGCTATCTTCTTCATCACATCACCGCTGACCGAGGGTACGTTCAAGGCATTCCTTATGGTGCCGTTTACAAGATAATCGGCAATCTGTTCCGCCACGTCAACTGCAACATTCTCCTGGGCCTCGTCAGTGGAGGCGCCCAGGTGCGGGGTGCATATTACCTGTTCCAGAGCCAGCAACGGGTTGTCTGCTGCCGGCGGTTCCTTTTCAAATACGTCAAGGGCAGCTCCTCTGACCTTGCCTGCCTTTATAGCTTCAGCCAGATCGGCCTCGTTTATGATCCCGCCTCTTGCGCAGTTTATGATCATTACCCCGTTCTTCATCTTTGCGAAGGACTCCTTATTAAGCAGGTCCTTAGTCTCCTTTGTCATTGGTATATGGAGGGAGATAAAGTCCGCCCTTTTGTAAAGCTCATCAAGGGTAACCAGTTCCACGCCAAGCTCAATGGCCTTGTCAGGAGATATGAACGGGTCATACGCTATTACGTTCATCTTCAACCCCTGGGCTCTGCTTACAACAATGGAGCCGATGTTTCCGATACCGATTACGCCAAGGGTCTTGTTCGTTATCTCCTTACCCATATACTTGTTCTTTTCCCACTTGGCGGCCTTTGTTGAGGCTGTAGCCTGGGGTATGTCCCTTGCAAGGGAGAGCATCATTGATATTGCGTGTTCTGCGGTTGTAGTGGTGTTCCCATAAGGGGTGTTCATTACAATGATCCCGCGCTTACTGGCCGCAGGTATGTCTACATTGTCTACACCGATGCCTGCGCGTCCAATCACCTTAAGGTTGGTGGCAGCCTCTATTATTTCGGCGGTAACCTTAGTGGAACTGCGGATGGCAAGACCATCATAGTCCTTTATGATCGCCTTCAGCTCCTCTGGTTTGAGCCCTGTCTTGTAATCCACCTGAACTTCGGGAAACCTTTTAAAGACCTCTATCGCCTTTTCAGACATCTTGTCGCTTATCAGAACACGCTTCATTATTCCTCCAATATTTCTAATCCTTACCCCTTAATCCTTATCCCTTTTACTTATATCCCTCTAAAAGGATCTCCTGGGCAGCCGCAACGCCTTTACCCATCGGGACCGCATAACCAAGCTTCTTCAGGGCCATCTCTATGGAAGCCACTGCAACAATGGTGTCGAATGTATCAACGTAGCCGAGATGGGCAATCCTCAATACCTTCCCCTTCAGAGCATCCTGCCCTCCTGCCATGGTAACTCCAAGTGTGTCCTTAAGCAACTTGAAGAGCTTTCCGCCATCCACACCTTCCGGTGCATAGACACCGGTGCAGCTATCAGCAGGAGCCTCTGGAGCCAGGAGCTTCAGTCCTATGGCCTGCATTGCAGCCCTTGTGGCCCTGGCCAGCCTGTTGTGCCTTGCGAAGATATTTTCAAGTCCCTCTTCCTTCATCGCCTTCAATACCTCTCTGAGGCCTATTATGAGGGACACAGCCGGGGTATATGCAGTAGTATTGTCCTTAAGGTTCTTCCTCTCCCTTTTCAAATCAAAGTAGAAGCGCGGACACTTGGCAGTCTCATTGAACTTCCATGCCTTGTCGCTGACTCCAACAAAGGCGAGTCCAGGAGGAAGCATTAACGCCTTCTGAGAGCCGGTTACAAGAATATCTATTCCCCACTTGTCCATAGGTATGTCATACACGCCAACGGCTGTGATTCCGTCAACGATCAGGATCGTATTTTCGTGTCTCTTAACTATCTCCGCAAGCTCTTTCACAGGATGGCAGGCTGTTGTAGAGGTCTCACTTGCCTGCACGAAGACACCTCTTATATCAGGGTCAGCCTTGAGGGCATCGGCCACTGCCTTTGGCTCCACGGCCTTTCCCCATTCAACCATTATCTCGGTAACCTTGAGACCGTATGTCTGGCATATCTTAGTCCATCTCTCACCAAACTTACCGCCGTTTACTACAACTACTTTGTCCCCTGGTGAGAAGAAGTTTGCAACAGAAGCCTCCATGCCACCTGTCCCTGAAGCCGCAAGAATGAGGACATCATTTTCTGTCTGGAATAACCATTTCAGGCCCTCAGCTGCTTCCTTGAAGATGGCCTCAAACTGTGGCGTCCTGTGATGGAACATAGGCTCTGCCATTGCAAGCAGGGCTTTCTCCGGTACCGGTGTAGGCCCTGGGGCCAAAAGAAACTTCTTCTGCATATAAGACCTCCATTTGGGGGTTAACCCCTTTATATTAAAGGGTTTGTCGAAAGATTGTATACATAACAGATTCGGGCCTCAATTGTCAAGGGAAAGATTTCCATTATGTTATGTTTTTTATTGACACCAATCATCCAAATTTGGTAATATCTCTTTTTTTTCAGAGGAGCCGCTAGCTCAGTTGGTAGAGCACCTGACTTTTAATCAGGTGGTCCTGGGTTCGATCCCCGGGCGGCTCACCATTTATTTTTGAAACAGAGATCTTAATTTATAAACCCGCCTCTTAATTTTACTCGGTGATTTAGTTGGATCGATATCTTAAACCGAGAGTCATTTGAACTGTCCCGTGTAGAACTCTTGACAAGCAATATAATTGCTGCTTATTATGACAGCACCCAGCTCAAAAGCCCCTGCCATGTTGATGCCAAATAGAGGAGTGTATGCCTAAAATCCTGGCGGTAGATGACAGTCTGGCCCTCCTTGGAATCATAACAGATACCTTGACCCCTGACTACGAAGTCATTGCTGCCTGCAATGGAAAAGAGGCCATAGAAAAAGCGCGTAGTCAGATGCCTGACCTCATAATCATGGATGTTGAGATGCCTGTAATGAATGGCTTAGATGCTACAGGGATTATTAAGAAAGACCCAAAAACCAGAAACATTCCCATATTAATCCTTACAGCGCGTGATAGTAATGACCAGATGATAGCGGGGCTGGATGCTGGTGCAGACGATTATTTGGGAAAGCCGTTTCAGCAAGAGGTACTAAAGGCGAGGATTAGGGCGCATCTGAGGACAAAGGCACTTTTTGAAGCACTGGAGCAGTTCAGAAGAGACCAGGAAATAGTCCTTGATGTAATGAGAGAAACTACTTCCACTCTCAATATCCTTTCGGTTCTCCATACCGTCACGAAAAAGATTGCAAATTATCTGAACCTTTCCCGTTGTTCCGTAATACATGTTGATGAGGAGAAAGGGCATGGTCTTGTCATGGCATCAAGTGATGCCGCGGAGATAGGGGGCCACTGTATTTACCTTGACAAATACCCTGAGATAAACAAAGTGCTGGAAACTATGGAGACGCTGGTCATTGAAAACGTCGATACCGACCAGCTCATGGCCGGTATCAAGGTACCACTTTCGTATCAATCACTGATGGTGGTTCCTATGACCTTTAGGGACGAGCTTATTGGAACCCTCTTGCTCAGGGCAAGCAAGAGCGGGGGAGGTTTTACCGGGAGGGAGGCCGATCTTGGCAGAATGATAGCTGCATCTGCCGCAAATGCTATAAAAAACGCATTTTTGCACGAAGGGCTGGAGGAAAAGAAGCGGGAGCTTGAAAAGGCAAACAGCAGGCTTTTGGAATTAGACAAGCTCAAATCCAATTTTCTTGCTATGGCTGCCCATGAATTGAGGTCTCCTCTGGGAATCATTAGTGGGTACATAGAATTGGTCTTAGAAGGGGTTGCCGGCCCTCTTAGTCCAAAGGCGACGTCCTTTTTAAAGATGGCCCTTGATGGCAGTACAAACCTTTCGATGACCGTGGAGGAGATCCTCGATTTAAGCGTAATAGAATCAGGTAAGCTGTCACTTAACCTAAGACAGGAGGATATGGTTAAAGTCGTAGAGCATGTCTTGAAATTTATGAGTAAGACGATGGAAGAAAAAGGTATAAACGTTAATAATGCCAATGAGTGCAAGACGGCAAAGGCTGTCTTTGACCGTAAAAAGATTGAGCAGGTTCTGATAAACCTTCTAAGTAACGCTGCTAAATTCACATCGGCTAATGGAGAAATAGGTGTGGATATCAGGAAAGGCGACAATGAATATACATTGGTTGTTTCTGACACGGGTTGCGGCATATCTAAGGAAGACCTGGGGATTGTATTTGAAGAGTTTTATAAAGGGAAGAGCAGGGAGAAAGGTTCGGGTCTTGGTCTCTCCATATGCAAGAGGATAGTTGAGCTTCATGGAGGCAGTATCTGGGTAGAGAGCAGGGAAGGAAAAGGAAGCAACTTTTATTTTACAATACCTAAAACAAATAAAGCCTCCATCAACTGACTTGCAGGGTAATTAACCCGAAAAATGCAATTAGGCGCTGATGAACGCAGAAACTGCATGATCAAAAAAAAGAAGGTTGACTCTTTAAAGTTAAAAATATCCAGAGGCATTATCTGCGTTATCCTGATAAATCTTGAAAATCTGCGTTCATAGGTTTATAAATGCATTAAGTGGGTTAATGACCAGGGTAATTATGGTATCCTTTGATTGGCTTGAAGTCGAAAGACGGGATCCGAAATACGAAACCTCTGCAGGTCCTCCCAGGTGTCTATATCGTACCACTCATTAAGCACGGAAAAGGTTAAGCCGTGTCCTCTGGCTTTCTTCAGGGTCATCTCGAATACCTTGTTGCTGCTCCACGGGACACCGTCAAAGACAGGCAACTCCTTTCTCCCGCCTATGAGATAGTATCCGCCGTCGGTCGAGGGACCAATCACCATATCTGACGAATCCAGCCTCCTGAACCCTTCCTGTATGTATTCTGGAGGAAGGTCAGGAGAGTCGCTCCCTATAATGATAACCTTTTTGTATCCAGCTGAGAGGGTGTCCCTTATGGCATTGGACATCCTCTCACCGAGATCGTTCCCCTTCTGAGATATCAGTCTGACTTCAGGATCGTGTGCGACCTTCTGAAAAAAAGGACTCTCGACACCTGGATGACAGGAAATGAATATGTCCGCGCCCTCAACCCTGCATGCAATCCTGATGGTGTCAATGATAAAAGATGCATGCAGCTCTGCACATTCTTCAGCGGAAAGATGAGTCTGAAGCCTTGTCTTTACCTGTCCAGGGATTGGGGCCTTGGCGAATATTATCAGTGCATGCGCATTACTCATTATGTAGGTACTCTATATGAAAATGGGCAGAGAGGCAAACCTGTTTTTTGAGCTTGACCTGCCCAACTTTTTTTGAGAATATCCGATGATATGAAAAATACCCTGAAACTCCTTTCTCCAGCCAAAATCAACCTCAGGCTGGATGTCCTGGGTAAGAGAGAAGACGGGTATCATGAAATTGAAAGCATAATGACAAGGATAAGCCTCTATGACGAGGTTTCTCTACTTGTCGAGGATGGGGAAGGTCTGGAGGTTATATCTACCGGATTTGCTCCTTCAGGGGAAGGCAATATTGCCTATAAAGCGGCAGTGGCAATGCTGAATCGATATTCAGGCAGGGTCAGAGTACGGATAGAGATAACGAAGAATATCCCGGTAGCAGCAGGCCTCGGAGGAGGGAGCGGCAATGCTGCAACTGTCCTTGTGGGTCTTAACCAGATGTTAGGTCTCAGCCTTTCAAGGGATGAATTGATGGAAATCGGTCTACAGCTCGGGGCGGATGTCCCGTTCTTTATATTTGAAAGACCTGCAATTGCGAGGGGAATAGGGGAGAGGCTTGAGGAGATTCAACTTCCCAAACTCTGGTTTGTGCTGGTAAACCCCAATATCCCTCTATCCACGGCAGATGTTTACAGAGGGTTAAACTTAAAAATAGGGTTGACAAAGAAAGGTTTTGGTATTAATATGCCAAATTCCTTCAATGGTGTTGAAGGAATTGTTGAGTTACTTCATAATGACCTTGAGGAAGTCGCGTTAAGGCTGCATCCAGAGATAGGGATTGTGAAGGATTCGGTACTCTCTTCGGGTGCCCTCAGGGCGCTTATGTCTGGAAGCGGGGGCACTGTATTTGGTCTTTTTGAAGACAGGAAAGCGGCTGAAAGTGCGCTTAGGCATCTGTTGTTGGAGCATGGGGGTTGGCGGTCTTTTTTGGCTGAAAACATATAATATCAAGTTGCTTTCAGACATATAATTATTGCTAATATGAAAGCTTACTTGGTATTGTACCCGGACTACAATTAGTATTATTGAATGCGAAAGGGTATAGCACCATCTTCTAAGGAGGTGACAATGGAGGTAACTGAAGTAAAGGTATTCCCTGTAAATGAGGAGAAACTGAAGGCTTACGCAACCATTACCTTTGATAGCTGCTTTGTTGTCAGGGATTTGAAGATAATAAGCGGTGAAACCAGCCTGTTTGTGGCGATGCCAAGCAAGAAGAAGAAGGACGGCACATTTAAGGACATAGCCCACCCCTTAAACAATGAGACGAGGGGAATGATAGAGAAGGCCATCATATCCGAGTATGAAAAAGAGATAGCAAAGGGGACGCAGCTGGCTTAGCAGTGGGGGCGATTAGCGAGTCGCCCCAACATTATTGGGGCGTCGTCAAGCGGTAAGACACAGGTTTTTGATACCTGTATTCGGAGGTTCGAATCCTCCCGCCCCAGCCAGAAAAAAGAATATTAATATGTAGGGGCGGGTTTCAAACACGCCCCTACTGTAATGAAGGGAAGAATGGAAAAGTTAAAACTGTTTTCAGGCAATTCTAATAGACCCTTGGCCCAGGAGATGTGTGATAGCCTTGGAATCCCGCTTGGCAAGGCAACTGTAAAGAGGTTCAGCGACGGCGAGATATTTGTTGAGATAGAGGAAAATGTAAGAGGGGCGGATGTGTTCGTTGTGCAGTCCACCTGCTGTCCTGGTAATGACAATTTGATGGAGTTATTGATTATGATGGATGCCCTGAAGAGGGCCTCTGCCAAGCGGATTACGGCGGTGTTGCCTTATTACGGTTATGCCAGGCAGGACAGGAAGGTTGCTCCAAGGACGCCGATAACTGCGAAGCTGGTGGCGGACCTTATTACAACTGCCGGCGCGGACAGGATCCTTTGCATGGACCTGCATGCGGGTCAGATTCAGGGCTTTTTCAATATCCCTGTGGACCATCTGTATGCAACCCCTGTGATCCTCGACTATATCAAAAATAACTTTGATGATGACATAGTAATAGTCTCCCCTGATGCCGGAGGGGTGGAAAGGGCGAGGGCATTTGCCAAAAGGTTAAACTGCTCCCTGGCAATCATTGATAAAAGAAGGACTGCCCCAAATGTGGCGGAGGTAATGAATATAATCGGAGATGTAGATGGAAAGGTTGCCATAATGGTGGATGATATGGTGGACACTGCCGGCACATTGACTCAGGGTGCTAAGGCGGTTAAGGACAACGGGGCAAAAAAGATATATGCCATCAGCACCCATCCAGTCCTCTCTGGTCCTGCTATCTCAAGGATCGAGCAGTCGGTAATGGAGGAACTGGTAGTCACAAACACCATCCCTCTTACGAAAGAAGGGGCTTCATGCAAAAAGATCAAGGTTCTGTCTGTGTCATCCTTACTGGCTGAGGCAATAAAAAGAGTATATATAGGTGATTCAGTGAGTTCGTTATTTGTATAATACCCATCCGGGTATAAATACCAAGTAAGCTTTCAATAACAGATAAAATTAATGTTTGAAAGCAACTTGGTATAAGCCGTGCATAACACCAAGTAAGCTTTCAGTAAATATTTGAAAGCAACTTGGTATAAATTTTAAGGAGGAAGTAAAATGGAACAGCGTGAATTAGCGGTAACAGTTAGAAATGACACCGGCAAAGGAGTTGCGAGGAGGCTGAGGCAGGAGGGGCTTATTCCTGCTGTATTTTATGGGCATAAGACAGAACCTATGTCCTTGAGCCTGAACCCGACTGACCTGAAGAAGATTATAGCGTCTGAATCAGGCCGCAACACCTTGATAACCCTGAAATTTGACGGGAAAAAGGAAAAGGATAGGGTTGCACTCTTGAAGGAACTTCAACTGACGCCATTAAAAAGGAGTTATCTCCATGCAGACCTGTTTGAAGTCCTGATGGATGAAAAGATTACTGCAAGGATACCGATCCATTTTGTAGGTAAGGCCATAGGCGTTAAGGAAGGCGGGATCGAGCAGCATCTCAGGAGAGAGTTGGATATAAGGTGTCTGCCTGGAAACCTGATAGATTTTCTCGAAGTGGATGTCACAAGCCTTGCTGTAGGCGATTCCATACATGTGAAGGATGTAAAGGTTCCTGAAGGTATCGAGGTTCTGGACCCTGCAGGTGATACAGTAGTGGCAATTCTTGCCCCTGCTGCAGAAAAGATTGCAACACCTGAAGAGGCAGCCGCTCAGCTTGCAGCAAGCCTGGCAGAGCCAAAGAAGGAAGAGGCCGGTGCAGCGAAGAAAGAGGAGAAGCCTGCCGCAAAGAAGTAAGGCAGTGGTGAGGGCCTTTTGAAACTGATTGTCGGCCTTGGAAATCCTGGAGATGAGTATGCAAGGACCCGTCATAACATCGGGTTTATGGCGGTGGACCTCCTTGCAGACAAAAACCGTATATCCCTGAATCAATCTAAATTCAAGGCCATAATAGGCAAGGGGAATGTAGGCAGCGAGGACGTTATCGTTGCAAAGCCCCAGACATATATGAACAGGAGTGGAGAGTCTGTCTCTTCACTCCTGTTGTTTTATAAGCTGAATCTATCTGACTGCATAGTGATCTGCGATGACCTGGAGCTTCCGACAGGGAAAATCAGGATCAGGGAGAAGGGTGGGCATGGTGGGCACAACGGCCTACGTTCCATCTTCGAGCAGACCGGAGGCAATGATTTTGTAAGAGTGCGGATAGGGATAGGAAGACCAAAAAATGAGTCCCAGGTTTCCGATTACGTCCTGAGCCATTTTTCGAAAGTTGAAAAGCCACTGATAGAGGATGCCATAGAAAGGGCAGCCAAAGCAGTAGAGACGATCATTGCAGATGGCGTTGAATCAGCCATGAATAGATTTAACTGATCACCTGCCCCTCTTCCTGAACTGGAGCCTTATCGGTGTACCTTCAAATCCGAAGGCCTCTCTAAGTTTGTTTTCCAGATACCTCTCATAAGAGAAGTGCACACCTTCAGGAAAGTTGGTGAATAGTGTGAATGTGGGCGGTTTTGCGCTGGTCTGGGTTATATAATAAAACTTCACGGCCCTGTTCATGTACATCCCAGCCATGTGACCCTTTGTCATCTCCTGAAATGCCCTGTTCAAGACTCCTGTACTCATCCTTTTGCTGCACTCGGCAGAGACCTTGTCAACGACCTCCAGGACCTTCACTGCCCTCTGCCCTGTCAGGGCGGATATGGATATGACGGGTGCATAAGCGAGGTATTTAAGCTTGAAACGGACATCATCCACGTATTTCTCGTAAGTCTTCGTCTCCTTCTCAATCAGGTCCCACTTGTTTACCACAATGACACAACCCTTCCCTCTGTCATGGGCATAACCTGCTACCTTAGTGTCCTGCTCTGTGACGCCCTCCACTGCATCTATCATCAGCAGGACCACGTCACACCGGTCCATGCTCCTTAAGGCCTGCACAACAGTATATTTTTCAAGTTTCTGACTGACTCTCCCTTTCTTCCTTATCCCGGCTGTGTCTATAAGGAGATACTTCTTGTCATCTACAGTGAGCAAGGTATCTATGGTATCGCGCGTAGTCCCGGGGACATCACTTACTATCACCCTTTCGTAACCTAGCAGCTTGTTTACGAGGGATGATTTCCCCACGTTAGGCCTTCCGATAACAGCGAGTCGTGTGACATCCTCGGACAGAGGCTCTTCGTTATATTTCGGGATGAGGCTTAAAATCTTGTCCATCAAGTCATCAGTCCCAGTCCCGTGTTCCGCGGAGACAGGGATCGGTTCCGGCAACCCAAGGGAGTAAAAATCGTAAAGGCCTTCCATCCTCTTCTTGGAATCTATCTTGTTTACAGCAAATACCAGCGGCTTGGTTGAACGCCGCAGAAGGTCGGCAACCTCGTAATCAGCCGGCATCAAGCCTTCCTTACCGTCTGCCAGGAATAAAATAAGGTCAGCCTCTTCGACTGCAAGCATCGCCTGCTCTCTCATCTGGGCAAGGAGCCCTTCTTTAGCCTCGGGCTCAAACCCGCCTGTGTCAATCATGGTAAAGGTATGGTCATCCCATGTGACATCCAAGTAGTTCCTGTCCCTGGTTACACCGGGCATATCATCCACAATCGCCTTCCTTGTCCCTGATATGCGATTAAAGAGGGTGGACTTCCCTACGTTAGGTCTTCCTACAATTGCTACTATTGGTTTCATCGAGATATAATAACAGATGGGGAGGGTGAGATGCAACAGATTAAGGTTGAATGTGAAAGACTTTTTAATACCTTTGTACAGAGCTTATTTGTTTTCAACTGCCTTCCCGTCTATCAGGGCTATTACCCGTTCCATTCTCGCTGCCAGTTTATCATTATGAGTGACTATGACCATGGTAACACCTTTCTTTATATTTATCTCTACCAGCAGGTCATGAACCGACTCTCCTGTCTTTGCATCCAGGTTACCGGTTGGTTCGTCTGCCAAAAGGATATCAGGGTTCAGGGTTAAGGCCCTGGCCACTGCCACCCTCTGCTGTTCGCCGCCTGACAGCTCGCCAGGTTTATGGGTCAGTCTATCCCGGAGCCCCACTTCAACCAATATCTCTTCAGCTTTTTGCTCGGCTTCGGTGGGCGAAATCCCAGCGATAATTGCCGGCATCATGACGTTTTCAAGGGCGTTGAATTCAGGAAGGAGGTGATGGAACTGAAATATAAATCCTATCTTCCTGTTCCTGAACCCTGCAATGGCAATATCGTTGAGGTTAAAGGGGTTCACACCTTCGTAAAGGACCTCTCCGGATAACGGCCTGTCAATGGTCCCAAGGATGTGAAGAAGGGTGCTCTTCCCAGTGCCGGATGCGCCAACTATGGCCAGCTTCTGTCCACGATTTACCGTTAGATTTAATCCTTTCAGCACATCAACCCTTTTCTCAGGCAGGCCGTAAGATTTATAAACCTCTTTAACTTCTATAAGTGGTTCGATTTTTTTCTCCTTAAACCAGCCCCGTCTTCCACAGCTTATTCATGTCGAGAACTATCTTAATGGTATCTTCAACCCTCTTCTTTATCATGTCATCAATAACCTTTTTTACATTAGGGAATCTTGTTGCCACTTCATCAAGGTCAGCCTTGGAAAGCTTCATGGTCTCCATTGCTGTTCTTGCTTTGACTGATGCGGTTCTCGGTGTGCCTGTTACCAGTGAAATCTCTCCGAAAAACTCTCCTTCTCCAATGGTCGCCAGAAGCATCTCCTGGTCATCCCTCCAGGTCGTTATGTCTGCCCCCCCGCTTTTTATAAGGTAGAGATAATCTCCAGCGCAACCCTCCTGGATAATCAATACCCCTGGTTCAAAGGTCTGGTAGGAAAGTTTTTGCAGTATCTGCATACGATCTTTGGGGCCGAGGCTCCTGAACAGTTGCGAGGTCACCATCAACTTGTCTACAACCCTATTTTTGTAAAAGCTTATCAGAACTTCCTTTACCCTTGGGTATTTCTGTGTGACGTCAATGAGAGTCTCCCTTGTCAACTCCAGCAGTTCGGTTTCAGAAGATGCCACTGCGTCAGCCTGCCTTTTGGAGTTTGAGAAGAAAGCAAATTCTCCGAAGAAGTCCCCATTTTTCAGCCTTGCCACCTCAACCTCTTCCCCTTTTGCATTTCTACTGAGGATCTTCACTTCCCCGTGGGTAATTATGAAGAGTGAGTCTCCCGGGTCTCCTTCCCTGAATAAAGTGGAACCTGCCTGAACCTGGAGGACTTCAACCTGTTCAGATACATAGGCAAGTTCATCTGTAGTGAGGTCTGAAAATAGCGGTGTTCGTGGTACGGACGGCTTTTTCCCATTACCCTTCTCCTCTTCCACTGTTGCAGCCGCTTGTTCCTTTGAGACCATTCCCGGGGCAAAGCCTTTATCTGTATGAGCCTCAGCAAGCTTCTTGTGGACATCTGCTTTTGAAGGGTCAAGTTTAACGATCAATTTATTTACAGCTATAGCCTGAACCGTAAAACCGCTCTCTGCATAGGAATTCGCCACAGCCATATATTCCTTTACGGCATCGTCTGTCTTCCCTGTCCTGGCAAATGCCTCTGCGATCTTCATCCTCACCCTCAGGTCTTTGCCGCTTAGGATGATATTTAGTTTCTGCAGTTCCAGGAGGACCTTATCCCACTCACCCTTGATTGTGAGATTCTGGATTTTATCCACTAATGCCGACTTGTCTTCAGCCATTGTAAACCTCCTCGCCAAAAAAGAACTTGAGAGGTTGGGAGGGTAAGAAGATGAGAAAAGCGCTATTTTTATTCATCTCAACCTCTTAATCTCTTCATCTTCTCATTCATATCTCAGCGCCTCAGCAGGGTCAAGTCTCGCTGCCTGATACGCCGGATAAATCGTGGCGATAAAGCTTATCCCAAGCGCTGCTATAGAAACTATAAGCAATGTCATCGGCTCCATCTTAACGGGAAGTGTAGATATGTAATAGACGTCTCCCGGCAGCTCTATGAATTTGTACTTTGCAAGAAGGAAGCATGATACGTAACCCCCTGAGAGGCCAAGAGCAGTCCCAACCGTACCGATGACCGTTCCCTCGATGACAAATATCTTCATTATGCTGCTGGATGTAGCACCCATGGCCTTAAGGATGGCAATGTCCTTCTGTTTCTCCATGACCACCATGATCAGGGTGCTGATGATGTTAAATGCAGCCACGAGGACAATAAGGGCCAGGATAACAAACATGGCTATCTTTTCAAGTTTAAGGGCTGCAAAAAGATTTTTATTCATTTCAATCCAGTCCCTTGTCCAGAAAGGATAACCGAGGGAACCCTGTATCTCCTTGCCGATTTCCCTTGCCCTGTAAATGTCGTCTGTCCTTACCTCGATTCCTGTGACCATATTCCCCAGTTCGAAGAAAGACTGGGCCTCTTTAAGAGATACATATATCAGGGAAGAGTCGTATTCATACATCCCCGAATCAAATACGCCTTCGACTTGAAACCTCTTCACCTTAGGTACCATCCCCATGGGAGTCACTGTGCCCAGAGGGGATATGACGTTAATGTAATCTCCAAGGAAAAGCCCAAGGTTCCTTGCCAGTTCCTTACCGATCACTGCTCCCGGGACTTCAATCCCGTTTTTATCCTTCTTCTTCTGCGAGACAGCGGAAAGATTCCCTTCCTTGATATTTTTTGCTATATCTGTAACAGTTGTGGCCGTCTCAGGCTCTATCCCCCTCACAACGGCGCCGCTTACCCCGGTCTCGGACGTCAGCATGACCTGATTGTATATGAATGGTGAGGCCGCAACCACATGCGGCACGGCCT
>Ga0209751_10004101_pt1 | contig 13987 bp, 12 predicted proteins | sample RifCSP13_1_FD_184019 | JGI IMG/M metagenome (GOLD analysis project Ga0209751, IMG submission 184019) | Soil microbial communities from Rifle, Colorado - Rifle CSP2_sed 13_1 (SPAdes) (version 2) | ecosystem: Environmental > Terrestrial > Deep subsurface > Rock core/Sediment | place: Rifle... | reverse complement strand
AATTAATAGAAAAAATTATTACTCTTAGTTTATGACTTCATCAAATAAAAATAAAATTAGCCGTTATGCATTCATCCTTCTGCTTCTGATAGGATTAGGATTTCTCATCTTTAACAATTCCGGATATATCAAATATTTAAAGTTGAAAAGTGAAGTGAAGGAAATCAGAAAAGAAGAGAGCCAAAAAGAATTAGAGAATAAAAATCTTCAAGCCGAGATTGATTCACTTGAGAAAAAGAATTCCACCAAAGTTGAACAGATAGCACGAGAAAAATACGGTATGATGAAAAAAGGTGAAAAGATTATTAAGGTTGAAGAGAAATGATAAATTTCTAATGAGTATTATATTTTAATGTCTAAAATTCAAATACCTCAAATTCCATTAGCCGAAAGAGCACGCCCAAAAACAATAAACGAATTTCAAGGACAAAAAGAACTTTTAGATCCCGGCAAACCAGTCAGATCTATGATTGAGAAAGACGCATTGAGTTCATTTATTCTTTGGGGTCCTCCTGGTTCCGGAAAAACCACCATCGCAAAAATAATTGCTAATCAAACCAACTCAGACTTTCATCAGATCAATGCTGTTTCATCCGGTGTAAAAGAAGTTCGAGCGATAATTGAAATTGCAAATCTTAATAGACTTCAAAACAAAAAGACAATCCTTTTTATAGATGAGATTCATCGTTTTAATAAAGGTCAGCAAGATGCTTTGTTAAATGCCGTTGAATCCGGCTTAATTATTTTGATTGGCGCAACAACTGAAAATCCCAGCTTTGAAGTGATACCAGCGCTTCGTTCCCGCACAAGAATTTTTGTACTTGAACCATTAACTAAAAATGATCTGCATAACATTTTAGATTTTGCATTACAAAAAGATGAATTTTTATCATCGCTAAAAATAAATGAGATTGATGTAGACTTCTTAATTTTTCTCTCCGGTGGAGATGCCAGAGTAATGTTAAATATTCTTGAGGCAGCAATTATCCAGGAGATTGAGAATCAGCCGATAAATATTAATAAAGAAATTTTAGAAAACATTATTCAGAAGAAGAATATTTTGTATGATAAAGGCGGCGAAGAACATTATAATGTAATATCGGCATTTATTAAAAGTGTACGCGGCAGCGATCCAGATGCTGCGTTGTACTGGCTTGCAAGAATGCTGGAAGGGGGAGAAGACCCGTTATTTATTGCAAGAAGATTAGTTGTACTTGCATCCGAAGATATTGGGAATGCATCGCCGAATGCTTTGGTGCTTGCTGAAGCAGCATTCTCTGCAATTGATAAAATTGGTATGCCTGAAGCAAGAATTATTTTGGCTCAATGTACAACTTATTTGGCAGCGAGTCCCAAAAGTAATTCTTCTTACAGTGGAATTGAAAATGCAATTTCAGATGTTCGAGATAAGCCGTTATATCCAGTCCCCCTTCACTTAAGGAATGCACCAACCAAGCTGATGAAAGAGATCGGTTATGGCAAAGAGTATAAATACCCGCACGAGTTTAAAGATCATTTTATACTTGAAGAATATCTCCCGGAAAAACTTCGTGATGTACAATATTATTTTCCATCGGAAAGTGGACAAGAAAAAAATCTTAAAGAAAGATTGATTGCTCTTTGGAAAAACCGAAAAAAATATTAGGAATGTTTGGAATGAGGTATTGTAAGTTCAAATTTCTTATAACTCATGTTACGCATAATGACGATTAGAATTCGTAAACAAACCCAGTTTCTGAACGAACGAATCAAGCTCTGCTGAGAAACTGGGTTTGTAATTTTAACATTGCTTAAGGTGAGTTATAAATTACTTTTAAAATTCTTAACAGACTGTTAAACCTTTATAAAAGTTTTACCAGGCAATTGCTTAACCACGCCTTTAAATTCAAGCGATAGTAGATGCACAAGGCAATCTGAAGTTGAGAGGTTTGCTTTTGATGCAAGGAGATCAATTTGCAGAGGTTCATCATTTAAGTGAGTAAGAATTTGCTCTTCAAACAGGTTCAGTTCAATATCTGGTCTAGGAATGTTTTTCCCGATAACCGGTTTCAATTTTAATTCTAATTCAAGCAAAATATCCTCTGCAGATCTAACTAATTCTGCTTCCCCTTTCTGAATTAATAAATTTGTTCCTTCTGATTGCCTAATACCCAAATTACCGGGGACTGCAAAAACTTCCCTGCCTTGATCCAAAGCTAAAGCAGCAGTTTGCATTGCACCACCGGTAATTCCGGTTTCAACTATAACACATCCAAGTGATAATCCTGAAATTATTCTGTTTCGTTTAGGAAAATTAACTGCATCCGGTTTTGTGTCTAAACTATATTCCGTTACAATTGCTCCTGATTCAGAAATCTCGTTGTATAGTTTTTTATTTTCAGGAGGGTAAACCACATTCAATCCAGAACCTAACACAGCAATTGTTCTGCTTCCATTTTTTAAAGCAGTTCTGTGAGCTATCGAATCAATACCGCGAGCCATTCCACTAACAATTGTAATTTTTTGTTCGGCTAAATCTGTGACAATTTTTTCAGCTTGAATTTTTCCGTAGTTGGTCGGCTGCCGGGTTCCAACTACCGCAATTGAGTAATCATCAGCATCTTGAAATTTTCCTTTGATGTATAAAAGGATTGGAGGATCGTAAATTTTTCTGAGGATGCTCGGATATTCGTTATCCCATAAGGTGATTAAAGAGCCGTTTATTTTGAAAAGATGTTCGAGTTCTTGATTTACTGTGCTTTCAATTTCACTTCTATGCTCAATACATCTCTGAATTCTTTGGGCAAGATTGATGCTTAAGCCATCAACTTCCATTAATTCTTTAACGCCTGCTGATAATACTTTTTCGGTAGAACGGAATTTTGCAAGTAGATTTTTAATTCTTCCTACGCCGATGCCTTCAACGGACATGAGAAGTCTTAAATCAATTATTTGCTGGAAATTTAGATTAGCCAATTTTCGTTATGATTCAATTTATTTGTTCCTGCAAATTTAATCTTATTAGAATCTATTTTCTATCGAATTGAATTAATACGAAAATATAATTTTGGAATGAATATCACCATAAGAATTAAAAATGATAAGATAAATTAAATCTCAGACGAGAGAGAAAACAATAAGATTATTAAATCTTCTCTTCGGGTTTTTTATCAGTAATTTCTTTTTTCTTGGAGAAGATAGAAAGAGGAAATATTAGGATATAAGCAATCACTAAAATAATCGGTGAAAATATCAATGATTCTGTGCTATCCCATGAACCAATGCTCATCACATAATATCCAACAATGAGAAGACCAAAACCTAAAAACAGAAATAGATAATTCTTTTTATCCCAATAAATGTTAAAAGGGGATACTAAGTTTTTTTTAGCAATTACAGATTTTTTTTTGGTTTTTTGTGCCATAATGTTCCTAAATGAAATAAATAAAGCCCAGTGAAAAAGATTCATCACTGGGCTCGACTCACTTTAAATCAAAGGGCAGGGGAGGACCCTTTGAAGAGTCAGTCAAATATAAATTGATGACAGCTATTTGTCAAGAATGCCGAGTTATTTACTTATTTGATAGACGATTTTTCTTATCGTATCAAACTGTAAATAAGGGTATTCCTCCCTAATTGCATCAATGGCATCACCAGCGCTTATTTTGCCGGCTCTCAGTTGTTTGAACTTTTTGCGTATTTGGTAATCTCTTACTGATTTCTCATCAATGAGTCCATGAGCGTTTAACAAATCATAGATATCATCGCTGATGAGGTCCGAAAGGGGATTATCTATTTTTGCTTTGAGCGTATTCATATTATCCTTCCTTTTTTTGTTTGTTACTATTTCCTTAGGAAATCCGTATCGTTAATGTCTATATACTTCCTCTCAGATAGTTTGTTTCAAATAAGTAACAAAAAACCGACCAGAGAAATTCCCTAAATCGGCATAAATTTGCTACTCTGGTAAAATTCATTAAAATTTTAGGGCAGTAGCAAACTCTAGATAAAAAAACCTTTCTTTATTTAGGTACTAAAATATAATAAAAATATTCAATGTCAATAGTACATTTGTCATACAGAAAGTGACAATCTAAAAATGAGGCATGATTTAGAGTATTTCCACAATTTGTAGTGGAACTGACATTATCAAAATCATTTTTCTGTTATCGAATTCCTTCAATAATTATTTTGACGAAAAGTAATATAAATTGTTTCCAACGATTTTCGTGTGTAAGACATCATTCAACTTAATTCTCGGAAGCGATTATCAAATGCTTTTGAATAAATTTTCATAATACATATCTTTGAATATTGATACGAATAAAATTTTAATTCAGATTTTTCCGTTTAGGGTTTTAAAAATCTATTATAAAATATTTTTTAATCCGATATTATGCCAAACGCACGGCTACAAATTTTATAGATGAGATAAAATCTTTGAAGGAAATACTAAAATAACAAGATATTTTTAATACTTTCTTAATAGAAAATTTGAATTGGTCGTATCTAAAGAAGCATATCATTCTAATTCACAAGTCAATTTAAGAATAAGACTTTATCAGTAAATTAGATCATACATTCAAAACGAATCACAATAATGAATACATCCGAGAAACAAAAAGTATCTAAATCAAAAACCTTTGAAGATTTTATCATCATATTAGTTAAATGGCGAAAAATAATCTTTTGGAATACACTTATTATTACATTGGCGGCAGTTGTAATAAGTTTGCTTATTGATAAGTGGTATATTTCAACAGCATCAATATTACCTCCGAAAAAGAAAGGTGGACTATTCGGAGACATTGCGGGATTTTCGAGCACAATAAAGGATCTTTCCAAAACCCTCGGTAGATTAGGAGCAACCTCGGATGAAGCTTTTAACTATTTAGCAATATTGCAAAGCAGAACGGCTTCTATAAAAGTTATTGATAAATTTAATTTAAGAGGTGTCTATGAAATTGATGAAGACAAACCTATCGAGACTTTGATTGATGCTTTAAAAAACAATGTTGATTTTAATGTTGAAGATGAGGGAACTGTTACCATCAATGTGTCTGATAAAAGTCCTAAAAGAGCTGCCGATATGGCAAATTATTACGTCGAGATATTAAATGAAATCAGTATAGAGTTAAGTACTCGTGAAGCGAAGAGCAATAGAGGATTTATTGAAACTCGATATAACCAAGTTCTAGTAGATATTAAAGATATTGAAGATTCTTTGAAAATCTTCAGTCAAAAATTCAATATTTACGGTATTGAAGAACAGACAAAAGTAGCTATTAAATCTGCTGCCGATTTAAAAGCCCAAGTTGAAGCAAAACAAATAGAATTAGATGTTTATAGATTAAGTCAGGATGAAACTCATCCTATGATTATTCAAACTAAACTGCAAGTAGAGGAGCTTCAAAAAAAATTAAAAGAACTTCAGTCTAGTGATGAAATAACAAAATCGGGATTCTTTATTCCATTTAAAAAAATTCCTGAAGTTGGTGTTAAATATGTACGATTAATGAGGGATTATGAAATTCAAACACGATTAATGGAATTTATTTTACCAATCTATGAGCAAGCAAAAATCGAAGAGCAGAAAGAAATTCCTGTTGTTTTAGTATTGGATAAAGGAATGCCTGCAGAAAGAAAATCCGCCCCTAAAAGAGCTATTATTGTATTAGCCGCATTTTTAATTTCTTTACTATTAGGGATCAGCTATGTCCTGATTTTAGAATCCTTCCAAAATTTGAAGAGCGAGGAAGCTAGATATCAGACATTTAGAAACGGAATTATTTTACCATTGAAGCATTTTTTTAAGTCGAACAAACAGTAATCTCTATCGCTTAATTGAACAATAGGAATTTATAAGTGCATACGCTATCCTTATTAAAGCAAGCAAAATATTTACTCGTACTCGAAGCCATTTTATTGGTGTTTTTTATTATACTTGAACCATTACCATTCTTTTTGATTTTATCAGTCATATCAGCAGTTTATACATTTTATTATTCCTTTGAATCGCCATTTATTTTATTAAATATTTTAATCTTTTCAATTTTATTAGGGTCATTAGGGCTATTTAAAGTAGGCGGTAAAGCACCACCAGTTTTAGTTTTGGACCTCGTATTTGTTTTAGTTTTTTTTATTCTTTTCTTTAAATCGATTTTTCACTATAACGAATCCGACCGATTCTCTTTATTCTCTTTAATTTGGATTCCATTTCTAATTTGGGGATTACTCAGTCTTATTATTTCTTATGATAAATTCAGAGCATTATTAATTTGGAGAAGTTATTTTGCCGGATTTATTAGCTTTTCATTCGCATTTTTTGTAATCCAAAAAAGATTTCATGTATCCTTTCTAATAATAGCTTTATTGGCTTGGGGTTTAATTTTAGCAATTATTGAATTTTATATTTTGATGCAATTGGGTGGATTGAGCAGCGGTATAGTAGGTATCTTTTTCAAAAAAAATTTATTAGCAACTTCATGGGGCAAATCAAATTATCTAGCCACATTTTTTGTGCTAATCATTCCGATTGCTATAGGATATTTTTTAACTCAAACTTCGCACAAAGCTAAATTATTCAGTGGCATTTCGTTAGTATTTATGTTTAGTGCAATGATCTTTACTCTATCCCGCGGAGGAATTTTAGCTCTTATAATATCAATAGCTTTTCTTTTATTTAGAATAGTAAGAGTACGAACTATGATACCAATTGTGATTGCATTTATTACGATTGCTTTGATTGTTATGCTTAATCCACTTACGTCGGTAATAATTGATAGACTAGCTACGGTTGAAAGAAGTTTTTCGTACATGACCAGAGTTAATTTTTATTCTGATGTATGGAAAATGATAATTGAGAATCCAATTGTTGGAGTTGGCTTTGGAAACCTAGGATATCATTCACAATTTAAAATTATTACACATGCCTCTGCTCATAATATATTTTTAGGTTTGTTAGGTGAAACAGGAATAATTGGAGCAGTTTTATTTTTTATTTTGTTCGGGAAAGTCGTTTCAAAGTACATAAAAGATTTCGTAATAGAATCAAACGAACAGATGAAAATTTTAAGATGGTCTTTCATGAGTTCACTTTTAGGATCTTTTATTCACTCCTTAATGGAACCAAATTTTGAAGGTTATCAATTTTCAATCATGTTTTGGCTAACTGTGGCATTGTACTTTAAGTTATACCTACTTCCAACGAATACTGAAGGAGTGATTCAATCCTCAATCAATTCAAATGACGCATACCGTAAAAACATTTAAAAGTTTTGCATGGAATCACCTTAGCAAGCTCTCTGAATATGGTTTAACCTACATCTTTGGAATTTTATTAGCTCGCAAATTAGGTGCGGATAATTATTCCATTTATGTCACTCTGATGAGCATTTCTTCTTTTTCAATGGTATTTGGTGGGCTTGGATTCGATGAAACTCTGAATAAGTACTTGCCTCAACTATCATCCAAGCAAAAATTATTATCGATAAGATCATTAATTAAAAAGTTACTTATCATTCGTACATGTGTGTTGTGTACAATTGGCTTAATTCTCATTCTTTTCAGAGAGAAAGTTTCTGCTTTATTAAATAACCCGATATTGTCGGATTTTATTTTATACTTATCACTTTACATAATTTTGCAAAGTATCGTGAATTTTTTCTCCAATATTTTTATTTCGCAATTGCGGACTCGAATAGTATTTCTGATAAACTTTGTTACAAAATTAATTACATTATTAATCGGAATCTATATTATAAATCTTGGTTATGGTATTAAAGAAATTTTATTATTATTGGTTGCTATTAGTTTAACATCATTTTCTCTGTACTTGGTAGTTGGGGGATATGATTATGTTTTTAAAAGAAGTGAGAGTTATAATTCATCAAGCGCAATAAAATTTGGAATAACTGCGTGGGGAAACTTGCTCCTTACATTTTTACTCGGTAAAAATTCCAACATTTTAATTATTTCTTTTCTCTTGGGTGCAACTGTTCAAGTAAGTTATTATGAAATAGCTTTCTCATTTACTCAATTAATTGAATACTTCTTTTCAATAGGATTCATGGGAGTTGCACTCTCTTCCTTTTCAGCATTGGCAGCTCAGGATTTACCTAGGATGAAATTTCTTCGTTCATCAATAATGAAATATTTACAAGTGTTTAATATTCCTATCGGTCTTATGGTCTTTTTCAATGCTGCTTTCATAATCCCATTAATTTTTTCATCCCAGTATTTAACGAGTATTAATTTGTTGAAAATATTCTTAGTATTCAATATTATTTCAATTTCAGTTTTAGGAAGCGGCACTAATACTGCTATCCTGCTATCTACTGGTAAAGAAAAAATTGTATTATTAATTCACATGGTATTTGCTTTGCTCAACATAATTTTACTATTGTTATTTGTCCCAATTTATGGAGTTACCGGAGCAATTTTCATAACCGGACTCTGTTTGTTCTTAACAGTTTTAACAGAGTTTACATTTGCAACAAAATATATCGGACTTAATTACGATTTTGCATTTATTACAAAAATATTTCTAATAAGTATAGCAGCATTAGCTATTTCAGAAATATCAAGAAATTTCTTATTTAATAATTATTTCTTTTCTATTTCACTTTATATTCTTTTAGTAAGTACCGGGTATTTCATTTTTAGAATACCAAATAAGGAAATAAAAGCGCTTTTATCGGGAATTAATTTCAAACTATTTAATAAATAATCGTGCAGTTATCAATTATAATAGTCAATTATAATCTTAGCCAGGAGATTAGAAAATGTATTCATAGCATTTTAGATCAAGTTAATCCTGATAATGCGACTGACTTTGAGATAGTGGTTATTGATAATAATTCGCCTGACCGAAGCATCGAAACGCTTTCGGATGAATTTCCAACTAATTATTCGAATCACGTCCAATTTTATTTTTTAAATGAGAATAAAGGATTTGGCACAGGAAATAATTATGGGGCTAGAAAATCTAAAGGAGAATTTTTATTATTTCTTAATCCTGACACACAATTCTCAGAAAACACACTAAAGAATTTATTTGAATTAATTTCTAAGCATGTTTCCTTCGATATAATTGGGTTACAAATTATTAAGCCAGATGGCACTCCAGAAATATCCTTGGGGCAATTCCCGACTATTTTATCGGAGGCATTAGGTATACTAAATTTTTCTTTGCTTTTGAAAAAACGAGATTATTTTAAGAAGGTTAAGGAATCAAGCAATAATTTAATTGAAGTTGATTGGGTCACGGGTTCTGCTTTGGTGGTTAGCAGAAATTCTTTTAATTCAGTCATGGGATTTGATGAAAAATTCTTTATGTACAATGAGGAAGTTGACCTTTGCAAGCGAATAAAAAATGTCGGAGGAAAGATATACTTTTACAAAGATGCCATTATAATTCATGCTGGAAGCTTAAGCTCGAAAAAGAATTATTACTTTTTTACGAAAACAAGTTATGAAAGTAAGCTATACTATCTTAAAAAACATTTCAAAGGTATTAACCTATACATGTTACTCTTTTTGTTCTTACTTCAAGTTATATCGCAGCTTGTATTTTGGATGTTTATGCTGCCAATTGAAAAACAGAAAGCACTAAGTAAGATTAAAGGATTCTTGGAAGTGTTAAATTCTTTCGTCATGAAGAAAGTTTAGTTTGTTATGAAAAGGATTTGCATAGATGCTCGTTACATTTTTCCTCAGATGGATGGGATTGGAAGATATCTTTATAATCTTATAGACCAGTTGAGCATTTCGACGAACGATAATAACGAGTATCATTTTATTATTTTGGAAGTTGAGGAGTTTGCCGGTAATTCAATCCTCAGAAGTCTACATAGACGGAAAAATATTACATTTATTAGAATTCCCGTTAAACCTCAAACTATTAAAAATCATTTCATCGGAAAATATTTAAAGAATCTTAAAATAGATTTGTATCATTATCCTCAATTTGATCTGCCCTGGTTCATTTCAGGATTTAAAATTATTACTTCCATTTTAGATATGAATCCCCAAAAGATGAAAGGGTTTTTCCCAACGAAAATTGGTTGGATAAAAAAGTATTATGCCATTCTGACTAATTGGATAGCACTAAAAAAATCTGATAAGATTATAACCATTTCAGAAAGTACGAAAAAGGAACTCATTGAGTTTTACAATTATAGCCAAAGAGATAAAATCCAGGCTGTTCATCTCGGTGTGGATGCTGAATTTTTTAAGCGCACAAACAAAGAGAATTTAGGAAAAATTTTATCCGGATTACGACTGAAGTATAATTTTAACAGGTATTTTTTATATGTAGGAAATAATAGACCACATAAGAACATAGAAAGAGTTTTAACAGCTTTCAAAGCTGTCTTAAGTCAGATTGATTACAAATTAAATTTCCTTTTGGTCGGGCGTCAGTTGAAAAACAACACCGAGATTGACTTATTATTAATGAAGCTTGGATTAAAAGAAAATGTTATTAGTCTTGAGTTAAGTGATGCGGAGCTAAATGCCCTCTATTCTAAAGCAGAAGCATTTGTATTCTGTTCACTCTCTGAAGGTTTTGGCTTACCAGTACTAGAAGCGATGGCATTGGGTTGTCCTGTAATTACTTCCAATATAAGCTCGATGAAAGAAATCGCAGAAGGATCAGCGCTATTAGTGGATCCCTACTCTACAAAAAGTATCGAGGAAAGCATGGTTAAACTGCTTACTGATGAGAAGTTAAAGCAGGAATTAATTGAGAAGGGATTGAATAATGCAAGTTTATTTACCTGGAAAAAATGTGCTGAAGGAACACTCTCTGTTTATTCACAATTGTTAAACGCTTAATAGAAATAATTTTACTTTTAACGTATAAAAACATTTTCTAAATTTCTACCAAGCAGAATCCCCAATTAATAATTACTGCTTTCCTTTTTTGAATTTTGGTACAAAGAAATCGACTATCTTGCTAATACCATAAGACGCAAATGGAATCATTGCTATCTTCATCATCGTCTGGTATCTTGCCATTGGGAAGAAAATTACCACAACAATGGTAGAAAAAATAAGAAACATGTAAGTAAAATGATGTTTCTTCCAATCATAAGAAACTACAATTCCATACAAGAAAAAAAGTAATAAAAAGATCGAAGGAATTAAATAAACGGGATGCGCTGATCTTTGTTCATTTGGATAATAAACCCAGAAGTAGTACAATTTTACAAAGGCATTTTTTATAACCTGATCAGGATTTGCTTGAAAAAATTCAACAGCTTTGCTCTGATATATTTTATTTACCTCTAACTCAAGATTATCCATTCCAAGCATGCTTATTTTTGCTTCAGTTTCATCCTCACCCCACGAACCAATTCCTTCAGCATTATTGCCTCTGTATAAATTTAAACCGAAACTTGTAGAGAGCGGTACAACTTTTTCAAATACAAGATAATTCCGAATACTCCAAGGCAATATCAGGATTAGGACTATAAAAAAAAGCTTGGTTGAAATTATATATTGCTTTTTGAGTAAGAAGAATAACACTATCATTAAAAAGAAAAGCACAAACTCCGATCGGAAATAAATTGTTAATGCTATTAAAAAAGCGATGTATAAATAACGAAACTTTATCTTTTCGAAGTTCAAGAAGATTATTAAAATCGATAAAACTAAAAGATGATAAATAACCGTCGGTGAAAAGGAGAGAACTGCATAAATAAATTCGGGCAGGAGAGCTGAGATAATAGCTGCGACGATAGCAGTTCTTTCGTTAAATATTTTTTTGGTTAATAAGTAAACTAAGTAAATAACAATAGAAGCAAAGAGGATATGAAAAAGGTAGATCAGAACATTTCTTACTGCAATGTCATTTAGGTACATGAAAGGAAGTAAAAAAAATACATATCCGGGCGGCATATATGCTGATTTTGCGGGGTTAATATCTTCTTTGAATTGATGCTGAAGTTCAGAATTTTCCATGTAAAAGAGGGAGTATCCATTCCCATGAAGGATGTTCTTTGTAATTTCACCGTACTCCCAGTAGTAGTTTTTTGTAAAATCGCCCCAAATTATTGTTGCAGAAATTCGGAGTATTATTCCCAACAAAATTATGTAATGGATTTTTTTGAATTTCATTATTGGGGCGAACAAGATTACTCTAAAATCCTTGAGTCGTGCAACAGTATTACCGCAGTAAAACCATTTTCTTCGTTTCAACATATTCATTTGCTTTTAGCTGATAGAAATATACTCTGCTTGGCAAATCCTTTCCATTAAACTCAGCTTCATAATTTCCTGCCGTGTGTTCTTCGTTCACAAGTGTTGCTACTTCTCTTCCAAGTAAATCATAAACTTTAAGTGTGACAAAAGACTGGGCAGGAATGGAGTATTTTATTTTAGTGCTAGGATTAAATGGGTTGGGAAAATTCTGTAAAAGTTTAAAAGATGTAGGAACACTTGACTTGTTCTGAACCGATGTAAGTGAGTCATTCCGAATACAAATAACAATCCCGCTGTCTCCAACAATCCATCCAAGATTATTATTGAGAAAAAAAACATCATTAAGATTTAATTTAGTTGGAACTGTTATCAAATTCCATAATATACCACCATCGGAAGTATTTAGAACTATTCCACTATTCCCTACAGCCCATACATTTAAACTATCAACCGGATGAATTGATAAAAGGTCTATTGTATTATTACTTATTTGCTGAACCCATGAATCTCCACCGTCTGCAGAGTGTAGTATCATTCCCTGATCACCAACAATCCAAGAATGTTTTTTATCAGCAATAGCAACCTGATTATAAGAACCAGATAAGGTATCCACCAACCATGTAATTCCAGAATCTGATGTTCTGTACAATCTTTTAGAACAGAACAACACCATTACAATTGAATCTGAAAATACGCTTATAGAATTAAAACTAACGCAAGGCCAGCCAAAAGCTTCAAGCCCAGTAGAGTTCCATGAATTTCCACCATCCGAAGTTCTAGCAATAGGCGCAGCACATTGACAAAGGTAACTAACACGACCGAAAACCCAGGCTCTTGAAGAATCAAGTGCGTCTATTCCATTATAAGAAAGAGCAGATATCGTTCCCTCACCTCCACGCAATAATGTTTCCCAGTTTAAACCGCTATTGGTAGTTCGTGAAATATAACTTTGTCCGGTTTTTCTCCAGAGCAGCCACGCACTCGTCACGCTACTTGCTTCAATTGAAATGAAATAACTCCCATCACTAGAAAGTTCATTTCTTGACCATGTACTTCCACCATCAGAGGTATTAAGTAATATGTTTTCTCCCGCAATCCATCCATTAAGCGAATCATAGAAACTGACACTTAAAAGAGTATTAGCAGATAATTTTAAGCTTTTACTCTGTTGGACTGCATTTGAATTGTGAACAATCACATCATATGGCTTCCATTGAGCAATAATGTTATTTGTGAGAATTATAAAGAATAGCAATAATATTCTTTTCATTTTTATCCCCTTTAAAATTATCGTAATAAAATCATTTTCTTTGTTTCAATAAAGCCGCCTGCTTTTAGCTGGTAGAAATATACTCCGCTGGGTAGGTTGTTCCCATTAAATTCAATTTCGTAGTATCCGGCTAGTTTTTCTTCATTCATAACAGTTGCTACTTCTCTGCCAAGCAAATCATAAACTTTAAGTATTACTAAAGTCCCTCCTTCGGAGGGATTTAGGGAGGCTGGTATTGCATATTTTATTTTTGTGCTTGGATTGAATGGGTTGGGGTAGTTTTGGGTCAAGATAAATTCGTCAATTTTTTGATATGGTCGATCAGAAAGCCCAACTATAGATCCGACCAAATTGGCAATCATTTCAGTGTAATTTTGAGAATTTCCAAGATAGGTAAATTTTCTTCTTCGCTTATACAAACCTTTTGTATTATTGAACCAAAGTGAATCAAATCCTCCGGTGAGCCCATCAGAATACGACATTATCAAACTAGGAACCGATACATATCTGTAGACTTGAAAATCATCAGTAAAG
>Ga0209751_10004100_pt1 | contig 13989 bp, 8 predicted proteins | sample RifCSP13_1_FD_184019 | JGI IMG/M metagenome (GOLD analysis project Ga0209751, IMG submission 184019) | Soil microbial communities from Rifle, Colorado - Rifle CSP2_sed 13_1 (SPAdes) (version 2) | ecosystem: Environmental > Terrestrial > Deep subsurface > Rock core/Sediment | place: Rifle... | reverse complement strand
TCCATCCGCTCGAGGGCGCTCTTGAGGAACGTGGACTTGTCCTCCTTGATCCAGCCCTGGAGGCAGCCCAGTATCTCGGCCTCGGTGAGGTGCTTCCCGGCGATGCGGAAGGCGGCCTCCGTCGTCTCCGGGTCCGCGGCGCGAGCGGTGCGGGGCCGGGGACGGTTGTCGTCGCCCACGTCCTCCTCTCCCGAGGCCGGGGTCGGGGCCGCCTCCCGCAGGAGGCGCTCCGCCTCCTGGACGCCGCTCCAGCACAGGTGGTTGATCATCTTCCGCCCCAGTCGCCCGAGCAGCGCCCGGTCCGTCTGGCGCAGGAAGTCCAGGACGACCCACCACTCCGGTACCGTTGCGTCCGGCTCCGCCGCCGGCGCCAGGGCGTGCTGGAGCCGCCGACGGGAGACGAAATGCCCGAGGCGCTCGGCGATGGTGTTGAGGAGCTTGCGCTCCTCCTCCAGGAAAGGGCCTTCGTCGGCGCGGGGCATGCCCTCGAGGTAGTAGACCTCGATGCGACCGGCCACCTCGCCCTGCACCTCGAGGGGAGCGCTCTGCACCCAGGGCGAGGGCCGGAAGCCAGGCGGCTCGAACACGTGGTCGCCCAGCGTGATCCTCGCTGCGCAGACGTCGGGAAACTGCCACCCCGCGGGCAGCGTCTGGACGACGCCGCGCAGGACGTCGTCCAGGGGGTCGTTCTCCCGCGCGAGCAGCTCGTCGACGCGGTAGAGACAGTGGAGCTCCTTGGCCCTCTCCTGCAGGTCATGGAGGATGCGGTCGATCGGTTTCTCGGACGGCGCGCTCATGGGCCCTCGGGCCGCAGGACGACGCCGCGGCGCGTCCGACCATCGACCTTCAGGACGAGGGGCCCCGGGGCGCGGACGTGCCGGACGTGATCGGTGCGGGCCACGACCTCCTGCCTCTCCAGCCAGTCCCAGTCTACCGCCCGCGCGGAGAGGTGAGGGACGGTGAAGTAGAGCACCTGGAAGCTCGAGAGGTTATGGAAGAAGTGTGAGCCCTGGCTGGGCTCGGGGTTCATCTGGGGGAAGGTCGTCTCGACGATGGCGCGCGCACCGGCGATCTGGTCCCAGCGGACGGGGATCCCCAGCCAGGGGTCGGTCGAGCCCCACCGCCCGAAGCCGATGAGGAGGTAGGGCCGCCCCGCCTCCACGAGAGAGCGATTGAGCGACTCGATCTCGCCCGCGATGGCGGGGGTCAGGCGGGCCTCGAAGAGAGCCGGCTCCACGAAAACGACGTCCTCGACCGCCTGGCGTCCGTTGCCAAGGGCGGCGGTGGAGGCGACCACCACCCGCGCACCCTCCAGCTCCTCCGGCGAGACCTCGACCGCGTCCTCGGAGACGAGCAGCGGGCGCACCTGCAGGAAGCCGAGACGCACCCGGCCCTCGGGGGGGAGGCAGACGGCGAACTCGATCTCGACGGGGGCGCCGAGCGCGTCCGCGCAGACGGCCAGGAGCCGGCGGAGCGCATCCACGAGCGGGATCTGTCCCTGGACGAGGATGGGTGCGAAATCGAGGACGCGGGGGCCAGGCCGGGAGGTCCCGGGGACGAGCCGGTCCGAACGCGGGTCGTACGTCGAGGCTGCGCCGCGGAGGGCGCCGTCCGCCTCCGCCTCGGCGAGCCCCGCGCGGACGAGGAACTCCGTCTCCGCCATCGGGTCGTAGGGGGGAGGGGGGCCGACGTTGACGGCCCAGAACTCGGACTGCGTGGAGTCCACGAGGTCGCGGACGGAGCCGAACGGGGGGGCGGACCGGGGATGGGCGGGGGAGAAGGACCAGCAGGCCCCCCCGTCGACGATGGTCTTGCCGAGGCCGAGGGCGAGCTGGACGACGCCCTCGCCGGGGGAGGCGGGCCCCGCCGGGTAGAAGTTGTAGGACCGGGCGACACCCGAGAGATCGGGATAAAAGCGCTCACCGCGGCGCAGGCCCACGACCTCCTGCGCGATGACCGCCATACCTTCGTCTTTGGCGGCGCGCCCCGCGGCGCGACGATAGGCGCGCGCCTCGTGGAAGAACGTCGAGGCGTACACGAACTTCACGGCGTCGGTGAGGCTCCGGAAACGAGCGTCGCTGCCGGGCTGGTTGCCGGGGATCATCTTGGTGCCGTAAACACCGGCGAAGGGGCGACCGAGCGCATCCTCGAGGGCGCTCGAGGAGCGGACGGCGAGGGGACGGCGGCACTCCACGGCGATGGCGCGCAGATCCCCCAGCCACTCCGCCGGCAGCGTCGCCCTTCGAAAGGCCAGGGACACGACCTCGTCCGAGGGCTCCTCGGCGAGCACGGCACGGAGGTGGTTGCGGTCGAGGAATGCGTCGAAGACACCCGTCGCGATGACGACGAGGGCGGGCAGATCGATCGCGAGCCCCGGGAGCTCCAGCTCGGCCCCGCGCGCGGCGAGCACGCGGGCGGCGGTGAGGAGACCCCGTGCCTTGCCGCCGAGGGCCCCGTCGCCGATGCGGCTGACCGGACGCGAGGGGTCGAAGAGCCGGCGATCGAAGCGCGGGACGTCCTCGCCGGGGCCGCTCACACCCAGCCGCGGTCGTGACAGGCCTGGGCCACGCGGTTGATGGCGATCACGTAGGCGGCGTCACGGGGGAAGAGCTTGCGCTTCCTGGCCAGCTCGCTCACGGCGTGGAAGGCCGCGGTCATCTTGGCGTCGAGCTTGGCCAGGACCTCGTCCTTGTCCCAGTAGTAGTTCATGTTGCTCTGGACCTGCTCGAAGTAGCTGCAGGTCACGCCGCCGGCGTTGGCGAGGAAGTCGGGGATCACGAAGATGCCCTTCTCCTGCATCACCGCGTCCGCCTCGGGAGTGGTCGGCCCGTTGGCCCCCTCGGCCAGGATGCGCACCTTGGCGTGGATCCGCGGGGCGTTGTCGGCCCGGATCTGGTTCTCGATGGCGGCGGGGATGAGGATGTCGACCGGCTGCTCGAGCCAGGCGTCGCCCGCCAGCACCTCGTAGCCGAGGGGCTTGGCTTTCGCCTTGTCGATCCCTCCGAAGCGGTCCGTGATGGAGAGGAGCTCGTCGAGATCGATCCCCGACCCCTTGCGCAAGGTGTAGGCGGCCTGGTCGGTCTGGTCCCAACACGACACGCAGGTCACGGTCCCGCCGATCTGGGTGTAGAGGCGGATCGCGTGCTCGGCGACGTTGCCGAAGCCCTGGACGCTCGCCCGGGTGGCCTTCACCTCGAGGCCGAGCTCGCGGAGGGCCTCCCGGATCGTGAAGACGACGCCGTAGCCCGTGGCCTCGGTGCGCCCCTGCGAGCCGCCGATGCCGACCGGCTTGCCGGTGATGAAGCCGGGATAGTGGCCGCCGTGGATCGTCTCGAACTCGTCCAGCATCCAGACCATGTGCTGACCGGAGGTCATGATGTCGGGCGCCGGCACGTCGGCGACGGGCCCGACGTTGCGGGCGAGCTGGCGCACCCAGCCTCGGCAGATCTGCTCCTGCTCCCGCAGGCTGAGGTTGTGGGGATCGCAGACGACTCCCCCCTTGCCCCCGCCGAGGGGGATGTCCACCACCGCGCACTTCCAGGTCATCCACATGGCGAGGGCGCGGACGGTGTCGAGCGTCTCCTGGGGATGGAAGCGGATCCCGCCCTTGCTGGGCCCGCGGGCGTCGTTGTGCTGAACGCGGAAGCCACGGAAGAAGCGAACCCGGCCATCGTCCAGGCGCACCGGAATGCTGAAGCTGTACTCACGCATCGGCTGGCGGAGGAGCTCCCGCGTCGCCGGGTCGAGGTCCAGGATCGCCGCCACCTTGTCGAACTGGGCCTGCGCCATCTCGTAGGCGTTGACGCCCGTGGTCACCATACCCGCCGACCTCCTACTGCTGTCCATGCTAGCGCGCACCTCCGGCGGAGCGGAAGATCAGCGCGACCCGGATCGAACGTCCTAGTGCCCCGAGCCTCCCCGCCCCCCGGCCCCGGCCGTTTGGCTCATTCGCACCGGGCGCCGTGGGCTCGTATCATGGGCGACGATGATCGCTCGCGATCGCTTGCCGAGGGAGACAATAGAATGACCGAACATGCGTCCACGCTCACGGCCGAGGTCAAGGGGGAGAGGGGAATGAAGGAATACGTGTCGACGCTGATGGCCGACGTCAAGGCGAAGAACCCGGCCGAGCCCGAGTTCCATCAGGCCGTCCAGGAGGTCGCGGAGTCGCTGGCCCTCGTCCTCGACCGCCACCCCGAGTACCGTCACGCGAGGATCCTCGAGCGGATCATCGAGCCCGAGCGCGTGATCATGTTCCGCGTCCCCTGGCAGGACGACCAGGGCAACGTCCGCATCAACCGGGGCTTCCGCATCGAGATGAACAGCGCGATCGGCCCCTACAAGGGCGGGCTGCGCTTCCACCCCTCGGTGAACCTCGGCATCCTGAAGTTCCTCGCCTTCGAGCAGGTGTTCAAGAACGCCCTCACGACGCTCCCCATGGGCGGGGGCAAGGGAGGGAGCGACTTCGATCCCAAGGGCAAGAGCGACAACGAGGTCATGCGGTTCTGTCAGAGCTTCATGACCGAGCTGTTCCGTCACATCGGCCCCGACACCGACGTCCCCGCCGGCGACATCGGCGTGGGCGGGCGCGAGATCGGCTACCTCTTCGGCCAGTACAAGCGCCTCCGGAACGAGTTCACGGGCGTCCTGACCGGCAAGGGGCTCAACTGGGGCGGCTCGCTCATCCGGCCCGAGGCGACCGGCTATGGCTGCGTGTACTTCGCCCAGGAGATGCTCGCTGCAGGGCAAGGCCTGCCTCGTCTCCGGGAGTGGCAACGTCGCCCAGTACACGGTGGAGAAGCTGCTCGACCTCGGCGCCAAGCCAGTGACCCTCTCCGACTCCGGCGGCTTCATCTACGACGAGGCGGGCATCGACCGCGAGAAGCTCAGCTTCGTGATGGACCTCAAGAACGTCCGGCGCGGGCGCATCAAGGAGTACGCCGACAAGTACAAGCGGGTCGTCTACACCGAGCTCAACGGCAAGCTCGACCACAACCCGCTCTGGAACCAGAAGGCCCACTGCGCCTTCCCGAGCGCGACCCAGAACGAGATCGGCGGCAAGGACGCGGACAACCTCCTCCGGAACGGCGTCTACGTGGTGGGGGAGGGTGCCAACATGCCCAGCACCATCGACGCCGTGAACCGCTTCCTCGACGCGAGGATCCTCTACGGTCCGGGCAAGGCCGCGAACGCGGGCGGCGTCGCGACCTCGGGGCTCGAGATGTCGCAGAACAGCATGCGCCTCTCCTGGACGCGGGAGGAAGTCGACAACCGGCTGCACCTCATCATGAAGAGCATCCACCGGGCCTGCCACGAGACCGCGCAGCGCTTCGGCACCGCCGGCAACTACGTCAACGGGGCCAACATCGCCGGCTTCCTCAAGGTCGCGGACGCGATGATGGACCAGGGGCTCGTCTAGGCCCCCGAGTCATCCCGAGGGCGTCGCTCTCGCCGGGCCCTCGGGATGACCGTGCCTCTCGCGGCCGCGTGCTAGTCTTCCCAGAAGGCATGGGCAGTCCGCACGGCCGCCGGCGCTTCCACGAGTACCAGGACCTGATGCGCCACCGCATCCTGGAGGTCCTCCTGGTCTCGACGCCTTACGACACCTTCATCCTCGAGGAGGCGGGCGAGCTCTCGGAGCGCATGCTCGGGGAGTTCCGCAACCTCGATCTGCACTACGCCCCCGGCCTGGCCGGCGTCTCGACGGGCGAGGAGGCCCTGCGCCGCGCGCGGGAGCAGCCGCGGGTCAACCTCATCATCACCACCCCTTATCTCGCGGACATGAACGCGGCCGAGCTGGCGCGCGAGGTGCACCGATCCGGGCTCGACGTTCCGGTGGTGCTCCTCGCCTGGGACACGCGGGAGCTCGCGAGCTTCCGCTCGCGCGCCGACGCCGGCGAGATCGAGCGGGCCTTCCTCTGGCAGGGCGATGCGCGCATCCTCGTCGGCATCGTCAAGTGCGTCGAGGACAAGCGCAACGTCGAGCACGACACGGGTGTCGTGGGGGTGCAGGTCATCATCCTGGTCGAGGACAACGTCCGCTACTACTCGTCGTTCCTGCCCGTCATCTACACCGAGCTGCTGCACCACTCGCAGCGGGTGATCACCGAGGGGTTGAACCTCTCGCAGAAGATCCTCCGCATGCGGGCGCGGCCCAAGATCCTCCTGTGCACGAGCTGGGAGGAGGCGGAGGCGGCCTTCGACGCCTACGCGGAGGACGTGCTCGGGATCATCTCCGACGTGGAGTTCCCCCGGGCGGGGGAGAAGTCCCGCGGGGCGGGGGCGGAGTTTGCGCGGCACGTCCGGGCCGCCTACCCGGACGTGCCCATCATCCTCCACTCCTCGCGGCCCGAGAACGAAGAGCTGGCGCACAGCCTCGGCACGAACTTCCTTCTCAAGGGCTCACCGCTCCTCCTGCAGGAGCTGCGGGGGGTCATGCTGCACGACTTCGGCTTCGGCGATTTCGTCTTCCGTCGCCCGGACGGGTCGGAGGTGGACCGGGCTCCCGACCTCCGCCGGCTCGAGGAGAAGCTCGCCTCCGTGCCCGAGGAGTCGATCGCCTACCACGCCGAGCGCAACCACTTCTCGCGGTGGCTGAAGGCCCGGACGGAGTTCAGCCTCGCCCACGAGCTGCGCCCGCGGCGGCTCTCGGACTACCCGAGCGTGCAGGCCCTGCGGGAGAGCATGATCTCGGCCATCGCGGAATACCGCCGGGAGCAGAGCCACACCCTCGTCGCCGACTTCGACCGCGCGACCTTCGACATGAGCGGCGATTTCTACCGCATCGGCGGGGGCTCCCTGGGGGGCAAGGCGCGCGGCCTCGCCTTCGTTCGCCGCCTGATCGGGGAGCACGGCTTGCGGCGGCGCTTCGAGACGGTCGAGGTCGCGGTGCCACCGACGGCCGTGCTCGGCACCGACATCTTCGACCGCTTCCTCGATGAGAACGACCTCCGGAACTTCGCCATCGAGTGCGAGGACGACGTGGAGATCCAGCGCCGCTTCCGCGTCGCCCGTTTTCCGGAGGAGGCGGAGCGGGACGTGGGCGCGTTCCTGGAGCGGGCGCCCTGGCCGCTGGCGGTGCGGTCGTCGAGCCTGCTCGAGGACTCGCAGCATCAGCCGTTCACCGGCGTCTACGAGACGCTGATGCTGCCCAACAACGCCTGGAGCCTCGGCGAAAGGCTGGACCGCGCGCTCGCCGCGATCAAGGGCGTCTACGCCTCGACCTTCTGCGCGCACGCCAAGGCCTATTTGAAGGCGACTCCCTATCGTCTGGAGGAGGAGAAGATGGCGGTCATCCTCCAGCGCATCGTGGGCTCGACGCGAGGCCGGCGCTTCTATCCCGACTTCTCCGGGGTCGCGAGGTCCCACAACGCCTATCCGTCGCCATCGATGCGGGCGGAGGAGGGCGTGGCGGCGGTCGCCCTGGGAATGGGCCGCACGATCGCGGAGGGAGGGGCCTGCCTGCGCTTCTGCCCGCGCCACCCGCGCCACGTCCCGCAGCTCGCCTCGGTGGAGGACATGCTGGAGACGACCCAGCGCGAGTTCTGGGCACTGCCCCTCGACGGCGGGGCGGGGGCGGCGGGAACGCGCGAGGAGGTCTTCGGCCTCGAGGAGGCGGAGGCGGACGGCACCCTCGCCGCGGTGGGCTCGACCTACTCGCAGGAGAACGATGCCGTCTCCGACGGTCTCTCGCGTCCCGGGACCCGGCTCGTCACCTTCGCGCCCCTGCTCAAGCAGGGGCTCTTTCCTCTCGCGGAGGTGGTCTCCGAGCTGATGGAGGTGGGCGAGCGCGGGATGGGGACACCGGTCGAGATCGAGTTCGCGGTCAGCCTCAACGTCGCCCCCGGGAGGGCACGGGAGTTCGGCTTTCTGCAGATGCGGCCGCTCGCGCTCATGCGAGAGACCGAGGTGCTCGAGCTGGGGGAGGTGGACGCCGCGGCGGTCCTATGCCGAAGCGACCGTGTCCTCGGCCACGGCCGCCTGGAGGGAATCCGCGACCTGGTGGTCGTGGACTTCCAGCGCTTCGAGCGGGCGCGCAGCCACGAGGCGGCGACGGAGGTGGGCCGTCTGAACGCCGGGCTCCTCGCGGCGCGTGTGCCCTACCTGCTGGTGGGCGTCGGGCGCTGGGGCTCGCGCGACCCCTGGCTCGGCATCCCGGTCACCTGGGACCAGGTCTCGGGCGCGCAGGTGATCGTGGAGGCGGGGCTGCGCGACCTCAGGGTGACCCCCTCCCAGGGCACGCACTTCTTCCAGAACCTGACGTCCTTCAACATCGGCTACTTCACGGTCAACCCCGAGATCGGCGACGGCTTCGTGGACTGGGAGTGGCTGGACCGCCAGCCCGCCCTCTCGCACGCGGCCCATGTCAGGCACCTTCGGCTCGAGCAGCCGGTTCTCGTCCTCATGAACGGGAAGCGGAACGAAGGTGTCGTCCTCAAGCCGGGCGCTTCCGGGTAGCTGCCCGTAAGGGTCGAACCAGAAGTGCCCCGGGCGGAGTGAGGGCACCCTTCGCGCGGGACGCCCGCGCTTCGGGTGCCTCCTCCCCCCGGGTCGGTCAGGCCCGATCGCGCGAAGTGGCACCCGAGCGCCGCCCCAGAAGCGCGGCGGGCGTCGGGCGGCGCACGCGTATGGCGAACGCATGCGCGGGGTTGTGCACGAGCAACGTGCGGACCTGCTCCTCGCTCACGCCGCGACGGAGGAGCGCGGGCACGAAGGCGTCGAGGATAAACGTGTGCGGTCGATACCGCCCGCCCCCCGGCTCCCCGACCCGGTACCACCCCGCGTCCTGCGACACCAGGATCCTCCCGATGTGTCCACGGCGAATCAAGTCCACGACGGACTCGACGTGCCCCTCCAGGGCCTCGGGGCTCACGCCGTCGAGCTCGACCCAGGCCCCCTGTCGGGCGGCCCAGTCCTGGGTGGCGCGGTCGCGCTCATTCTGGGCGTGGACCCAGATGTAGGCATCGGGGGCGACCCCGAGCTCGCGAAGGAGGGCGAGGATGTCGAGGGCGGCCCGTCCGTCGCCGGTGTGCACGGCGACGGTCAGGCCGGTGTCGAGGTGGCAGCGTGCACCCGCTTCGACGAGCTTGCGGTCGATCCCGGACAGGGGGCCCGCGTCGACCCCGATCTTGAGGAAGCCGGGGCGGATCCCGGTCCCGTCGATCCCCCGCTCGAATTCCGCCGTCCACCGCGCCGCGAGCTGCGCTGCGGTCTCTCGATGGGCGTGCGAAGGCACGAAGCGGTCGCCCATGGCCCCGTAGTAGCCGGTGTTGGTCACGATCCGGAGGCCGCTCGCCTCCGAGAGCCGCCACAGAAGCCGGGGGTCGCGCCCCAGGTAGGCGGGGGTGCACTCGACGAGCGTCCGTACCCCGCGCTGGCGCAGCTCGCTCAGGTGAGGGAGCACGGAGCGGAAGGCCTCCTCGGCGTCGTACCGACCGGGGCTCACCTTGTCTGCGCCGACGAAGTCCACGAGCACGTGCTCGTGGACGAGCGTCGTCCCGAGCTCGGTGGGGTCGACCGCGCCGCGGACGGTGACCACACGCGGCCGCTCCCCGGCCGCGGCGCGACGGGCGAGAGAAGCGGCGGCGAGGGAGCCGAGGAAGGCTCGCCGGTCGATCCTCACGCCTTCCGGAGGATGTCGCGGGCGAAATCCCACTCCACCGCCGCTCGGGTCCGGATTGACTGGTTCACCATGTGGGCGCAGGCGGCGGCGTGGTGGCCCATTCGGGCGTCCTCGACCGGGGGCTTCCGCGTCCGGACGGAATCGAAGAAGCGGGTCATGTGGACGAGCGTCGCGTTGTGGCCCACTTCGCGCTCGGTCTCGCCCTCGCTGACCATCTGCGGCTCCCAGGTGTTCGGACGCTCGCGCTTCTGGACCTCGGGATCCGCAAAGTAGGCCTTCTCCAGCGCCGAGGGCCAGGAGGCCACGATCCAGTCGTTGTCGTCCACCGGCCGGTCGGGGCGGAACGTGAGCTGGCCGCCGTGGAACACGAGCGAGCCCTCGGTGCCGAGGATGGCGAAGCCGCTCTCGCTCGAGGACGAATTGTTGAAGGTGGCGCCGAGCGAGACCGTGAAGCCCTCCTTCGGGTAGGTGAGGACGGCGTTGAGGGTGTCCGGCACCTCGTGCGTCTTCGTGTGGCGGTAGTTCTCGCCCGTCGCGACCACCCGCTCGGCCATGGTCGCGCCCATGACGAAGTGGATGGTGGTCATGAGGTGCACGAAGAGGTCGGTCGCGATTCCGCCCGAGTAGTCCCAGTAGCAGCGCCAGCGGAAGAAGCGCTCGAGGCTCAACGGCCTCTGCGGGGCGGGGCCGAGGAAGGCCTCCCAGTTTACCGTGCGCTCGTTCGCGTCGGGGGGGATCGGGTAGAGCCAGGCCCCGGAGTCGGTGTTCCGATCGTAGGTGGCGCGGATGAGGGTGATCTGGCCGAGCCGACCCGACCGGATCATCTCGCGCGCCGTCTCCTGCAGCTTGGAGCTCATGCCCTGGCTGCCGATCTGGAGGATCCGCCGGTGCCGCTCGGCGGCGGCGATCATCTCCGGGCCTTCGTCGATCGTGAGCGTCATCGGCTTCTCGAGGTAGACGTCCTTGCCCGCCGCCATCGCGTCGAGCGTCTGCTGCCGGTGCCAGTGATCGGGTGTCGAGATGATGACGGCATCGATCGACTTGTCGGCCAGGAGGGCCCGGTAGCTGCCGTAGTCCTTCGCCCGCCCCCCGGTGCGCTCGATCGCGCGCTCAACCCGGCCCGTGTAGGCGTCGCACACGCCGACGATCTCGACACCGGGCACGGCCATGGCCGCCTCGAGGAGGTCCGCCTGCACGCGCGCGCCGACACCGATGATGCCGACCGCGATGCGGTCGCTGGGCGGGGTCTCGCTCCGCAGCAAGCCCGCTTCCGCTCGAAGCGCACGCGCGGCGAGCGGCGCCGCCGCCGCGCCCGTCAGGCTGCGCCCGATGAACTGTCGCCGATTCATCCCAGGTTTCATGGCTCACCTCGCGGTTGGACGCAAGCTGATACGGCGTCCGGCGCCGACAGTACTCCCGTGCGCGGAGGCGGTCAAGGGTGGAACGCATCAGGCGGTGGCTCAGGGACGCTGGGGCTGGTTGAGGTAGTACTCGTCCCGGGGGAAGAGGTCGGTGTTGAGATCGGCGGGGTCGGGGAGCGTGGCGTGGTCCCAGCGGGACCAGGCGGGGGGCGCGAGGGTGGCGGCGACGACGTCCCGGGAGACGCGCGTGCGGGCGAGCGCGTCCACGAGGGCGGGATCCCCGAGGCGCTCGAGCGTGCGCTCAGGAGCGAAGGGGACGGGCCGATCGCTTCCAATGAGGATGGGGCCGGCGCGCACCCCGTGGGGGAAGACCGAGCGGAAGGTCGCCTCGACGCGCGCGGTTGCCCGCCACTGCACCATGAGCCCCCCGGGGTGGAGGTGGGCGAGCACCTGACGGAAGAACTCCTGCGAGTAGAGCATCCCGCTCCGGGAGGACCAGGGGGGGACGGCGTCGGCCTCGATGACGTCGAAGAGGCGACCGCCCACAGCGAGATCGCGGCGCGCGTCGTCCACGACCAGCCGGTAGCGCGGGTCGCGGAAGAGGGCGCCGAGGCCGTCTCCGCCCGTGGTCTCGGTGTGGGCCCTGAGCACGGCCAGAGCCGAGCCCACGATCTCGACCGCGCGGACTCTCTCGGCCCCCGGGACCAGTCCGGCGAAATAGGGCGTACCCCCCGAGCCGACGCCGACGATCAGTATGTCGCGGGGCGCGGGGTGCAGCAGGGGTCCGGCAACCCCGAGCAGGACATGGATCCTCCAGGGGGGGACGAGGCCCTGAGGCTGTCCCTGGATGTAGAGCGTGGCGAGGCCTCTGCGGTCGTGAAGGACGCTGACGCCACTCGCGTCCTCGGCGACCAGCACCGTGTCCCCGCGCGTGGTCACCAGCCCCTGGATGGCGGGCCAGAAATCCGTGCCCCGCGGAAACGTGGCGATGAGTGCGAGGAGAGCCACCCCGACCACCCCCGCCGTGGCCGCGTCGGCACGCTCGGGGGGGTGGGGGCGGCGCCGGAGCCGGCCCGCGAGCAGGACGAGGCCGAGGAGACCGAGCAGCCGCAGCGTGGCCGGCGTCCCCAGCCGGTCGAGAAGCACCATTCCGGTGGCCAGGCCCCCGGCCGTGTTGCCCGCGATGTTGGCGAGCTGCAGGAGCCCGACGCGCTCCCCGACCCGCCCGAGGTCGTCCTGCACTGCCTTCTGGACGAGCGGGAAGCCGAGGCCGATCGCGAAGGCGCCGGGAGCGATGAGGAGCAGGGGCAGGAGGCCGAAGGCCGTCGTCAGCGTCACGAGCGAGCGATCGTCCGGGGCCCACTGGTTGAGGGGCACGAAGAAGGGACGGCTCGCAAGCCAGAGGCCGGCGGTGGCGAGGAGGACGATGAGCGCCTGGACGAGTAGAAAGAGGCCTCTCGCGTCGGCCGTCCGCAACGCGATCCGCCCTCCCAGCAGTGTCCCCAGGGCGTCGAAGAGCAGGAAGACGCCCAGCACGTGTCCGAAGGTGTAGGCGCTCGACTGCGTGGCGACACCGAAGTGGCGGAACCACACCACCTCGAGCCCCACGGCGAGAAAGCCCGACAGGAAGAACAGCACCGCCCAGGAGCCGATGCGTCCACCCGCCGCCGGCCCGGCCGGGGTCGCGGCTTCTCTCTCCCGCGGCATGCCGGTCGAGCCCGCGAAGGCGAGCGCGGCGGCGAGAAGGCTGAGGCCCGCCCCGAAGCGCAGCGTCGCCTCCAGGCCCAAGGAACCGAGGAGCAGCCAGCCGGTCAGAAACGCGCCCCCGGCCGCCCCCAGGATGTCCAGACCGTAGAGGCGGGCGAGGGTCTGTGGCGCCCCCGGCAGCGAGCGGACGAGCCCACGCGCGAGCAGTGGCAGCGATAGGCCCATGGCCAGCGTCGGCGGAAGCAGAGCGGCGAAGGCGAGGGAGAAGGCGAGCGCGCGGGACCCGGCGAGCGTCGAGAGCCGGAGAAAGAGCAGGTCGTAGAAGACCGTGCGGCTCGCCAGGGCGTAGAGGCCGATCAGCACGTTGCCCGCGGCGTAGAGCCGTACCGCTCCCGCCGCGGACAGCCGATCGGCGAGCCGGCTCCCGCCGAGGCTCCCCAGACCGAGGCCGGCCAGGAAGGCGGCGACCACGAGCGCCGCGGAGCGCACGTCGGAGCCGCTGAACAGCGCCAGCAGTCGCTCCCAGACGACCTGGTAGAGCAGCGCCGCGAATCCCGAGAGGAAGAACGCCAGGTAGACGAGCATCAAGCCGGGGCGCCCGCGCCCGGTAGCTGCCGGTGGCCCCCACCCTTCTCGCGGGCGCGGGTCAGCTCCTCCTCGAACCGGGCCGTGGCCTCGCGCAGCGCGGTAACGACCGTCGGTCGCGGACGCGGCGTGTCGGGGGGCCGGACCTCGCGCACCGCTCGAACCCCGGACGGAATGTGCCGCTCTTCAAGCATGAGGGACAGGTAGCGCCACCGGATGAGGAGGCGTTGCCACCACGTCCCGCGTGCCCGGATACCCACGCCCCCCGCCAGCTCACGGAGCAGGGCCTCGTAGCCCAGCACGAGGTGCTCCGCGATCTGGCCCGGGCACCACTTCCCGGGGGCCGACGTCTGGAGCCAGGCGGACTCGTCGAGACGCTCGACGTCCGCCAGGAAGCGCGAGATCTCGTGGCGGTGCTCCTCACACCGCACCTGCCACTCCGTGTCCACCGGGGACCCATTCTAGATCGCATCCGGCCGTCGCCGTGGTGGCCACCGGCCCACTCAGTGGAAGGAGCGCCACTCCACGGTTGCGTGCCTCGCGAGCATCAGGCGCAACCCGGGCTCGACTCTGGCCGCACGTACCGAACCCGCCTCCAGCCACGAGCCGTTCTTGCTGGCGGTATCCACCGCATAGAGAGCTCCATCGACCTCGATCATCAGCAAGTGAACCCGCGACAACGCCCAGCTGGACAGAACGGGGAGGCCCGCCGTG
>Ga0209751_10004099_pt1 | contig 13990 bp, 10 predicted proteins | sample RifCSP13_1_FD_184019 | JGI IMG/M metagenome (GOLD analysis project Ga0209751, IMG submission 184019) | Soil microbial communities from Rifle, Colorado - Rifle CSP2_sed 13_1 (SPAdes) (version 2) | ecosystem: Environmental > Terrestrial > Deep subsurface > Rock core/Sediment | place: Rifle... | reverse complement strand
CGATGCTCGTGACGGTCGGTTGCACCTGCGTCTGACTACCGAGCCCCAGGATGTCATCATGACCGACGCGTACCTGAAAGACACGATCCCCTTCCACTTGGCCACCCGCGAGTTTTTCATGCTGGCCAGGGCGCGGCTCGCGCCGGGAGGGGTGGTGGCGTCGAACATTATTGGGGCGCTGGACGGACCGGATTCCCGCCTGTTTCGCGCAATCTACAAAACCGTCCGACACGTGTTTCCAACCGTGTATGTATTCCCCGTCGACTTTAACCAGTACGGCTCCCCGACCTCGCTGCGCAACATCATCATCATTGCGACCGACGCGCCGGCGCTGCCCGCCGACGAGATTCTGGGACGCGCCCGCGGACTTGCTGGCGGGCGCGTCGTGACCGTTGATCGCTTCGTCGATGCGGCCGGCACGTTGTATCAGGCGCCGATCCGGATGGATGACGTGCCTGTGCTCTCAGACGACTTCGCGCCTGTGGACGCGCTGATCCCGACTCGCTAGTCCCCAAATTGGGCACAACCCCTATGCCACGACAGACCCTGGCCGGGCAGGAGGCGTTCGCACCGTGCCGGTGCTGAAGGTCGTGCTGGGGGATGTCGTCCGCATGCGCAAGACCCATCCCTGTGGCAACGACCAGTGGGAAGTCGTGCGGCTCGGGGCAGACATCGGCATCCGCTGCCTGAAATGCGGGCGGCGCGTGCTCATGCCGCGGGTGAAGTTCGAGCGCCGGGTACGCGTATTTATCCGGCGGGGTGAGGGCGCGGAAGGGCCAGACCAACCACTGCGGTAAGGGGAGTGAAGGTGCTCCGCCGGATCTGGCATCGCATGCGCGCGGACGGCGCCGCGTTCACCTGGATCGTCGTTATCGCCGCGCTGGGTGGGCTGGCCGCCACCCTGCCCGGCGCTGCCTGGCCGCCGGCGCTCGTCTTGGTCGTCCTGCTCATCGCCTCCATCGCTACCAGCGCGATCGTCGTCCCCATGCCCGGGGGCGGCTACCAGACGTTGACCCCCGTGGTGACCGCGGCCGCGCTGGTGCTGTTTGGTGCGCCGGCGACCGTCGTCGCGATGGGCGTCGGGATCGTCGTTGGCAACGGACTCCTGCACCGCCGGTCGGTCCCGATCACCGTGTTCAACGCCGCTCAGATCATGCTCGCCGCCGTGGCGGCCAGGTTCTTGGCCTACATCGTGATTCCCAGCCCGGCCACCTGGACACTGCCCATTCTCCTCGCCCGCCCCGAGGTCCCATTTACGCTGGCGATGATCTCGGCGGGGTTCGCGTTCGTGCTCGTTTCGACGACGCTTGTCTCCCTGCGTGTGGCCATCGACCGGCGGACCGCGTTTCTCGACGTCCTCATGGCCAACCTGGTCCTGGAACTCGTGAACACCACCGTGCTGTTCGTATTTGGCACCATCGTCGCGCTGGTCGTGACGCGTACATTGCCGGCCTCGGCCTTGTTCCTCTCGATTCCCGTTGGAATGGTGACCGTCACGCTGTTGATGTATGCTAGCCGCCGGCAGGTCGTCGACGAACTGGACGTGCTCTACGCGACGGCCGCGGAGATGACCCGTAGCCTGTCCGTGGGCGAGATCGTGCAGACGGTCGCCAACGGCGTTGAGCGGCTCGTATCCCTCGATATCCTTCTCATCTACCTGCGAGACTCCGCCAGAACCGAGCCGCACCTGGCGCACTACCATGGGCCGGGGAGCATCGCCCGCGCGAAGGAGTTTCCACCCCACGGCATCGCCGCGCACGTCCTGCGCACCGGCCGTGCGATTCGTGTGAACGACTACGAGCGTGACCCTCGAAGCAGCCCGCATGCCGACACGGTGTTTGGGCGTGGCACGGTGCGATCGGCGATCATAGTCCCGATTACCAGCGGGTGGGATGTCTGGGGCGCGATTGTCCTGGCGAAAGGGACGCGCAACTTCTTCACCGATCGGCACGAGCGGCTTTTGACCACGCTGGCCGGTCAGGCGGCGCTTGCGATCCGCAATGCCCATCTCTTCGAGGACTCGCAGCGTCAGGTGGAGCGCCTGGCGGCGCTGCAGCACTTGGGGCTGCAGGCCGGTGGCACGCTCGATACCGACGAGGCCTACCGGTATCTGGTCGTGCAGGCAGCGGAGATACTCGGCGCCCGGTTTGCGTTCCTGTCACTGTACGATGAGCGCAACCGTGAGCTGTATGGGCAAGCGGTGTACGGCACCGACGAAGGGGAGTTCAAGCAACTGCGCGCCAGGATTGACGCGGACGCGGGCGCCCTCTATGAGGCGGTGAAGGCGTTCCGTGATCGGCGCGCGGTGACGTGCGAGGACCTGGAGGCGGCACCCAGCTCCTGTCCGTCGCTGCAGGCGTTGCCCGAGGCGTGCTGCGCGCTGACCGTTCCGCTGATCAAGCAGGGGCGGCCGATCGGCGCGCTCACCGTCGTGCGGACCGAAGCCAAACCGTTTGGTGAGAACGAGATCGCCACGCTTGAAGCGATTGCCACCCAGGGCGCAGTCGCGATCGAGAACGCGCGACTGCACACGTCGATGGCGGTGCAGTTGAGCCAGATGGAAGCGATGATGAGCATCTCCCGTCGCCTCGTCGGCACGCAGGACCTTCGCGAAATCTTTCGCGTCATCGCCGAGACGACGCATGACGTCTTGGGGATCACGCGCTGCGCCCTGCTGACCTGGGATGCGCAGGGGAACCTGGCCGAAGCATTCTCCACCGGTCTGTCGGAGGAGTTTGCGCAGGCAATTCGCCAGCAGTTTCGCGCGGGGATCGGCGGCTTCATGGGGCCCGGGCTGAACCACCTGGTTGTGCCCGATTTGGGCAGCGATCTCCGGATGGGGCGACTGCGGGCAGCGGCGGCCACCGAAGGGTTGAAGGCGGGCGCCTTCATCCCGCTGCGGTCGAAGGGCGAAGTGCTGGGCGTGCTTGCGCTCCTGCACGACCGACCACACGAGTTTCCGGCCGACCAGTTGCATGTCGCCGAGGCCTTCGCCGAGCAGGCGAGCGTGGCTGCGGAGCACATGATCGTGCTGGCGCAGAGCGAGCGGCGGCGGGACGAGGTTGTTCTGGTGAACCGGATCGTCGGGTCGGTCAGCGCGTCACTGGATCTGGCGGAGATCATGCGGACCGCCGTGACCGAACTGGCCTCGGCGACCGGAGCGCCGCGTGTCGCGATCTACCGCCTCGGGGGATCATGGCTGCGTCTGGCCGCCCAGACCGGCACGCCGGCGCTCCCGGCCGATCTCCCGGCGACGACCGGCTTGGTGGGGCGCGTCGTGCGGTCGGGACGTGCCGAACACCTCACGGGTCCGCGCGACGACCCCGACGATATCACGCGATCGCTGGACGCGACCACGCGGGCCGCCGTCCCGATCCTGCTCGACGGGGCGGCCGCCGGCGTGATCCTCGTCGACGGGACCGCGCCGCATCCGGTCACCCCTCAGATGTTTGAACTCTTGATCGCGCTGGGGCAGCAGCTCAGCGTCGCCGTTCGAAACGCGTCGCTCTACGAAGAACTCCGGAAGGCGCATGATGAACTCCAGGTGCTGTACGAGGCCGCGAAATCTGTCAGCGGGACCCTCGATCTCCACACCCTGCTTGACAGCCTGGTGTCCGTCACGTGCCGCTCATTCAGCTACGATAACGGGACGCTGATGCTTGCCGGCCAGGAGGCCAGCGATCTCTCCGTGGCGGCCTCATACGGCTATTCTGAGTCGATCACCGGCATGCGGATCCCGAACGGGGTCGGTATCACCGGGTGGGTGGCGCGTACCGGCTCGCCGTTGATGGTCGACGACGTGCGGCAGGACTCGAGGTATTATCGCACCGACGAGCGCACGCGATCCGAACTGGCGGTCCCGTTGATCGCCGACGGCAAGGTCCTCGGCGTGTTTAACGTGGAGTCGTCGCGGCTGGCAGCGTTCGGCCAGCGCGACCTGCACATGCTGACGACGCTGGCGTCGTATGCCGTGATCGCCATTCAGAACGCGCACCTCTACGAACACGCCCAGCGTCTGGCGATCACCGACGGTCTCACCGAACTGTTCAACCGCCGGTACCTGTATGAAGCGATGGACCGCGTGATCGAGCGCGGTCGTCGCGACGGGCTGCCGCTCTCGCTGATCATGTTGGAGATTGACAACTTCAAGCGGTGCAACGATACCTATGGCCATCAGAGCGGTGACGAAGTGCTCCGGACCGTCTCGATGCTGCTGCGGCGCGGCAGCCGCCCCTCCGACATCGTCGCCCGCTACGGCGGTGACGAGTTCATGGTGATACTGCCGGGGGCGGGAAAAGGGCCGGCCCAGGAGACCGCCGAGCGTCTGCGGCGAGCCGTCGAGGCCTACCCGCTCATCCTGGGCACCGACGTGATCGCCACTGTGACGCTCAGCGTGGGTGTCGCCACATTCCCGGCCGACGGCCAGACCGTGGATGCGCTCGTCGAGGCGGTCGACCAGGCGCAGTATATCGCCAAGCGGTCCGGCGGCAACAAGGTGCACGTCTCCCAGACGGTCTGAAACCCCTGAGGACCGCAGGAAACGACCGGGCGCCCCGTGGTAGTGTCTGCGCATGGGTCTGGCGCTCGGTCTGGTTGGGCTTCCCAACGCCGGTAAGTCCACGCTTTTCAACGCGCTGACCCACGGCGGCGCGGTGGTGGCGTCGTACCCGTTTACCACGATCGAGCCCAACCTCGGACAGGCCGTCGTTTCCGATGATCGGCTGAACGCAATCGCCGGCGTCATACACCCGGAGCGCCTCGTGCCGGCGACGATTCAGTTCATCGATATCGCCGGGTTGGTGCAGGGCGCGGCAACAGGTGAGGGTCTGGGCAACCGATTTCTGTCGCATATCCGCGAGGTAGATGCGCTCGTGCACGTCGTGCGGGCGGAGGGTGAAGTCGATCCGGTGCGTGACGCCGAACTCGTCGAGACCGAGCTGGCCCTGGCCGATGTGGAGACCATTGAGCACGCGGTCGATCGCGCGCTCGACAGGGCGAAGTCCGGGGACACCGCCGCCCGGGTCCAGGCCGCATCATTGCAGGCGCTGGCCGAACGACTCGAGCAAGGGGTCCCCGTGCGACGGCAGGTCGTCGATGGGCAGATCGCCGATGCCGTACGCGAGCTACGTCTGCTGACGGCGAAGCCGGTGCTGTATGTGGTAAACGTCGACGAGGCCGGATTGCCGGATGGCGGCCCGCCGGCCGCGGCGCTCCGGACGCTCGCAGAACGGCAGGGCGCGGGGTGTCTGGTGCTGGCGGCGCGTCTGGAGGCCGAACTGCACGACCTGTCGGATGAAGAGGCGCGGGCTTATCTGGCCGCGGTAGGCCTCGCGGAGCCCGGGCTGCCGCGGCTGATTCGCGCGAGCTTCGATCTGCTCGGGTTGGTCAGCTTCTTCACGGTGCTGTCACACGAAGTCCGCGCCTGGCCCATCCCCCGGGGCACGCACGCGGTCGATGCCGCCGGCCGGATTCATACCGACATGGCGCAGGGCTTCATCCGCGCGGAGGTGATCGCCTGGGATGCCCTGGTCGCCGCGGCGAGCCTGCGGGCGGCGCGCGAACGAGGTCTGACCCGTCTCGAGGGTCGTGACTACGTGGTACGCGACGGCGACGTCATCACATTTCGGTTCGCGACGTAAGGGGGCGTCACTCCACGACCGCCAGACCGCCGCCGCCCCGCGGATCAGTACCGCCCTCGAGCCGCCCCGTGCGCGGATCCCGGTAGATTGCGGCGAGACGGGCGGTGTAGCTGTTGCGGGCGATCGGGTTGCCCAGATGTCGCAGCGCCTCGGCCGGGGCCTCGGGGAACGACGGCTCCAGGACAATGGGTTCGCCCTCGCAGTGGATACGATCGGCCGCAACGGCCTTCGCGATCGACAGGCCAAATCGCGTGACGCTGAGCACCGCCTGAACCAGCGCGGTCACCTTCAACGGTCCCGCGGGTGAGCCGATCACCATCGCCACGCACCCATCTTTGAAGAACAGAGTGGGAGCGCCACCGGTCACCGGTGCCTTTCCGGGGCCGATCGAGTTGAGCCGTCCCGGCACAGGGTCGAATGAATTCATGTCGTTGTTGAACAGAAACCCGAGGCCGGGGACGACGACCCCCGAGGCGTCGTGGTTGGTGTGCGTAATGGCGACCGCGTTGTCCTCCGCGTCCATGACCGAGACATGGGTCGTGCCGTCGGTGTGCCCGGCGTCTCGCCCATCGGTCCTGACGAGCTCGATGTTGGGACCGTGACCGCTCAGCACACGACGTCGGATGTCAGCCGCATACGTCTTCGCCGTCATCATCGCAATCGGCACGTCATGGAAGCTCGGGTCCGCCATGTACGCCAGCCTGTCGGCGAACACGTGACGCATGGCCCGCGCCAGGGTGTCGTGGTAGCGGGGTGAGTTCCAGCCCATCGCTTCGAGGTCGATGTCTTCTAGGATGTTGAGGAGCTCGATCACGAGCGCGCCGCTCCCGGGCGGCGGATCGGTGGCCACGGCCATCCCGCGGTAGGTGCCCCACAACGGCTCGCTGATGAGCGGGCGGTAGCGGGCGAGGTCGTCTGCGGTGAAGAGACCGCCGTGCGCGGTGAACTCGGCGGCGATAGACCCGGCGATCGCGCCTTCGTAGAAGTCATCGGGTCCGGCTTCGGCGAGTCGATCAAGGGTCGATGCGAGATCGCGCTGCACGAGCCGTTCGCCCGCACGGTATGGCCGGTCGTCGTGGAGATAGATATGCGCACTCGCCGGTGTGGCGCGCAGCCGCTCGTGAGCCGAGATCTCGTCCAGGTTAAGACCGCCGGGAGCCCAATAGCGTTCCACGTACTGATCAACGACGAAGCCATCCCTGGCCAGGTGCGCCGCTGGGGCCAGCAGGTCGGCCCACGACACCCCGCCGCTGCCGAACTGGCGGAATCCCTCAGCCATACCGCGGATGAAACCAGGCACAACGACCGACTGGTAGCCGAAGCGGTTCCGATAGCCGCGCACGGTCGGCCGGCCGGCCGCGGTGTTGTCGACAAGGTCGCGCGCGAAGATCTCGGGGGAGGCAAGCGAACCCACCGATCCCCAGAAGCGGATGCAGCACGTCCGACCTGTCCGCGCCGCATGCGCAACGAGCACTCCAACGCCGCCGATGCCGCAGTGGAGCGGGTCGACGACCGATTGGGCGAAGGCCGCCGCCACGCCCGCATCCATGGCATTGCCCCCGCGGCGGAGTATCTCCGCGCCCGCTTCCGCGGCGAGTGGCTCAGGGCACACGACCACGCCTCGCATCCTATACCTTGGTGTCGATTCCGCGGAAGGCCGCCACGACGCGAGAAATGTCGCCGACCAGGCGGTCGAAGATCTTCCGGCCGATCTCCGCACTGCCCATGGTGGGATCGCCAAATCCGCCGGTTTCCGGGTAGAGGTCCTCCCAGTTGACAGGTAGACCGACAGGCACGCCCTCCACGATCGCCGGAGCGCCGCCGGTCATCTTCCATCCACGAAACTCCGACGGACCGGCGGTCGCGCGTGCGCCGTTCAGGTCCACGACCTCGGGGAAGAGGTGGCGCATCAACGAGAGACTCGGTTCGCCCCCGTGGCCGCGCGCCCTCGCGGGGTCGGAGAAGAAATCCTTCACGTACGTCGCGGCCAGGGAGCCCGGATTCACCCACGCACACAGCACACCCCGTTCCTCGCGGACCTTGCGCGCGATCCGCTCGACGATCCATTGGTTGGGGATGTGATAGGCGAGGAAGAGCACGTGGGTGAATCCGGCGCGCAGCACCGACTGATAGATGTCCTCATAGAGCATCGCCAGCGTTTCTGGACGGGCAAAAATGGTTCCCGGGATGTTCATGAAATCGCCTGAGTATCCGAACGGCACGGCCGGCAACGCGATGGCGCCCGTGCTCCGGGCCACCGCCTTCGCGACCGCATCGGCCATGAGGAACTCCATGCCGAGCGGTGTGTGAGGGCCCTGGGTCTCCACGCAGCCCAGCGGGATCAGCACGACGCTGGCCCCCTGTCGGCTCCGATCCTGCACCTCACGCCACGTCATCATTGCCCACTCCGACTTCATGGCAATTCCCTCCTCTCGGTGTGGGCTGTGTATTCCGCGTCATCGAGTCCTGACTCCTGTGTCTTCAACGCGGAGCACAGGAGGACGCTGCGACTGCACCGAATGGCACTTCGGTCAAGACGCCGTTTGCGTGAGCGGATAGCACGTAGTGCAGAATCGGGGGGGAATCAGTCGTGAAAACAGTCATGATCTGTGTGTTGATTGCTCTGCTTGCGCTGACCGGGGTCACGGTGGGCGGTGAGGCGCCCGGTCAGACGTTGACCGTCGCTCAGAACTTTAACCCAACCGAGCTCAGCCCGTGGACCATTACATCCGCGGCGACGTTCGACATCTGGGGACACTTCATGGAACCGCTCACCGCGCTCGACCGGAAGGGCGCGCTCTACGGTGTCGTAGCCGAGAGTTGGCAAATGACGTCTCCGAGCGACTGGACGGTGAAGATCCGCCAGGGGATGCGGTTCCACGATCCGAAATATGGCGAGCTCACCGCTGAGGACGTCAAGTATAGTCTCGAACGGGCGATGCGTCCCGACGAGCACATTCGGGTGCTCCTGCCGAAAGTCGTCCAGGAGAGCAAGGTCGAGGTGGTTGACCGCTACACGATCCGCTGGAGGCTGGCGCCCCCGGGCACCGGGAGCCTGCCGAGCGTCATGGCTTTCCTGCATCCTACCTCGAGGGCGTATGTCGAAGGTGAGGGCAAAGACATCTACAAACGTCAGCCGATGGGGGCCGGGCCCTACCGATTCGTCGAGTGGGTGACCAACCAGCGCATCGTGGCCGAGGCGAACCCGACCTACTGGGGGCCAAAGCCGGCGTACAACCGCATCGTGTGGCGCATCATCCCGGACCAGCTTACGGCGCTGAATGCGATGCAGGCCGGTGAGATCGACGTGTTCCAATTCGTCCCGCCCGATGCGGTGGCCGACGTCCAGCGGAACCCCCGCACCCGTATTACCGAGGTCAAGAGCGCGCGCATGCTGTTCATGGTCATCAACGCGTCGGAGCCGCCGCTCAACAACAAGCTGATCCGCCAGGCGCTCAACTACGCCATCGACAAGAAGGCCATCGTCGAACAGATGTATCGTGGGAAGGCCATCGCCCTACGCGCGCCGATGCAGGAAGTCATTCCAGAACTGGACACGAGCCTGAAAGGCTATCCCTATGACCCGGAGCGGGCCCGCGAACTGCTGCAACAGGGCGGGTACAAGGGCGAGACCGTCAAGATCGGCGCCCCGATCGGCCGCTACACGCTCGACAAGGAGGTCGGGGACGCCGTGTCCGGGATGCTCCGAAAGGTCGGCGTGAAGGTCGAGTACCGGCCTCAGGAGTGGGGCACGTATGCGCAGCCGATGCTCTCAGGGAAGATGTCGGGCGCGAACTTGATCGGCATGGGCAACATCCTCATGCTTCCCGAGTTCGTCTTCACGCTGTGGTTGCTGCCCGGCGGGCAGGGCGATCTCTATGCACGGGGGCGGCCGGCGCATTGGGAGCGCGACGTGGCACAGATCAGTCTCATGACGCCCGGCGACCCGAGGCGCAAGCCGATTCTCAACCGGCTTCAGACTGAGGCCCTGGACTGGGCGCCGTGGATCCTGCTCGTCAACCTGGTGGACATCTACGCGCTCAGTGATCGCGTGGACTGGGAACCGTTCCCGACGGAGTATCGCAACTTTAAGGACGCGAAACCGAGGCGGTAACAGCCGGCCACTCGGACCGGCGCGAAGGGTAGGGGACTCACGAGGGGCCTGCAACGTCGCAGGTCCCTCATCTTCTACGGGCGGCGGATCGTCAGGTGATCCTCGCGGAGACCGGTCATGGTGCCCGCTCCATTTCCTTCTTCAGGTCTGGCGGCGGCGAGCGGTTCGCACAACAGACCGTAGAGTTCGGGCCTCCGGTCCCTGAAGATCGTTTGCTCCACGCGCGTGCGGATTAACAAATCGCCGCGCAAGCCGGCGTGCACGGGGGTTTCGGCCGTCGTCGCGTCCTGTGCCAGGATCTCGCCGTTTGGGGCGGCGATGGTTGATCCACCGATGAACTGCCACTCCTCCTGGCGGCCGACGCGATTGCAGAGGATGTAGTACACGCCGTTCTCGCGCGCACGCATCCCCGCGATATGCTCCAGGCGCCGGTTCCCACCGGGGATCCATCCCGGCGCCGCATACACCCCGCACAGGATCTCGGCTCCTTTGAGCGCCATCACACGAGAGAGTTCGGGGATCACACCGTCGTAACATACCATCATGGCCAGGTTGCCAAGATCGGTGCGGTACACGTCGGCGCGGTCCCCCGCGAAGAACACTTTCTTTTCATCGATCCCAAGGTGAACCTTGCGGTGGACGCCCAGGACGCGTCCGTTGGGCCCGATGAGTGCGGCCGCGTTATAGACGCCGGCCGGGATCCGCGGATGGGCCTCAAGCAGGCCGACGATGACATAGAGGCCGAGCCGTCGCGCGACGGCGCCGAGCGCCTCCGTCGTCGGGCCGGGGATCGGCTCCGCCAGACCCACGTAGCGGCTGATGAAGTCCAGGTCACCAAAGCGGAAATAGCCTGTGTTCGCCAGTTCGGGAAAGACCACCAGGTGGCTGCCGGCGGAGGCCGCGTCTTCCGTGGCGCGGACGATCCGCGCGCGGTTGCCTTCTACGTCCTGCCAGCGGACGTCCATCTGGACGGCCGTGACGTTCACTACGTCTCTCAGGGTCAGTCCCCCTCACGCCGTCGAGTGGTGCCGCTGTTCGACGCGGCGACGCGCCGGTCCTGTCCGGTAGGGGCGGTTTGAAATGCATCGAAGCAGTCGACTATGCTGCCCTTCGTATACCGCAGGCTGGCACAGAGTCTTGTGACCGTGTTCGCCGTGAGCTTGATCGTGTTCATCTTCATGAATCTTGCCGGGGATCCCGCGATCCTGCTGCTCCCCCCTGAAGCGAAACCGGCGGACGTGCAGAATCTCCGCGAGTCATTGGGTCTCAACCGGCCGGCGTATGTCCGCTACTTCTCGTTCATGACCCAGTTCTGGTACAGCGATCAGGTGAAGTCGTTCAAGTACAATGACCGGCTGCTGCCGCTCATCCTCGGCCACCTGCAGTGGACGCTTGTCCTCGCCGTGTCGGCGTTGGTGCTCTCGCTCGTGATTGGGATCCCACTGGGCACGCTTGCCGCGCGCCGTCACACCCGCGCTATCGACGTAGCGGTGCGCATTCTTGCGGTCCTCGGAGAGTCGGTGCCGGCGTTTGTGACCGCCATCCTATTCATGTTTCTGTTTGCGGTGAAGTATCGCGTGCTCCCGGTGGCGGGTCTCGGCCTCCGCAATGCCGTGCTGCCGGTGGCGACCCTCGTGTGCCTCCAGATGGCGATTCTGATGCGTCTCTTTCGGTCTGAACTCCTCGAGGTGTTCTCGCAAGACTACATCCGGACCGCCCGCTCGAAGGGCCTCCGCGAACGCGCGGTCCTGACGCAGCACGCCTTCCGCAACGCGGCGATCCCTGTGCTGACGATGGCTGGGCTGCTGCTCAATTACCTTGTGCTCGGCGCGGTCGTGGTCGAACCAATCTTCGCATGGCCCGGGCTCGGCTGGCTGATGGTGCAGTCTGTGTCGGCCCGCGACTACCCCGTGGTCGTCGGCGCCGCGACGATCGCGGCCGTGCTCGTGGCCGTGATCAACCTCGCGGTCGACGTCCTACAGGTGTGGATTGATCCTCGAGTAAGGGTCGCCTGAATGTCCGCATCCGACGCCGCCTTTCTGCAGCCGGTTCGCGTGCGACGGAGGGTTCGCCGCCTCTCAGCGGGCGACGTCGGGTTGATCGTCTTTGCGTCCGTCCTGGCGCTGTTTACGCTGCTGGCCTCTTGGCCGGGGCTGGTCGCCTCACACGATCCAACACTGCAGAATCTCGTCGACCGCCATCGACCGCCGGGCTACACCGACGGCACGGGTGCCGCCTACCTGCTGGGAACGGACCACCTCGGGAGAGACGTCGTGAGCCGGCTGGTCTATGGGGCGCGCGCCTCGCTGATCATCGGATATGGTGGGTTACTCTTAGGGGCCGGTGCGGGTGTGTTGGTGGGGTTACTCGCCGGTTATCACGGCGGGCGGGTCGATCGGATCGTCGTCGGCGTCATCGATACGTACCTGAGCTTTCCGTACATCCTCATCGCGATCGTGTGGGCGTCGTTGGTCGGGACGACGCTGCTCACGCTGGTGCTGATCGTTGCCGTACGCGGCTGGGTGGACTTCGCGCGGGTCGTCCGGGCTCAAGTGCTCTCCATCCGCGAGCGCGAGTATGTCACCGCGGCAAGAGGACTGGGAGCCGGAGACCTGCGCATTCTGGCCCGCCACGTGCTGCCGAACACGGTGGGGCCCATTCTGGTGATCGCGGGGTTCCAGCTGGGCCGGCTGGTCCTGTTGGAAGCCACGTTGTCGTTCCTTGGACTCGGCATCCAACCCCCGACGCCCGCCTGGGGGACTATGCTTGCCGACGCGCGACTCTACATGAGACAGGCGTGGTGGACCGCGACCTTCCCCAGCATCGCCATCTCGCTCTTGGTGGTGTCAACCAACTTCCTCGGCGATAGTCTGCGGGATCGGCTCGACCCGACCTTGCAGCGTCGCATCTGACCCCGCGGCCGTTCAGCGGGGTGTCTTGGAGGTATCTCCTTCGACGAGCCGTCTTGCGCCGCTGAACTCGGCGAGGTCCTTGCCCTGCTCGATCCACGTTCGAAGGTCTCCGCTGCGGGCTTCCCGCTGGAGCCCGACTTCGACGGCACGCGCCGCCTCTTCCATCGGGATGACCAGGATGCCGTTGTCGTCGGCGTGGATCAGATCGCCGGGACGGACCGTCACACCGCCGCAGGTGATCACGGTGTTGACTTCGCCCCCCAGGTCCAGTAATCGTCCGGTCCGGGCCGAGGCGCCCTTGGCATACACGGGCACGCCGATCTCCTCGATCTGGATGATGTCGGTCACCAGCCCATCCGCGATGACGCCTGCCGCCCCCCGCTGTTTCGCTGCGCGCGCGGTCATTTCGCCAAAACACGCGTAGGACATGTCGCCGCCGCGGTCGATGACCACAACGTCCCCCGGCTGCACGAGGCTGAGCGCGTAGTGAATCGCCGTGCCGTCGGGACCCGGTGCCCGCACGGTGAGTGCCGGTCCGACGACATTGACGCGGCGGAACACGGGCCTGATGGCCGTATCCATGAACCCAAAAAAGAACACGTGGCCGAGTGTCGCGGGTTCGATGGTGCGTAGGGCTGCCACGGTCTTGGGGTCCGGGCGGGGTCCACTCTTGCCGACGGTATACGCCATGGGTGTCTTAGTCTCCCGAGATCATATTTCGCAGGCACTCAGCATAACCGCTTCCGCGCGCCGTTTCGGGCTTCCTGTTGATGCCGCGGCTGATGCCGCGGCGATTTCTCTGCGATCCGACCGCTACACTGGCCTGAGCGTTCTGGAGTTGAGCCCCTGGCGCGTGCCGGACGGCGGGAAGATCTTCGATGTGCGGAGAACCCTACACCATACCGGTCCGTGCGGCCCGCACACGTCGATGATGGTTGTCCCCCGGAAGATGACGCGGCGATACGATCAGTGGGAGGCTCTCCGAGAATGAGCAGCGCGCTGCATGAGGGTCTGCGTGAGATCGGGCGCAAGTTCAAGCGGGTTGGACTCAGGAGGCGAATCGCCGCCGCCGACCGGGCGCGCGATGAGAATCTCACAGCGTTGGGACGGCGGGCCTGGGAGGCCAAGGTGGCGGTTCCAGCCGAGGATGAGTTGGCCCAGCGCATCACGGGCGCCGAGACGCAGGAAACGGCCGTGACCGCGCGACGCGCGGCGCTCGACCAGCAGCGGAAGGAACACGAGGACAAGAAGCAGGCAGAGAGTCTTCGGTTTGGCTCCCTTGAACAGGAAGTCAGACAGCGGAAAGCGCCTGCTCGCGATCGTTG